>JACCDG011878853.1_pt1 | contig 16058 bp, 20 predicted proteins | sample 7442471 | NCBI WGS metagenome assembly JACCDG01 (sample SAMN15323444, study PRJNA562643) | freshwater metagenome | isolation source: river surface water | place: USA:Blue River Watershed | collected 2017-08-17 | reverse complement strand
TTGCTCACTCAATATCTTTTTAGCTAATTTATTTAGCTGGTTGTCATTAAATTTAACTAAAGTTTTTTCAGAAAAACCTTCCTTGATTAATTGACTAACAATTTTCTCTCTATTCATTTTATTTTAATTTGTATTTGATTTCTTCGTTTATTAATCTTAACCCCTTTGATGACAATTTTTCTGTTACACTATCAAGGTCTTCTCCAAAATGAAAAGAAACCCTCACAGGTCTCTCTTCCGCTTCTATATCGAATGCTTCCCATCCTAATGCAACAATACCATCTACGGCGTCAATTACTCCAAAGTAATCAGAATTTTGAACCAATTCAAGCTTTAAATCAGAATTTTTTAACAATCCCACTAAATCAATTGATTCCATTTCTGGAGGTAATGCTCTACCCGCTGACGGAATGATGAACCACTCTTCTACCAATGTATCTGGGTCTTCACCAAATATGAATTCATATTGTCTTTGACCTTTATAGTCTTGACCCAGTTCATTAATATAAAGTAGATACATTATTCAAAATATTTGCTTAATGTTGTATTAATTGATTCATTTATATCACCGCTAAGTTCTGGTGTGATATCGTTATCCATATCTTCTTCCTCATCATCATAATACATGTCTTCTTCTTCCTCATCATCATACATACGAGATGGTCTGTTGTCCATTAGATAATCGTCTGTTGGATCATAATCTAAATGGGTTCTATCTTCATATGCAGAATCTGGATCAGGTGCATATTCATCTGAATATTCCATGTCGAACTCACTTAAATCTGTTTCAGCTTCACCAAATTTTGAATTAATCAATTCTTCTAACTTAGACATTCTTTCTGCTAAATCATCCTCAGCTGGTGGTCCATCTGCTGGTGCTTCTTCATCAGGTAATTCATCTGTTGGCATTTCTTCACCGCCCATACCTTCTTCTTCATCGCGTTCAAATTGTTTACCAATAGCTTCTAAATCTTCTAAATCTAATTTATCTAAATCAACAGCAGAAATGATCATATTAAGAACATATTTAATGTCGTCGCTTTCCATTTTTGGTTGTTGATCTCTAAGTTCTTGACCTAACTTACCAGAATACTTTTGAATCTCAGCCATATAGCTTGAACGCTTCTCATCAGCACCGTCTTGTGCTTCTGGGCTAACCTCATCTTCTGGTGAAATTGGTGTAGTATCATTTTCTGGTTCAGCCGGAGCATCTTCTGGTGCTGGTGCAACATCTGACGCTGGAGCCGGAGCTGGTGGTAAATCATTCATTGGTGGTGCTGACGGTGCAGCTGCTTCACCAGTAGGTTTGTTTGTTTTTAAAACATATTTCGTTTCTTCTTGAAGCTCCTGAGAATTTAGTAATTCTAATCTCTTTAAAGCTTCAGCATATGAATTGAATCTATTTTTATTTTTCATGAATAGACCGCCGATATAATCTAATGATTGCTCATTAAGACCTTTCTTTACATAATACCCGTCTTTTTCTTTTATAATGCCATAAACACCGTTAGCACTTTCTTTTACTAATTCGGCTTTAACACTATTATTCTTGTTGGTAGTTCTTTCATTAAAGTATGTAAGTTCTAAGATACGATTTAGTTTTTCGTTACCTTTTAACTTCTCACTACCAAGTGGTTTTAAATCTCCCATTGTTTATAAATTAAAAATAAGCTTATTCTTATCCTATAAATACAGAATAAAAGCAAAAAAATACAGTTATTAATTATGATAGAGATAATTTCTTATCTTTAACAGCAACATTTAGATCAGCTAATTTACCAATATAGCCATTTCGTCTCAATAATTTGAATGTTAGGTTCTCGTAAGAGTATTCCCCCCCACTTTCTAGACCGCTTTTTCTGAATTTCTTGAGTTTATCCTTTATTGACTTTATTTCGTCACTAACATCTTTTCCGTCTTCTGTGGATTCAATAACACCATCAATTAATTTAGCAAAATACTCACCTTTCTTTAAAATACTCTCTTTGTCAATATCTTCCTTTTTTTCAGACGGCTGTGATATCCATTCATCATTTAGTACCGAATAAACACCTGAAGACACATATTCGTGACTTACATCTTGAACATACAGTTCAACATCAAAATTTTTAATCTTAATATTATGTGTATCATTCCAGTTTTTCTTTTTAGAATCAAAAAACTCCATAACAATATCACGCAAAGCGGTTGAATTAATTTCGATATCATCGTTTAATTCATTCATGTCAATTACTATGTGTAAATCAACATCCGAATATTCTGACCAATTATAGTTTGCTAATGAACCTATAAGAATTAAATCATGAACGAAAAAATCCACACCGGTGAATTCAATAAAAGAATCAGCGATTTCTAAAAGTTTATCTCTGACTTCTTTATTCAATTTATACCCTTCTTGAGTTTTTTCAAAAATATCTTTACATAAACTATCTTTAACTTTAAATGAGTCTATGATTTTATTATCTAACTTGGGGTCAGACAATTCTAATAATTCATCAATCAGGGCTTTATTATCCATTAGTTCACTTTTTTGTGAGCATATTTGCTCTTAATCTTAGCATTTAAAAAAGAACCTTGTGAGTCACTCATTCTAAATTTTGCAAATAAATCCCAAGGGACTTTCTCGTATTCATAAATACTACCGTTATTGAATGTAACAGTTAATAATTCTGATTCGGTATTGTATACCGCGCTTTTCATATTTGAGGATTTAATATCAACTGATATTAAAGTTCCTACGATTTTTTCTGATATTATTGCCATATACTAATATAACTAAAATATAGCTAAAATTAAAGTAGCTTTCTAAGTGTTGTTTTAACCAATGATCTTATAGCTTCATTGATTTGTTCTTCATCACTAACACTATCAACACCATCAATGATAAATGCTGAACATTTAGTAATCACCTGTAAATTATTCATAATTTTTTCGTTATTAGCTTTCCATAATGCCAAATATGTTGGATGTTGAGTAACTGGTAGATTATAATGTTTCATAACAGCATATGAAACAGATTCAGCTTGAAGTTCTCTCATTTCAGCGGTTTGTACGCTTGGGTCATCAATATAGAACGGTGATTTAGTTTTCCAGTGAAGCAACTCGTGAGCCAATTCATGAACTAACACACTTGCTTCAGCCACACCAGATATATCAGAAGATAGATTAATATGTTCACCAGCACTATATCCCTTTTCACCTTTTTTTGATTCAGATTTTGTGATTTTTATTTTTAATGTCTCGGCAAACTTCTTTAATCTAACAATAAGTTCATCTGCAACTTCACTAGGTGTATTTTCCGCTTCCCACTTTGGCGTTTCCGGTACCTCTCCTTTTTCGTTTTTCGGATATGTGTCGGAAATATCATATACCTTAGACAAAACAAAGGTGGTTCTTGGTTTTTCTGCCGCTGATTTCATTAATGAATCTAAATCGGTAAAATCAACCTTAGTGGTGTCGGGTTTTTCACCTGACCCCGTATTTGTTATCGGTCTCCAAATCCATATTACTGTGGCACCTTTTTTAACTCCCCTGTTCTTTGCGTTCCAAGTAGTATAACTAGCAACTTTTGTTGCATCCTTTTTTTGTAGATAAATCAACCATGTATTTTGTAAACTATAGTTATGGAATTTACTATAAAAACTTAAATAATTTCTAATAGCAGCATCCATAGCCGCTTGATCCGTGGCGTTAGCTAAGTCACGAACATAATCATCTAACTTTTTTAATATCAAGCTCTTAGCAGATGGATCTGCATCAGTCTCCTCAATAAAATCTTCAATTTTTTCTAAATCCTCAACAATTTTTCTGATTTTATTGTGTGATTTAATTAGTTGATTAATTAGGTCAAATTGTGAATAATCCCCAACCCAGTGACCTAATTCTTTTACCCACCTAAACCCTAGTTTGCTGAATTCTTTATACAGCCCATAAGTTTCATTGGATGCTTTTCTTTTGTCCTCAATATCCGAAAAGATATATAGTTTTTTTTCTTCTTGATTCTTTTTAAGATATAAATCTTCAAATAGTTGTGATCTTCTCATTTTAAATAATATATTAACATAAATATATTTTTAAAATAAAAAACCCCGATTTCTCGGGGTTAATCTTAGTTTAACGATATTACTCGTTCAACCGATTTCTTTTTACTCTTTGGAATAATAATTTCAACAACTCCATTCTCTATCGAGCCGTTTATATTTTTCTCGTCACAATCTTCTGGTAATGTGTAGGTTTTCTTAAAAGAACCAATAAAAGAAAAAGTTTTATCATCTTTTTCTTCTTTTTCATACATGATTGTTAAGATACTGTCTTTAACAGAAATCTTAATATCATCTTTTGATAGCCCAGGTACCGCCAAGTGAATCCTATAATCATCTTGACCGATTGTTACGTTACTGGTTTTATTCCTCTCAACAAAAGTTGGAGTATCAAAGAAGTTTTCAAAAATGTCCCTAATCGGGTCCTTGTAAATTGTTAACATAGCTTTATTATTTTTTAAATCATATTTTACAAATTGTGAACCAAATGAATAAAACTGACACTAAGACATATCACATTAATATTTTTTGACATTTTGTCTTTTATTTGGTTTTTAGATCGAAATATGTTATGTTTGTTAAAAATAAACAAATTAAAGATATGGCAGTAGACTACGGATACGAAGACACCCCTAAAACCAACCCAAGAAACAAAAAACCATCATCCAATACACCGATACTGGATAATTTTTCCAGGGATTTAGTAAGATTGGCTCAAGAAGGTAAAATTGATCCGGTTGTTGGTAGAGACAAAGAGGTTAAAAGAATTGCACAAATTCTTTCCAGAAAGAAAAAAAATAATGCGGTTATTGTTGGTGATGCTGGGGTAGGTAAATCAGCATTAGTTGAAAAATTAGCATTAATGATTGCTAACGGAGATTGTCCATCAAACCTACTTGATAAAAGATTAGTTTCTTTAGATTTGACATCATTAGTAGCCGGAACAAAATATCGTGGACAATTTGAAGAAAGGATTAAAGCCATATTACATGAATTACTTGAAAATCCAGAAGTGATTGTTTTCATCGATGAATTACACACAATGGTTGGTGCCGGAAACGCTAGTGGTTCTATGGATGCCGCTAACATTTTAAAACCCGCTTTAGCTCGTGGCGAAATCCAATGTATTGGAGCAACAACATTTGATGAATTCAAAAAACATATTGAAAAAGACGGTGCATTGGTTAGAAGATTTCAAAAAATCATATTAAAAGAGCCAACTGAAACAGAAACAATAGAAATATTAACCAATCTGTTACCATCATATGAAGTTTATCATAGAGTATCATATCAAGAAGAAGTTGTTGAAACAATTGTTAAACTGTGTGGTAGATATATGACAGATAAACAATTTCCAGATAAGGCGATTGATGTTTTAGATGAACTTGGATCAGAAAAACGAGTTGTTGTTAAAATTCCAGAGGTAATTGAAAAATTAAAGAAGGAAGCAGACGAAACTAAAGAAAAGAAATTACAAGTTGTTAAAAGTCAACAATACGAGCAAGCCGCTGCATTGCGTGACCAAGAACAAAAAATTCTAGCAAAATTAGAAAAGGAAAAAGTTAATTGGCTTAGTGCACAAAAAAATAATTTAATTCCAATTAGTGTTGATGATGTATATGAAATGATTTCATATATTGTTGGTGTTCCTATTTCAAAAATGGATGTTAGTGAGGTTGATAATTTATTAAATCTAGAAAATAAATTAAATGAAAAAGTAATTGGTCAACAAGAAGCTATTTCAATAATCTCAAAAGCTATTAGGAGAAATAGGGTTGGTATTAAAGACACCGCAAAACCAATTGGGTCTTTTATCTTCTTAGGCTCTACTGGTGTCGGTAAAACATTTTTAGCTAAAACATTAGCGGAACTTATTTTTGGTTCTAAAGAAAACGTTATTCGTGTTGACATGAGTGAGTTTATGGAAAAACATAGTGTCTCAAGACTAATCGGGTCTCCTCCAGGATATGTTGGTTATGATGAAGGTGGTCAATTGACTGAAAAAGTAAAAAACAATCCTTTTTCTGTGATCTTGTTTGATGAAATTGAAAAAGCACATAAAGACGTTTTCAATTTATTGTTACAAATTTTAGATGAAGGTCATCTAACCGATTCTTTTGGTAGAAAAGTTAATTTCACAAACACATTGATTATTTTAACATCTAATGTTGGTGCTAAAAAAGTAAGTGAGTTTGGTGCGGGTGTAGGGTTTTCAACAAATGGTAGCGAAGAACAACAATTCGAGGTTAAAAAGACGATGATTCAAAAATCTTTGAAGCAACAATTTAATCCAGAGTTCTTAAACAGAATTGATGATGTTATTTTATTTAATAGTCTTAAAGAAGACTCATTAAAAACCATCATCAAATTAGAAATTAATCATCTAATTAATAGATTAGCTGAAAAGAAATATATCCTAAAATTTGATGATAGTGTTTTAAATGAAATCCTAAATAGAAACAAAGAGGAACAATATGGTGCAAGACCAATTAAAAGAATAATCCAATCTTTATGTGAAGATTTTTTAAGTGATGAAATTTTAAAAGGTAATATTAAAGTAAATGTCCCAGTAAAAGTTTCATACAAGGATAAATTGATATTAAAATCTTAATTTTTTCTAGAAATTAGTATTAATATTTAGGTTTTTTTTAAAAACACATATATTTATACATCTAGAGGTTCTCTTTGTCGATTACCTTTTCGTTTTTAAAACAGGTGGCGTTGAACCCACTGAATGACCTAAAACCCCGACTTCCTGTTGGGGTTTTTTATTTGAAATTTGATATTTCGGGTTTTTTTATGTATATTTAATATTATGAAAAAATATATTTTAGTTTTAGCTCTTGGTGTGTCTATCACATTAACAGCATGTGGTTCAGGATCTACCACAACAGAAACACAAGATTCTACAGCTGCACAAGTTGATAGTTCAGCAGTTACAGCAGTTGATTCTACAGTTGCGGAAATCCCAGCAGACAGCACCGTAACCAAATAATTAAGTGGTCGGTTTATGCCGACCATTTTTTTAAAAAAAATTGTATCTTAGCCCCCACAAACTTAAAAAATTTAACAAATGGAAAAAGAATGGACTGGAGATTTAATTCTTTTAAGAGGTTTACCTGGATCTGGTAAATCTACGCTAGGGGATGTTGTTCTCTATACAAACAAGTTAGGAAATCAAGATGTACTATCTGCGGATAATTTTTTTATTAACGAAAGTGGTGAATATATTTTTGATGCCACTAAATTAAAAGAAGCACATAACTCTTGTCAACAAAAATGTGCTGAAAGAATGAAGTATCAATTTGTAAAGATAGTTGTTGCAAATACATTTACAGAAGAGTGGGAAATGAAACCATATTTTGATATGGCAGAAAGATATAACTACAGAATTCATACAGTTATTGTTGAGAACAGACATGGTAATCAAAATATCCACAATGTTCCAGAAGATAAACTCAAAAGCATGAAGGCTCGTTTTGATATTAAATTATAAATGAGCAAGTTTATCAAATCTTTTACTGAAACTATCCACCAACCCAAAAACCTAAAAGAGCATGCCAAGCTTTTTACAAAAATTAGAAACCTATTACGAAAATGGGTTACTACACAAACAAAATCACCCAACGCTTGATTTAACGATTTGGAATTATTCCCCTAAAGTTCAATATGAAAGATTGTGGGATGATATCACCATACAATGTCGTGGTTTAGTTACTAACTCTAAAGGTAGTATAGTTGCAAGACCGTTTAAAAAGTTTTTTAATTACGAAGAACACAAACCGGAAGATATCCCAAATGAAGAATATGTTGTATATGAAAAAATGGATGGTTCTTTAGGTATTCTTTTTTATTACGAGTATGATTTAAGTAACGAAAGAAGATACAATATTTGGTTTAATAATAATTACGAAACGGGAATGGAAAGATTCTTCGATCCAAACAATTTACCAGATTTTGATAACCCATATTACGAACCAACACCAAAAACAAAAGGTGAATGGATTTTAGCTACTCGCGGATCGTTTACTTCACCACAAGCAATTAAGGGAAAAGAAATTCTTAGTAAACACGATATTAGTGCAATAAGAAAAGATAACACTTATTTATTTGAAATCATTTATCCAGAAAATAGAATTGTTGTGGATTATGGTGATGAAGAAAAATTAGTGGTTCTTGGTGCGATTCATACTGAAACGGGGGATGAAATTCCAGATAGTAGCTTATATTGGTTGAAAGATTGTGGATTTGAAATTGTAACCACATATAAGACCTGGGGAGAAACATATGATCTACTTAAAGAGGAAATATCAAAACATAAAGAAGGTTATGTGATTCGTTTTAAAAATGGTTTTCGTATGAAAATTAAAGGAGAAGAATATAAACGATTACACAAAATTTTAACAGGTATCTCATCAAGAGATATTTGGGAATATGCTAAAGACGGCAAACCGCTTAATGAATTATTAGATAAAGTACCTGATGAATTTTATAATTGGGTGACCGAGACTTTACTAAAATTTATGGTACAGTACTCATCAATCGAAGACTTATGTAAATTTGATTTTGAAGAATATAAAACAAAAACCGAAAGTAAAAAAGAATTTGCTTTAATGGTTAAACATCATTTATATTCCTCAATTCTTTTTTCCATGTATGATGGTAAACCATATAGTCATATTATTTGGAAGTTAATATATCCAGAACACACAAAACCGTTTAAAAATTATTCTTGCGCGGAATAAATTTTTTTATATATTTGTAGAACAAACCAAACTACCCAACCTATGGCAAAATCAACAAGAAAACCAAAAGAAATTTTTAAAACAATCAAGATAAAAGGTGCTTATGATGGTTTTAATGAATTCTATAAAAAAAACCAAGAAGTAATTTTAGAGGGTATACTCGATGTTTTTAATGAGTTCAAAATTACGGATAAGAAAAAATTAACTTTTTTAATTAAAGTTAATTTAAACATAGAAGATGGTGAGACCATGTGGGATAGCGAATTTACATTTACAAGAAACGATTATCCTGTTCTAATAAAAGAAGTGATTCCATTTTATGAAGAAAAAGAAAATTATGAAAAGTGTTTAGAGATAATGAATCTTTATAATGACTTTACTAATGGTAAAAAAATACCTATTTTAGAATAAACGTATTGTAGAGAATTCGTTTAGTTATTTCTTGCCAAAGAAGGACAGCCCCCGGCTTTTTAGCTGGGGGTTTTTATTTATGAAAAATTTAATTGTACTATAAAAAGAACTTCTTGTTATAATCCTATTTTTCTTTGTTTTCTATAATTTTAGTTGTATTTTTCTAATAGTTATATAAAAAAAACACAATTATTATGATCAATTTATTTATAGGTATTTTTATTTTGTGCTCATCATTTGGATTGGCAATTTCTAAAACAACAAAAGAATATGGTTTCAAAAAAACAAGAGAACATGTTGAACCATTAAAATTGGATTAAAGAACCATTCTACTTCCAATTAAAATATTACTTAAAAATGGTGATCCAGGAGCAGTATTACCACTTAATTTGTAGTTAATACTAAGTCCAAATCTTTTACTTAATTTATAGTCAAACGAAGAACCTAAAAGAAAACCCATATTTCTATTTACTGTTGAAGTTCCTGCAACACTGTTCCAAGATAGCGGGGCAAACATTGTAAATATTTGAGGCGAAATTGTTAATTTTTTACTATACTGATACGGTTTTGTCCAAAACGCAACAACTGATGTTGACATATTATAATCATATCCGTCATCACTATTTTTTAGTAATAAATTTATTAATCCGAGATTATAACCAAAAACCCCTTTTTTAGGTGTTGGTTTAATCCAAGTATAACCAAGTAAATTCATGTAGTTTCCATTCAAATAAGCAAACGCTGTGGAGTAAGAATGTATAGCATTTAATTTACCGTTAGAAAAATCCATTTTTGTGTAACCCCCACTAACAATGAATGTTTTTAAATCACTCATAATAACAGTGTTTGCTGAATAGCTTTCATCACCCATTAATGATGATTTTGAAACACCTATTGTTGCGGATTGTAACCATCTACCGTCTGCTGATTCTATTGTTGATAAATCTGAAGACAATAACATTGGATTAGATACCGCAGCTTTTTCTTTTTTTTTCTCCTCTTTTTTTTCTTCTTTCTTTTCTTCTTTTTTCTCTTCGGTTTTACTTTCTTCCTTTTTTTCTTCTTTTGTTTCATATTTATTTTCTTCTTTCTTTTCTTCTGTTTTAGATTCCGTTTTTTTCTCTTCTGTCTTAGACTCTGTTTTAGATTCCGTTTTAGTTTCAGATTTTGTCTCTGAAGAAGATGATGATGAACTACCACTTGATGACGATCCACCTCCAGATGAGTTATTTGCTGGTGGCGGAGTTGATCCCGATGAACCACTTGTTGGTGGAGGAGTACTTGTCGGTGGTGGTGTTGATGCCGCAGAAGACGCTGCAGCAGAACTCGCAGAGCTACTAGCTGCTGATGAGGCAGACGAAGATGCCGCTGAACTTGCAGCACTACTTGCTGCCGTTGAGGCTGCTGATGCCGCAGCTGATGCCGCAGCATTACTAGCTGTCTGTGCTACAGCATTTGCAACCGTTTGTTGAACAACCGGATTATTAATTACTGGGCAAGTCAATGCTTCGTATGTTGCTTTTGTTGTCATTAACCATGTTTGTACAATACCAGTTTGCACCTCCAATGGTGTAAATGTTCTTACTTGATTATAAAAAGACACAGTTGCATACCCATTAATCATGGTAGTCGTTGCAATCTTTTTTTCACCAGAGCATTTATCAATGAATGTTTGTGTATAGGTTTGACCAAACGATTTTATCGAAATGAAAATAAAAATAAAAAATAATATTTTTTTCATTACTTATTGTGCAAACCAATACTTATTTGGTTATAATTTCTTATTGGGTCTCTATCTATTTTTACAGTGAAGAATTTAAAGTCTCTTATTAAACCAACTTTAAATGTTGTGAAATTTGAATTTGATTTAGGAAATGATATCCCACCAAGAGCATCTCTGCCCTGATATCTGATAGCCTCATTACCAAAACCAATCATTCCATGAATACCTAGTTTGCCAAATCTTTTGCCTCCACCAAGATATAACGTACCTTGTTTTATAAATTCGTTATCACTTAAAGGAAAGTCAACTTCATTAATTCTGCGATATGGGTAATATTGGTTTTGATCTATATCATAAGACATTGTGTAATCCAAAATAAAATACCCCTTTTTTCTTCCCATTGCTCCCCAAAAAGACAGTTGTTTATTATTTGTGTGACCTATACCAAAAGTGGTGTAAACCGATTCTTTTCTAATAGTATCTCTTCTACCATTTTCATATACATGAATTACACTTCTTTGTCTCCAGCCCAAATCATCATACCAAATGTATGGAAACGGTTGATACCAGCCCCAATTCCCCCAATAATAACCAAATTGATTTGGTCTACCCCAGTTTTGAATTCTAACTCTTCCACGTGGTTCTGGTTGTGACGGAGTGTTTCTCCATCTACTAACGTCACTTCTTTGTGGAATTGAAGGGGTTACTCTTGGTGTTTCAACTCTTTGCTGAGGTGGTGTGTTTCTCCAAGACGATACTTGTCCAAATAAAAATGATGGTACAAATAATAATGCTAATAATATACTTTTCATACTTCGCTATTTTATTATATAAATATTAAAAAAGGGGTTATAAACCCCTTATTTTTTTATATTATGTAAAGTGTTTTAGTGTTATTGTGTAAAAATACCCTTTTTGATCATTCTATCAAGAATGTTTGCAACAGCAATATCTAAAGCTTTTTTCGTTGAAATACTAATAGTTGATTGATTAAATTTAATTGGATCTATAGTGGCATCAGATAATAAAGTTAACTCTCTTGTGGTTTTAGCTTCCCCCAAACCAGAACCAGCAAATATCAATCCAGTTTCAGCGTCAGTAAATCTAACCTGTAAACCAATACGAGTTACCATGTTGTCTTTAATTCCATCTTTAAGGTTAATTGTCTCATCTTCAGATACAGAATAATCATAACATTCAATAGTTACAAAATATTTTGCCAGATTTATTTTACCACGTCCATCCAATTTGTTTTCTGAAATTCCTGCTTGAGAGGCTTGGAACTGTTTAACCATTCTATTTTTGATCTCCGTTTTATCTTCAGTAAACTTAAAACGATTAAGGTTTTCCAAATACTCCATTGAAATATTGGCCACACCAAGACCAACACGTTTTTCTTTTAGTTCCGGATACATCTCATATACTTCATCAGATATACCGCATTTAAGTATTTGAATCGGTATTTGAGGTCCCTCATAATCAAGATATGCTGATATATCTTTTTTCTTTTCAAAATCGGCTTTGTATTCTTCTGTTTTTGTTTTACCGATTGTTTGAGCAAACGAATTTATACTAATTAGTATAATACTCAATAGTAAAATAATTTTTTTCATAATATTTTTTTAAAATAAAGCAGTAATTATTTTGAATCCAAGGGTTAAAACCCAAGCACCGAAAGAAACAATCAAAAGAGTGAATGCAAATTCGATAATTTGTTCTTTTTTTGTCATTTTTTACTTTTTAGGACCTTCGTACCAGATATTATCCGGATTATCTTTAAATCTGCCGTCTATTTTCCAAGTTATTTCATTTGAATATCTTGATGCTCTTTCGTCTTGACCGCTAACCATTAAATAAACAAAAAACAACTGAAAGCATAATGCAAAAACGATCCAAAGCCCAACAAAATAAAGATATCCGGCAAACAATTTTTCTCCGATTTTTTTTAATGTTATTTCCATAAGGGTATTTTACATATAAATACTTTCGTTTTAATAAAAAAGGAGGCATTTGCCCCCTTTTGTGTTACCCCTCTGTTTCGTCTTTTTTCTTGTGTGAGAATTTATCAAAGGTGTCGGCACCCATGCCTATTCCAGTAATAATCATAACAGCATTTACCAATTCAGCTGATGGAGCGAAGTCTGCATGTGAAAATGAGTTTAAAATCATTGTTATACATAAGAATAATGCTCCCACGAATGCAATAACGGGCTTAACCGATATAGATCCTCTTTCATCTTTAAAAAGTTCAATAATCCATTGTTTAAAAGTCATAATTGTAGAGTTTTTGTTTAGTTATTATCCGACCATTTCGGCCTCGTCGTCTTTTATTTTACCACATTTTAAGCATTCTAGATCGCCATCGCCATCAGAATCGCCCCAAACGTGTTCGCACTGTCTATGTGCAAAATATTCATCAATTTTACCATCACCATCAAAATCTAAACCATCCATAACACCATCACCATCTTCATCCACTTCAACACCAACCTTTTCTTTAGGTTGCTCAACAGTTGGAATTGTTGGTTCTTGTACAAAAGTTTCATTTAATGTTGGTAATACCAATGGTGCTGTTGACATTGGAGTTATTGGGTTATTTGGCATGTCCGCAGTGTTGCTTAAACTAGTACCGTCTTCTTCGTCCATTTTTTGAACTAACATTTTGTCTTTATCGGTATCGCTAAACCAGTAATCTATGATTTTACCATAGCTACCAATAAAAGCACCTAACAATAATAATAAGAGTTCTTTCCATTCACCCTCAATTGCGGATTTATTCAAAATAGCTCCGAATATTCCCATTATAATGATCATAAACCCACCTAAAACGATGGCTGTGATGAACCATCTACGCTTCATCATTGCGTTTAATAAATCTTTAAATCCACTTGGTTGCTCAGTTTTTTCTGCCATATCTTTTACTTTGTTTTATAGCGTGATTCATTGCCCACGCTAGAAAAAGTACAAAAAAAGAAACTACTCCAATTTTATACCAATCCATTTATTACCATTTTGGTGCTTCTTCTTTAAATTCGTCACCTTCTTTTTTCTTAACTGGTTTAGCTGGTTCTTTAACCGTTTCTTTTTCTTTAATAATTACAGTTTTACCTGCACCACCAGAAGCTTGTTGTGCTTGTTGATTTGAGTTAGTAATGTTAATTACTGGAGCAGCAGCAGGAGCTGGAGCAGCATCTTTGTCTCCCCCACCTAAAAGGGTTGTTAACCATACACCACCGGCAGTAACTACTGTACCTAATACACCAACTATGGTCTTTTTTAAACCTGACCAGGTTCCGTCGTTTTCTTGTTCTTCTGACATTGTTTATATTTTTTGTTTATAGTTTATTAAAATCTGTAATTCCTAATTCATTCCCTTTAGAATCATATAAACCGATTCTATAAGCAGATGATGGTAAAGCCGATGTATATACCTTTAAAATATTATCACCAGATTTAACTGACATAGACTCTTTAGAGACCACTCTATTAGAAATATCAAATATCTTTATTGTTACCGTTTGAGCGGCATCAATTTTAACATTCATTGAAACCTCGCTTTTTACAAAAGCCGTTTCTAATTTGATACCTACACTGTTTTTTATTTGTAATTCAGGTTTAACTTCATTAATTGGTTGTTGATAGAAGTCATCTTTATTACAACCCACTAAAATAGTGGTAAATAAAAATAAAATTAACGTTTTCTTCATTTTAGTTTATTGTTAGTTTTGTTTTACTTATTTGGGTTTTATCCTCCGAAGCAAGTATCAAATATAAATACTTCGGCATTATGGTTTTGGTATATATTTTCTTTAAATTTTTGCCCGTTTTGCCATTAAATTTTTCCCTACTTATAACTTGGCCTGTAGAGACATCTGTATAGGTTAGTATATATATCCCATCTGAAGGTAATTCAAATTCAATAATTTGTCCGTCCGTAACTGCGCTTTCACTGACACTAAATATGTTTTGTGTTGTTGGTTGAGGTATTGGCTCTATATCCATTTTAGTACATCCAGCTAATAAAAATATTAATATTAATAATGAGTTTTTCATTAGTTTAATTTCACTTTTAATTGTTTTCCGTCTTTATTAACAGCATCTGTTGCTGATATTGATGTTAGTCCCAATATATCTGTTATACCCCCTATTGGGGCAAACACAACTTGATATTCGGTGGTTTTATCTAATACTCCGGTACCACCAGTAATTAATGATCCAACATTTATAAAACTTCCTTTATCCGTCCCATAATTCATTGGATTTCCCTTTGTTATAAAATCAACCTTTTCAAATTTTAATTTTGAATTATCATAATTTAATTGAAATTGAGTTCCTACTACTTCTTGTTGTAAAGGGTCTAATGATATTGTTATTATAACTTTATTATTGATAATTTCACCCATAATAGAAGCATTAATTTCATTTGATATTGAATTTGTCATTAGACTCATTGATCTTATATTATTTGTACTAACTGAACTTACAGTTTGTTGAGCTGAGTGAGATAAATTAACATCTCCTACCCATGTTACGTTTACATTGTAAGTATTATTTAGTGTACCTGTGTTCAAACTAAACGGAAATAAACTTCTTGTTGAATTAAGTTGCGTATTCCAATTTGATTTAGTAATTGCATCATAATCAGATTTACTATAAAGTTTCATCAAATATGTTAATGCCGAATATTGTGTAAGAGGTGCTACCCCAGTAAGATGTTGTAATAATTTATATGTATCCGCCTCATTAAACATACCATTACCATCCACATCCGCATTCATAAATTGTACACCTGATGTGAATTCATTTCCACTTTCATTTCCAAATATTCCACCATTTGACAATTCTTTAAATGCAATAAAAACGTCTGACACAGTCACAACGCTATTATACAAAGTATTTAATTCGGTTTGATTGTTATATGATAAATCAATTCCATGTTGTTTGAAAATTGTATTTGGTGTAAATGTAAACTCAGCACTCAGTCCCCAAAAAAAACTAGCTCGTCTTATATTAGATGTAAACGATGACCCCGCAAAATTAAACTGTGTCGGCGTATAAATCCAATATGCCGCCCATGTCCCATCATCCCATTGATATGTTACAGGTCCATTCCATAAATCAAATAATTGTAAATTTGTG
>JACCDG010349928.1_pt1 | contig 16059 bp, 7 predicted proteins | sample 7442471 | NCBI WGS metagenome assembly JACCDG01 (sample SAMN15323444, study PRJNA562643) | freshwater metagenome | isolation source: river surface water | place: USA:Blue River Watershed | collected 2017-08-17 | reverse complement strand
AATGCAATTTTCTTCACCCGAGGCTGCTGTCAGCCGTAACTATGTTGAAACGTTAATTGCGCTTCCATGGTTTAAAGCGGCCAAAGACCGCGTAAGTCTTTCTCAGGCCCAAAAAATTCTAGATCAGTCGCACGCTGGCATGAGCAAAGCGAAAGATCGCATTCTTGAATTTATTGCTGCCAAAAAATTTGCTGGTGACAACCTTAAGAAGGCTCCAATTATTTGCTTAGCTGGACCTCCGGGCGTGGGTAAGACTTCTCTTGCTAAGTCTATTGCTGATTCGTTGGGTAGGACTTTTGTGCGTATTTCCCTGGGTGGTATGCGTGATGAGGCAGAAATTCGCGGACACCGCAGAACCTACATTGGTGCTATGCCAGGTAAAATTATCCAGGCAATGCGTAAAGCCAAGGTGGTAAATCCGGTTATTCTGCTCGATGAAGTGGACAAAATGTCTATGGATTTTCGTGGAGATCCGGCATCAGCTCTTCTTGAAGTGCTTGATCCGGAGCAAAACAAGAATTTTTCAGACTATTTCCTTGAGGTAGGGTATGACGTTTCGCAGGTGCTCTTTATTTTGACGGCAAACGTTCTTGATGCAATTCCAGGTCCATTGCTTGATCGTATGGATGTGGTAATGCTTTCTGGTTATACCGATGCTGAGAAATTTGATATTTCACAAAAATTTTTGGTTCCAAAACTTCTTAAAGAATATGCCGTAGGTCCAAAGCAGCTTGAAATTTCAACTGAAGCGCTCAAGAAAATTATTGGTGAATACACCAAAGAAGCCGGTGTTCGACAGCTGGATCGCTTGCTTGGGCAAGTGGTGCGCAAAAGCTTGGCGCAGTTTTTGAAAGATGATGCTCCTAAAAAAGTAAAAGTTCAGCCAGCAGACCTTGAAGAACTTTTGGGTGTGCCAAGGTTCCGCAAAGAAGTTATGGCATCACGCAATGGCATTGGGGTTGCAACCGGTCTTGCGTGGACAGAGGTTGGTGGTGAGGTTCTTGAAATTGAGGTTACGGTTCTCAAAGGCAAGGGAAATCTTACGCTTACAGGGCAACTTGGTGAAGTGATGCAAGAATCGGTGCAAGCTGCCTTGAGCTATATTCGTTCTCGCACTAAAGAACTTGGTATTAAAGCTAATTTTTATGCTGAGTCTGATATTCATATTCACATTCCAGAAGGCGCTATTCCTAAAGATGGTCCTTCTGCTGGTATTACCATGGTGGTGGCGCTTGCGTCTGCCCTTGCAAACATTCCGGTGAAGAGCAATGTAGCTATGACGGGTGAAGTTACCTTGAGAGGTCGTGTTCTTCCGGTTGGTGGGCTTAAGGAAAAACTTCTTGCTGCGACGCGGTTTGGATTTAACACTGTTGTTGTTTCAAAAGAAAATGCTGTAGACATCAAAGAGTTTGAAAAAGAACTGGATAAGTCTTTGACTATTGTTTACGCGGAGCACATGGATGCAGTTCTTGCAACAGCATTTGATAAATTTGCCGTTACAGATGCAGAAAATGTAGAGGCTTCAGAGGCGCAAGACTCTTCCGAGAAAAAGGTAGAGGGTAAAAAAACTAAAAAAGCTCCAATGAAGAAGAAGCCGGCGGTAAAGTCTCCAACGAAGGCGCCGCGCATTCGTACTTCACGAACCACAAAAACGCGGAAAAAAACAACATCAAGAACGCGTAAGTCTCGTTAAGTTTATACAGAAAATGAAAAGCCCCGGGCAAAAAACCGGGGCTTTTTTTATGAGCGTTACAACTTAATGAGTAAGGTCAAAAAGAGTGCAAGAAGGGCAAGTAGTCCCAGTGTCCAGCGTGTTTTTCCGTTCTCGCTTGAAAGCTGTGGACTGGTCAGCAACGAAGCATTAAAGCCAACAGAAACCAAACTTAAGGCTAGGCACATGAGTAACGTGAGGAACAAGTGGTTGATGGTTGGAAGAAGTCCAAAGAAATGGGAAAGTACCCACAGTATGCTGAGTCCAGCAGAGGCGATGCAGCTTGCAGAAAGGCGAACAGATTGTGGTAATAGGCTGCCAAGCGCGGTAAGAGCCATAAATACGAATCCGAGGATAAGGACATACAGAATCAGGAGCGCATATGCAGGTACGCCGCTATGCTCGAGCGTGATGGTAAGCTTAGGGCTCTTTGTTGATGTTGTTGTAGCTGCATTTTGTTTAAGATTAATTTTTGTGGTAATTGGCATTTCAAATTCGGTTCCAAATGAGCTTGCGATGGGTTGGTAGTACATGTCTTGTGTCGTAAGAGCGTTGTTTTTGATGACAAATGCGCTTTCTGTAGGCGCAAACGGGAACGCCGGAGAGCTTGAAGCGGCAATCCCCAATGTTGCAGTGAGCAGGAACCTGGTGGTAACCACGTGGTAGTGGTTCATACTTGAGCCAAGTTTTTTAAGGTTGAATTTCAGTGCTTTTTCTATGGTGATGTTGTCAATGTTGCGGGCCGATTCTAATCCTGCTTCATATGAGTAGGTTAAGATACCTTTAATGGTTGCCGTGCCAAAGGTTCCTTTTGCGAGCGAAATGCTTTGTAGTTCGAAGCTTGCTTGAACAGGAAGGGCATTGTGTGAGGCTTGGTTTTGCGCAGCGTAGGCTGGATTGTGTGAACCTTGGTTGCTTGGTGGGGTGATGTATGTAGTTACCAAGACAAGTAGGCAATAAAGTAACGATCCAAAGAGTGCATATTGCTGAATGCCTACTTTAGTTGATGCTGCTATGGGTGTTGAAGTATTGAATGTGTTGATGGTGTATTGTTTTCCAAGAACGAGCGCTCTGAAGGGTAATAGAATGATATTCTTAACGAGTGCAATGAGCGTTTCAATAACAAGCACTGTCGCGTTGTGCAGTCTGTAGCAGAAGAAAGAAAAGCTGTCTTTAAGCTTGTTTAGGACATACCCAAACCCATACATGGTTGTTTGTAGGCCCCACCACGCACTACGTGCTGCACAGACGCTTGATTTTCCGACTACAATGCAACCTGTTTTTCCTGCGCTTGCCGTGGTAAGCAAAACTTGTTTTGCGCCTCCGGCGAGAAACGAAAAACTCTTTATGATGAGATTTTTTATAGAGAGAAGGCTGTCAAATATGTTGCTTGCTAGAGCAATAGTAAGTTCCTTGAGAATCCTTAGGCTTGCGGAAAGCCCGCGCATTAGTGATGCCAAGACTGCTAAAAGAGCATTAAAGATTGATGTAAAAAACGTGTTTAGTCCGTTGAGTAGGGACGAGCAAAGCGAAATAATGGTTTTACCCAAAGAAACCGAGTGGGAAGCAACGGCTTGTGGTGTGCTCAAAGCGCGTTGTGCTCCCTTTTCTACAACAATCGCAGAAAGGGTTTTTGCAGAGGTGAAGAAACTTTCTACAAAGGACAAACCTTCCTTGAGGTAAGAAAAAAGGGCCTGTCCGTAGGAGTATGTGCTGCGCCAGGTTTGAAGTAATGCTTCTGAGCAAAGATGAGCAAGTGTGTTAATGCCAGAGCTCGCCGCTTGCATTCCTCTGGTGAGCAACGAACTTGTGTACGAAAGTGCTGTGGCGATTGAAGAGAAGAGATGCTTTAAGAGGGTATTTACTCCGTTGCTGCAGAATGAGTAGGCATTCAAGAATGAAGACTTAATGATGGCAAACGCGTACGAGGAGTATGTGATTATAGTAGAAATGGTTCTTTGTGCTCCCGAAACAATGTGATGAGGGATGCTAATGAACACAAAGCCCGCGGTTCCAGCAAGAGCTGTTTGTGAGGCTGCCCGCATAAGAGAGAACTGTGAGCGTCCTTTTTCAAAGATGAGAGCCCCTTTGTTTTTTGCGTTGCCCGCAAATGTGGAGCTTCTTTCTTTTAAGTTTCCCATAGTGCTGCGCGTAGAGCTCAGAAGAGAGTTAATGAAGTTGGAGGTTGCTTCTTTGGACTGATAGAGAAAGCTTGTGGCTGAATTTTTTGCAGAAATGACTACTGCTCCAAGCGCTTGGACAAGGCCTATGAGAAAGTCTGTGATTTTCTTACTGAAGGCTCCTGCAGATGCAAGGAGAGAAGTTGTGGTTTCTTTTATTTTTAGATGGGCGTTTTTAAGATGTGTAATGCTTTGTGTTGTTCCATGGGTAAGTACACCATGTGTTTTTGTAGCTGCTGCTTTCGCTTTGTTTGCAGTAAATTGTGCTGCGCGTACGGGTGCTTGAATGGTTACAAGGTGCAAAATATGTAGAAGGTGGCGCACAGTGGCCACAACACTATTGCTCAACTCAATAAATAGGGATCGAGTTTTTTGTACAATAGCTAAGAATAGGTTTTTTGTGTGATGAGATCCTTTTTGTAGGGCTTTGTGGGTGTGGTGAGCCAGTGATGCATGTGTTGCCCGTGCTTTATCTACGGTGAATCGTGCTGCCCGTACGGGTGTTTGAATGGTCGCAATATGCAAGATGCGTAGAAAGTGGTGCATGGCGGACACAAGAGCATTGCTCAAAATAGTAAGAAGAGAACCAGTTTTTTGCAGAATAGTTGAGAATATATTTTTTGCGTGACGAGATCCTTTTGCAGCTGCTGCATGTGTGTGGTGAGCTGCATTGCGAATTTTTGTTGCTGCAGCGTGAGTTGCTCGCATGGGAGTTGCTATAGCAATAAGATGCATGATTTCCAGAAGGTAACGGATGCTGCGGCTTAACAGATTGATTCCCGAAGACAGAGCCTGGAATGTCATTTGTGCAAGGCTCGAAAAAGCTGCGAATATTTTTTGAAGGAAAGCGAGTGGCACGTTGATGAGTGCTTTACCAAAGTTAAAGATAAGAGCAAAAAGGCTTTGCAAAAAATCTACTGTGCCGTGGTGTAACGCTGTTTTGAGAACGTAGGCTATATGTTTAGTGTGCCTGATTAGGCGTGCGATAGTTTTGGCGATGAATGTGGTGAGAATGCTTAGTACTTTGAGTGGCGCACGGAGTGTGAAATAGTAGAGGGTGCGTGTAATGTTTAATGAGCCAACAGAGAGATGTTTTAAGAGTGAAAAGACGCCTGAAAACAAAAGCCTGAGCAGGTGGGCAATGCCTTCAGTGCTTGTTTTTACGATTGCGTGGCTGACATAAATATATGCAGCAATTAGGTGCCGAATCCCTGGTATCTTGTATAAAACCGAAGCGATAAGTTTGATGGGATAATAAAAAACTATTTTAAGGAGCTGTACAGATCCCTCGATTGCAGTTTTGAGGACAAACTTTGTGCTTAAATAAACCGTATCAAAGATGATGCGCGTAAGGGTCACCAATCCGTGTACGAGATAGGAGATGGTTTTTTTGCAGAAATTGTAGAACGCTATGAGAAAGCTGAAAATCATACAACGCACTCCTCTAGACTAATTTTCATTGGGTAGAGCAGGCGAGTTTTTCTGTCAAAATCTCCAATGAAACCGCCAAGATCAACGTCTCTGATTCTCTCAAGAGCCGCCACAACGGTGTCCTTAGTAATTGCTTTTTTGTCTTTGACGACAAAGTCCAGAGCCTGCATAAGTAAGCGAGTGTTGATGTAGTACATGAGAGAGAGCGTGTTTGGAGTTTGTCCTGGCAGGTATTTAGCCGAAGCTGTAAGGTAGTCGCGGACTATTGGGAATTCTGTTTGAGAAAGACTAGGGACACATCGTGTGTATCGGAAGTGTGCTGATGCATTATCAATGAGGCCAGGAACGGAATAGTTACTTTCTAGTCCTACTAGGTCTTGCACATAGTTGCCTTGATTCCAGATCCCTTTAATGATTTTGCTTGTTGGCCTTCCTGTTGAAAGAAAGAGGAGGGCGTGTGGTTTTTGAGTATTGATAGCATCGACCACGTGGTCAGTTTCTGCATTACGGCTATTGTACGTAAAACAGGTGACTTTTCTGGTTACGTCTTGAGTGTTGAAGGTCTTGATAAGTTGCTCAGCATATTTTGCACCAACTAAGCCGAATGCACTGTCTGAGTGGACAATCCCAATGTTGGTGTGCTGCTGGCATCCTGCAAGATAGCTTGCAAGGTATTGAATGTGGTGCTTGAGTGTTGTTTGTCCATTGATAAGGTATGGCAAGATGTTTCTATCAAGGTCCAGTGAGCATCCCCAGGGAAAAAATACCGCAATTTCTTTATTCTCTACCATGGGAAGAATGGCGCGGATGTTGCGTGTTCCAATGAGTCCAATAAATAAATCTATATTTTGAGCTTTAAGTTCCTGGACGTTTTGATAGGCCATTGAAGGGTTGTTGTAGTTGTTCATGAGCTTGAGGATGACTTTTTTTCCTCTGATGCCACCGTTTGCGTTCACTTCTTTTATGCATGCAGCAATTCCATTATTGATGGCTTGTTGGTACTCTTTGGAGTTTCCAACAAGCGTGGCACTTTGTCCCAATACAATTGGAGAAAGGTCTGTTGCTTGAGAATTTATGATCTCATCAACGGACGCTGTTTTGTCTTGAGGAATCAACGCCAACGATTTTGTGCTTTTTGAAGCACAAACGATTGGTGATGTTGTTAGGCAAAAAATAAGAGCAATCCTAAACACTGAGGACCACATAGTACGTTACCCCCCCAGATAACATAGTGTCCACCATGCATTAACCATACAGAGATGGCGTTTTGCGCGTCTACGAAATACAAAAAGAATTAAAGGATTGCTGTTTTTGAGATACAATTTGGTCAGGCCTGTAATTCTTATGTGAGTGTGTGTTCATGATTCCCCTCCGGCTGACATTAAAAAATTTTTTAAGTTATGGGCCTGTAGAGCAGACTATCTCGTTTGAATCATACTCATTGATGTGCCTTTCTGGGAAAAATGGGCATGGCAAATCCTCGATTCTTGATGCTCTTACGTGGGCAATTTGGGGTGCTGCACGTAAGATGGTTGGGGTTGCAAAGGGTGATGACGGCCTGGTACACCTTGGTCAAAAAGAGATGGTGGTGCACCTTGAATTTCTGGTTAATGCCCAGAAATATAGAATTCGCCGTGAATATTTTAAATCATATGGAAAACCTGTTACGCGTTTGGATGTTGAGGTTTTTGATTCAGCATTAGGCCAATTTGTAACCCTTACGGACAAAAGTGTGCGTGCAACGCAGGAAAAAATTGAGCGTATTGTTGGGCTAGATTTTGAAACCTTTGTGAGTACCTCATTTCTTCGTCAGGGGCAGTCAAACGAATTTTCAAAAAAAACACCGCGTGAGCGAAAAGAAGTTATTGCTTCGATTTTGGGACTTGGAGCTTATGACCAAAAAGCTCTGCTTGCTCAAGAAAAGAGCAAGGATTTGTTACAAAAAATTTCACTCATAAAGGTTCAAGCGGATCAAGCAAGAACCATTGTTGCGCAAATTCCTCAGATTGAAGAGCGTTTATCGTTTGTTCTGCATGAGTTGGAGCGGGTTGCGCGTGAACTTCATGAAGAACAACAAAAAGGTTTAGTTATTGCACAGCGAGTGCAACAGGTAGAGTTGGTGGGGGAAGAGGTAAAACGTTTACGCCTGCATCTTGATTCCTTGGAAAGTTCTGAATTCACCTTGAAACAACACATTAAAGATAAATTTTTGTCATGGCGGCAGCTACACAAGCGGCTTTTAAGTCTTCCTTCATTTGATGTACTTATGCTTGAGCGGACAGCAGCTCTTGCTGCGTTCAAAGAAGTCCAAGATAAAGAAAAAAAAACTATGGTCTTGCAGCAAAAAATAGAAGAAGCAAGGCGAAAATATGAGGCCTTGGAGGTTGGCCTGCGCCATGAACACGAGTTGCGTAAAACGACGCTTTTGCGAAAAAAAGATGAAGTTACAGGACTTTTAAAATATCAAGCCGCAACGCTTTTGGATGTGGTTTCTCGCAAAGATGTTCTTGGTAAACAACTTATGGAATGCAGGCAAAAACAAGGAGCAATCATTGCGCAGCTTGCAACTCGCGAACAAATTGAGGCTGCGTACGATGTGGGCAAGCGATTATTTGAGAAACGGCGTTCGTTTTATCATGCATGCGTGAGCAAAAAAAATGTGGCAACAACGGCGCTCGCAGAATTGACTGCTCATAAAAAAACGGTAAGCAATGTAGAAAACCCCTCATGTCCACTGTGCCAGCAGTTGGTAACGCTCAAGCGAAAGCAGTTTTTGGTTTATCAATTAAGCAAGCAAGAACGCTTCCAAGAACATAAACTTGGGCGGGTAAATCTTGTTTTGCAGCATTTAGAAAGTACGCTCAAGGCGCAACGTAATGAATTAGAAAAAGAAGCTCGTGTATGTTTATCACTGCAAGCAGCAGAGCACGATTTGGCGCGTATTGGTGTTCAGGTTCAAGAGCTCGAGCGTGAATATGCTGTGTTTTGTGAACGAGAGGCAGAACTTGGGGTGCAAAAAATTGCGCTGACTAAAGATCTTTTTGCCATTGAGCAAGAATATGTGGCACTTGATGCTTTGTTTCAGGCTTCATTGCTTTCAAATGATGTGATACTTGTCGAAAAGGCTACTGTTGCGCAGGCGCAGCAGGAATTGGCTGGGATTGGGTATTCTGCTTCTGAACTTGAAAAGGCTTCTTTGAGAGTTTCTTCATTAGAAGCATCTCTTAGAGATTTGCAGCAGCGAGATGTGCTTTCTGGTGAGGCGTTGCGGGTTCGGCATGCGATAGTCATGGCGATTACAGAGTTGCGGCGTGCGCGTAAAGAACTTGGTGAATTAAAACCGCAGTATCAGGGCTTGGTAAAAAAGATGGAAGATGCTCCCCAAATTACAGAAGAAAAACGTCTTTTAGATGCTCGTGTACAGTCTTTATTGGCAAAGCGTGATGAGCTTTCACGAGAGCTTGGGAGTTTGACCGAACGAAAAAAGCGATGTGATGAAGCTGCTGAATCAAACAAGCAGGTTGATGCTCAAGTTGATGCTCTTCTGCATGAAAAAAAGGAGTACGATCTTTTGGTAGATGCCTATGGAAAAAATGGTATCCAAGCGCTTTTGATTGAGAGTGTGTTGCCAGAAATCGAACAAGAAGCAAATGCCTTGTTGGCGCGTCTTACCGACAATCAGATGCAGATTTTTATTGAGTCTTTGCGAGATCTCAAAGGGGGCGGGGTGAGAGAAACATTAGATATACAAATTTCTGATGCAGTTGGGGTAAGGCCTTACGAAATGTTCTCGGGGGGTGAGGCTTTTCGTATAGACTTTGCGCTGCGTATCGCCGTTTCGCGCTTGCTCGCTCGTAGAGCGGGAACCCACTTGCAGACGTTATTGATTGACGAGGGATTTGGCTCACAAGACGATGAGGGGCTCGCGCGGTTAACGCACGCATTGTTTGCGGTTCAGAAAGATTTTGAAAAGATTATTGTTGTCTCTCACCTGGAGCGATTGAAAGAAAGTTTCCCCGTGCACGTCATAGTTGAAAAGCGCGCAGGATCATCAGTGGTGCATGTTGAGGAACGTGGCTAGAGAGCGAACGTTCCTCGCCATCTTGGTTAAAACTTATAAAGCTTTAACGTTTTCTTTGAACTGTTTACCAGCTTTGAATCGAGGTACGTTGATTGCAGGAAGCTTAATTTTTTCTTTTGTTGCTGGGTTCACACCAACGCGTTCAGGGCGTCGTGAGGTCCAGAAGCTACCGAAATTAGCAATCGAAACCTTACCGCCTTTTTTGAGTGTACGCTCAAGAATGCGTGTAAAAGATGACATTACACGTGTAATGTCTTTTTTGCTAAAAAGGGTTTCTTCACTGATTGCTTCAATAAGTTCGCTTTTTTTCATACAAAACTCCCCGTAAACATATTGTTTTAAAAATAGCTGTTACTCCCGCCGGAAACGAAATGTAAAGATTGTTACCCCCTTTGTCAAGGCAGCTGACAAACTCTGCCTAAATATTTTTATCTGGAGGGCTTTTGTTATACTTATTCACCTGTAAAACACAGCTCAATCGAGAGATTTTTTTAGATGAAACCCATGTATGTCGATACACATTGCCATTTAGACGTATTGCTACGTATGAAATTTGATCAGCTTTTGACTGATTTAGAGGTAAATGAGGTAGGAGCTTTAGTGACGCGAGCACAAGATGCTGGAGTGTTGGCATTTGTGAACGTGGGGACAAATCTTCCTGTAAGCAAAAATGGCGTGCGTTTGGCGCAGGTTTATTCCGGAGTTTTTGCAACGCTTGGGCTACACCCAACAGACGTCCATGCAGGATGGCGGGCAGATCTGGCTGAATTCAAAAAAATGTTGGCAGCAGACTACCAAGAAAAAATTGTAGGGATCGGTGAAACGGGAATTGATTTATTCAGAGATTCCTCTCTTTTGGAACTGCAAAAAGATGTTTTTAAGGCTCACATTGAGCTGGCTCTTGAACATAACTTGGCTCTTGTGCTTCATATTCGGGATGAAGTTGGTAATGATCGCTCAGCAGAGCATGCCTTGATGGTTTTAGAAACCTTTGGATCAAAGTTTAGGGGAGTTTTTCATTGCTTCCAGCAATCTCAAATAATAGCAAATGAGGCTTTGAAGCGTGGTTTTAAGCTGGGCATTGATGCCCCTGTTGGGTACCCAAAAAACGATTGGTTGCGATCAATTATACGATCGGCACCGCTTGAAGCATTGGTGCTCGAGACGGATGCACCGTTTTTGCCGCCACCGCATCTGCGAGGAACTAAAAATGTGCCAGAAAATGTGGTCTATATTGCGGAGCAAATTGCGCTGGTTAAAGAAATAGTACCACAGGAAGTTGCGCGAGTGACAACAGAAAATGCCCGTCGCCTTTTTGGATTGGTTTTTTAGGATAAAGATGCAATAAAGGGCGATGAGAACCATCGCCCTTTATTTGAATGTTGTAAGTCCAAGGTGTATATCGTCTTTTTATTATGCACGTGCTGAGAGAGAAACTTGCTGGCCGCGTGCTTGTGATGAAACACCGGCTTCTTGTTCTTCTTTCTTGATGCGTGCTTGTAATGCCTTGAGGCGTTCGTAGAACACGTCGTTTTCCATCTCGTGGTTGCGCATTTGGAGCAACATGATGTCAAGAGCAACGTTGATCTTGCCTGGGCCGTAGAACCACTTGAACGGATAGGTAACTTCATTACCTGCGTCAGATTCAGTGAGGTATGCTTCAACGTGGTAGTTTTTAAATACGCCGTTGGTCATTTCTTCAAGGTGAGTAAGTTTCTTGTAGTGGGTAGCAAGGATGTACATAACGTGTTTAAGTTCTGCAAACACTTGCGCCATTTCGATAGAAATCTTAACAGCGATTTCAACTTCAGTTCCTGTGAACAATTCGTCAGTAACAACGAAGGCAAATTCACCTTTAGCAGGAGAAAGCTTGTTGATACGTTGGATGATTGAACGCATGTTGAACACTTCAGACATCAAGCGTGAGTGCCCTTCTGCTGGATCGTCAACGTTGTTAAGTTGACCGATGACGAGCTTGAATGGTGTTGTTTCGAACTTACGTGCCCATGCCATTTGGTAGGAGTGGGACAACATCAATTGAACAATTAAACCACGAAGACCGAAGGATTTACCACCAGCGTTAGGACCGGTGATAACTGCGTTACGGCTTGGGGTTGTACCACCCAGTTCAAGGTTGTTGGTTTTAACAATCTTGGTAGGAACGATTGGGTTCCAGTAGCCTTCTGCGCGAATGTATGGGCTTGTGCTGGTCGTGTTAATGGTACAGAAGTCAACGGTAACACGTTCTGAATCGGTGTTACGTGTCTTTTGCAATGCACGGTAGTGGCGAGCCATCGAAAGGTAAGCGTCCATTTCACCGATGAACATCAACATGGTTGAAATACGGTCAACGTTGTTAGTTAAGAGCATTGCTGCGCTGAACGGATCGTTGTTTTTCATTTTTGCATCGATATTGCGTTGCAATTCAGCAACAACATCTTTGATTTCTGAAACAGCTTTAAAGCTCGCAGGCATTGCCTCTTTTGATACGCGATCTGTAAGTTCTTGAGAGATTTTGCGAACAGACGTTACAAGAGAGTTGAAGCCTTTGACTGACTTGGTAATAAGATTGCGCTCTTCCATGTCTTTAACGTTACCGTCACGGCCAAATACATAACCCTTTTGCGTTGCATAAAGAGTTGCTGCGACGGAGGCCGCAAGCGCGATTTGTTGAGCTCTATTAGTGTTAGTCGCGGTAGGCGTATCTTTCATGGTCTTCAAAATACCAAGCGTTGCAGCAGCACCAGCAGCTACGCTACCATACTGAACTCCGCCCCATTTCAAAGCGCTGAAGAAGTTGCAAACGCTTTCCCATACAGGGTTGCTCTTGCCTTTAGCGACTTTAGCAAGTTCACGATTAATGGTGTTTGCTTCTGAGCTTGACCAGCGAGTAAGAAGGTCGGCTTCGTTTTTAGCAAATTCTCGCATGATTGAGCGTGTTGTTTTACGAAGGTCTTCGTTTTTAATAAATTCGCGAATCATGTTTGCGCGTTGTTGCAGAACTGCAAGGTCGGTACAGCCTTCAGCAAAAGTTGCAGCCATAACGGTTTGACCGGCTTGGGTGCAGTTGCAATCTACGTGAGAGAACACGGTATTTGCTCTGGTTGTGCTGAAAATGCTTGAATCTTCTAACAAGCATCTGTTGAAGAGAAGCTTTGATTCTTGCTTCTGTTTTGATTTGCGTGCAGGTGGAAGGCTGTGTGTGAAAATTTCTACGATTGCGCGGGTGTTAGCTTTGCGCACAAGAGCAATTTTTTCACGTTGTTCTTTTGTTGCATTTTTTTCTGGGAAACCACCAGAGATGTAGGCATCATCGACCAACATGTCTTTAATTTCAGCAAACGTTGTTGCTTGCGGTGCTCGTGCCGTGACTGACGTTACCATGCAGGCCGCCATGCCAAGTACAAGTAATAATGATCTACGCTCCATCGATTTTTACCTCTTTTTAGTGGAACAAGTCGGGTTTTCCCGAACTGATACTTATAATGATCCTTATGATTGTAAAAAAAATTTATGTAAAAAACTCAACTTCTTCCAAGATAGGAAAAGTATTGTTTTTTGTAAAAAATTAACTTCCAATCGAATTTCTATTTGAAAAGCTTGCCTCAATTCCTAGGGTTTTGTGTGGGTTAAGAAGTTCTTGAGTTGTCTGATCTGCTTTTGCCTGGCGAACCATTTCATGCAGGTAACCGTCTTTAATGCCGAGTTCACCCAATTGTTCAATAAAGACGTCAAATGCAATGTTGGTTCCCCCAATACCTTCGATAAGACGGTATGGTCTGAAGAGCGTTCCGTCCGGCAATTTAATGACTTCTACTTTGAAGTTTTTAAAGATGCCGTTGGTTGCAATTTCGAGTTTGGTGAGGTCTTTGTAGTGGGTGGCCAGGATGTACATGACGTTGTCCATTCCTGCAATGCTTAAGCAAATGCGTTTGGTTAGGGCAATCGCAGGTTCAACTTCAGTGCCGGCAAAGAGTTCGTCAGAGAAAATTGCACAAAATTTGTCTTTTGGTAAGGCGATAACGCGTTGCATAACACGTGCCATGTCCAGGGCTTCAACTTGGAAGCGAGATTTTCCACCAGCTGTGTCGTCGTTGCTCTTGAGTGTTGCCTGAATAAAGCTGAAAACTGTCATTTTGAGTTGTTCTGCAGGGGCAATTCCGAATGTTTGAGCGAGGATGATGTTGGTTAAAATAGCCTTGATATTACCAGATTTACCACCAGCGTTAGCTCCTGTGACGATGATGTTGCGTGCTTTACCGTCCTCACCAACGTTAATGATGTTAGGGATGGCGCGTTTTGGCGCAAACATAGGGTTCCAGTAGTGCAAGGCATCAAAGCGTGGGTAATGACTTTCTTCGTCAAATTCAACAAAAGAGTAGCGAATTGGAGTTCCCTCGTTATTGTTTGAGTCTTCAAATTCTTGAACGAGTTTTGCCATGGAGACGTAGGCATCAAGTTCCCCGTAGAATCTGATGAGTTCCCCCATTTCTTCCTGCGATTGCATGAGTAGATGGTACGCCTGAACCACTTTACCATGGTCTTTAAGGCCCATGGTCATAGGACTAAAAGAGGTAGCAAAGGTGTCTGACTGAACAAGTTCAAGAAAGCTCAACCATTGTTTTGAGGTTGAAGGGATAAAATCTGGGTAAAGGCCCTTCGTTTCTGTTGGTTGACTGAGCAGCTTATGCATTTCTTGGCCTGCTTTGTACACCGTGTGTGGTGCTTGGACCGAGTTGAATAAGTTTTTAAGGTCTAGATAGTTATCCATGTAGGATTTGTAGGCCATTTCGATTTGCGGGATCATGAAGACAAACAAGCCAACAACGCCAACAAACGCAAGGTAGTTGTAAATCTTGTTTTCGTGGCGAATGCCATGCAAGCGTCTGACAAGTTCTTTGCTACAGGTTTTGCGCCAAGTAGATGCTCCTGGGTATTTGGTATCAAAGGGGTCAGCGGGCGCGCCTGGAGCGCCTGTTGCTGGTTCTGGTAAATCTGGCAGATTGGCTTCTTCTACTTGTTTTTTTCGTAGTTTTTTTATTTTCTCGGAAACAGATTTTTTATCTGCATCGTTTTGCGCAAAGAAATTGTTTGCGGCATCTGGAGTTGCCCCATCTGTGGTGTAATGATCGTCAAAAGCTTCACGCATTTTCTTAAGGAATGACTTTTTGAACCATTTTCCTTTTTGAGAGTCTTTGTGGGCTTGTTTTGCTTGCTGAACTTTATCGCCGGTATTTATTGATGGTTCTTTAAGGATTTCATTTTCCATAAAATCATTCCATGACCATTTATCGACGTAGTGGTGTATGGTTTGCTGTGGAACTTTGAGTACGGGCCACTTGCCTCCAAAATCGACGGCACTTTTAATGGTGTTACCGATGTTTGAAAGCCCATTGTTTTTATCGAATGTCCAAAGCGTGTATCCAAGGTCAAACAAGCTTAAACCAGACAAAATTCCAGAAATAACCATGGAAAATACGGGTTTGTACACAAGTTCTGTGTTGGTTGCCATGCGTTCAGCGCGGTATGACTTTGGCCACATGTACTTGAAGAAGGCCTTGATAAGGCCACCTTTAATGAAAACGCTGAGTCTGTCGCGTTTAAGGTTGCTGAAGTTAGAGAAGAAGAGGGGTTCTGCTTCTTTGATGATATCAAGTTGGTCCTGGAGTTTATTCAGAAGCGTTGGGTTGTCGATAAGGGTTTTGATGAAGGCTCTGCGTTGTTTGATGACATCCAAATTGTCTGAGCATTTTGCAATGAGCGCCGTCATGGCAATGTCGCCGCCTTTGGTTGTGAGGCGTGAAATTGCTTTGAGGATTGAGTTATGATCGCGGTTTAAAAACTGAAGTTCTCGTAAAAGATCAATTGATACAATGTTTTTTGCAGGCTTCTGAGGGCTTTGTGAGTCAAAACCTTTTTCATATTCTGTGAGTTTGATGGCAAGTGTGTACTGCTCGTCGTCAGGAGTGTGAGCATATTTTTTAGCAAGTTCTTCTGTTTCTTGCGCGCTTTTTTTAAGACGTTCTCTGATGTGCCAAACGGGAATTTCTTCTTCCTCGGCAGGTTTTTTCTCATCTAGATCTTCAAGTTTGCGGATTCCAAAGTTTTCTGTGATGAATGGGGTAACTTGACGGAAAAAGAGAGGCTCTGGACTATCAAGAACGGTAGAGACGCCAGGTTTTAGCTCTTTTGAATGCAGGGCTTGTACTGGTTCTTCTTGCGCGAATGCAAGGACCACTCCTGTTTGGAGGAGATTGAGGATGCAGAGAAGAAGAATAAAGCCTGCGCGTTTTTGTTTATTGAGAGCCATGAGTCCATCGTGTTTTTAAAAAGATACGTATACACACAGTTTGCCGTTTTTTTCTTGAGATAGGCAAAGGGTCGTTTTTAAATGAAAAAGCAGCTTTTTTCGTTAAAATGTGCCGAAAAAAGCTGCTCTGTCTGATTCAAATTGAAAAGCTATAAGGTTCGCTCTACGCTTTCTTGCCGTTCGCGCGCTTTGGTAATGATGTCTTTAAGTACGGGGTCATTGACGCCTTGTTTATCAAGCTGTTCAAGGAAAATATCAAAAGCCACGTTGGTGTTTCCGATACCTGATTGTAGTTTGTACGGATATGAAAGTTTGTGCGTGACCGGGTCTTTAAAGACTTCTACTT
>JACCDG011080564.1_pt1 | contig 16061 bp, 13 predicted proteins | sample 7442471 | NCBI WGS metagenome assembly JACCDG01 (sample SAMN15323444, study PRJNA562643) | freshwater metagenome | isolation source: river surface water | place: USA:Blue River Watershed | collected 2017-08-17 | reverse complement strand
GGTTATACCGCCAGCTTCTCCATCTACAACTTTAGTCTTCCTGATATAGTCTAGGAGGGTAGATTTGCCATGATCAATGTGACCCATAATGACAACTACGGGTGGGCGACTGATCAGATTTTTGGCAAGGTTATTAGTCATATTATTGGTAATTCAGTCTAGCAGAAATAAGACTTATTGACAATCTAAAAGCTGGGTTGTGATATTATAAGTATTCGGATTCAAAGGTAAATTTCCAACAAAAATTTTGAACTTTTAAGTTTTAAAAACTAACTTAATTTTTGTTTAGCTTCAGTTAAAGCTTGTTTTTCTTCTTCAGACATTCCATAGTCGGAATTGAATTTCTTTATGGCTTTGGCAAATACACTGACTCGGTCGCGAGTGTATATACTCGAGATGACAGCACCATCGCCATTTTCATTTAGAAAAGCGGTAGCAAAACTTTGATTGCCACCTTCGCCAGTGCCTTGAAATGGGTTGAAACGGATTGTGTGAACTGATTGGATACTATTTTTGAGACGGATTTCGACATTCTGTAAATGATCGGTAGCTTTTGATTGGAATTCTTGGAGATTTCTAATATCACTCGAGAGGTTTTGCAATGAATCAGAGATATTGTGTGAATCCATGCCGACCAAGAACTTCTTTAGTCGAAAGTGCATCTGGATAATGATGATAAGGAGGATGAGCGTAAGTCCGCCAATGCAAGAAATGATGATGAGAAGGGTATTTTGATCAAAAGTCATATTTTTATTATACAGACAATTTGGGGAGGAGCAAACTCAGTAGGATTTTATTGAGATATTTAATATTGTTGGGTGGCACAATTTTGCTACAACATTATTTTCTGAGAGGCTCCGCAGGAATTCTTAGCAAAGAATTCCGAGGATTAAGCCCAAATTCTGCAGAATTTGGGCGGCCTCGAAGAAAGTAATGTTGTAGCAAAATTGAACACTAGTGTATTGGAATAAATGAACTCGACAAAAATAATAATCGTGGTAGTATCATTACGGATCAGCAACTTGTGGCAATCGAGACGGGAAGCTTCGACAAGATTCCGGTCTCACTGGTCCCAAGTCAGATATTCGCCACAGGTGGTGTTGTAAGGCGGTTTCTTCACCTCCCATGTTCACCGCCACCGCCCCCAGCGGTATGCAACACAAATGACCTCGTCATTCTGGTCCCGGCGCACAAACTTTCCCCACCACACTCCGAACTTGATCGTGTGACGGACGGTTTGTGCGCTCTTCTTTTCCCCTTTATTTTGCCGAAGTTACAGTGTAATAATATTATTATGTTCCTAAGTAAATTATTTTCAAAAAGAATATACCTAGATTACGCATCTTTGACGCCCATTGATAGGAGGGTGATCAGAATCATGAATGAATACTCAAGGCCTAATTATGCCAACCCTTCTTCTTTGTACAGGGAAGGGGTTAGGGCAAAAGATGCAATGAAAAACGCTCGCGAAAAGATGGCGGGATTTTTGCATGCTCATCCAAGTGAAATATTTTTTACAAGTGGAGGAACAGAGTCGAACAATTTGGCCATATTGGGAACAGTCGAAAATTTGCATAAAACAGGAGTTAATTATGACAAGATGCATATCCTCATCAGTGTCATCGAGCACTCTTCTATTCGAGAATGCACAAATCAATTACAAGAAAAGGGTGTTGAAGTCGAACTGTTGTCGGTTGATAAAAATGGTTTGATAAGTGTTGATGAATTAAAAAAGAAAATAAGAATCAATACGGTAGTGGTTTCGGTCATGACGGTCAATAATGAAATTGGCACAATAGAACCAATAAAAGAGATAGCAAAGACAATACGACATTTCCGTACAGCGAACAAAGAAAGCTCAGCTTTTAATTTCCAAAATTTTGCATATCCTGTTTTTCATACTGATGCTTCACAAGCCTTCCTATATGAGGATATAAATGTGGAAAAGTTCGGAGTTGATTTGCTCACTCTGGATAGTTCGAAAGTCTATGGTCTGCGAAGTACTGGTTTGTTGTATGTGAGGAAAGGTACACCTATTTCGCCTATCATATATGGTGGTGGTCAGGAGTCTGGTATGCGATCTGGTACAGAAAATTTGCCTGCCATTTCCGGATTTATGAGAGCATTGGAGATTGCATTCAAAGAGAGAGGTGAAGAATATGAGAGAATTTTGAATATAAAAGAATATTTTATAAATGAACTGAGATCAATCAGAAATGATATTTCAATAAATGGCGGAGACGGTGGTCACAATTCACCACATATTCTAAATGTTCATATTCCAAAAATAGATAATGAATTTTTCGTTATTGAACTAGATGCAAAAGGTATTGCATGCTCGACCAAGAGTTCTTGCTTGGGAGATGAGGAGCAATCCTATGTTCTAAATGCAATCGGTGCAAATAGTAAAGAGTCGGTAAGATTTTCATTTGGCAGGTTTACATCTCTTAAAGACGCCAAAAAAGCTTTGAAAATTATTTCAAAAATATTAAAAAAATAAAATGCACGATTAGATAACTTGCCCAATTTGCCTAACCGCCAATTATTTACCCCAATTGAGGTAAGTGACTGTAAGTTGTAAGATTGTCGCAAAAGAAACCCAGAGAAGGTAAGGGGTCTGGATGTATGATATCCATTTTGCATATGGATAAATGACGGTGATCGCCCAGATCAAAGTTGATAGGATGAGCAGGATATCGATCGAAGCTAGGAGGTTATTTTGGAGACCAAACTGGATAGGGGAGAAAAGTAAATTGAAAATAAGATTTAGCAAAAAGGGTAAAGCGACCATAAATGGAATTTGTTTCTGGACAAACATCAAGAAAACCTTGCCAAAGGAGATGGCTATCAATATGTAGAGTACAGTCCAGACCGGTCCAAAAAGCCATGATGGTGGTGCCCATGAAGGTTTGATAATAGTTGAGTACCATGAAGAGGTTTGATTCATGGGTATATTGTAGCATTAATTGTTTTGATGATCTTTAACACTGTCAGCATTTTGTCCAGCACCACTCCCCGCTACAAACCCCGTTGTCCAACAAAGTTGTAAACTGAAACCGCCAGATGGTCGGTCGATATTGAGGACATCGCCGACTAGGTAGAGATTTGGATAGAGCTTCGAGCTCATATTCTTCCAATCGACTTCATCAAGAGAAACTCCTCCGCTTGAAACGATCGCTTTGTCGGTACCAAGCAGGTGGTTGATCCTTAGAGGAATGTTTTTTATTACACCGATCAATTTCAATCTAGATTCGCGGGTAACACTATTGCACTCAGTTTCAGGATCAATTTTTGCAAGTTCTAGGACTTTGGGCACAATGGAGCTTGGTATCAGATCACTCAAACTATTTTTGATTTTCTTTTTATGATTGTTTTTGAATAATTCTTGAAGAGCGCTATTTAGCTTTGCATGATCGTGGTCGGGTAATAGATCGATAGAGACTACTACTTCTCCATAACTCAGCATTTCACCAATTTGCTTACTGATATTGAGTACACTCGGTCCACTAATTCCAACATGCGTAAATAATATTTTCTGAGGAACTTTCGATTGCAAGCCTTTGTTGTTGGTAATTTTTTGCTTTACGTTGTCGAGATATACATTCAACTTGATATTGCCGAGACTTACACCACTTATATCTTTGACCCACTTTTCTTTTGTGGCAAGGGGGACGAGGGAAGGATTTGGTTTGATTATTTTGTGGCCAAGTTTTTGGAGCCAGACAAAAGCCTCGCCAGTCGAGCCTGTCTCTGGATGAGATGTTCCACCTGTTGCAACGATCACTGATTTTGCATGGATAATTTTGCCATCTTTGAGCTTTACTCCAGAAATTTTGCCATTTTCCATCAATAAATCTTGGACTGGGGCATTGGATAGGACTTCGACACCACTTTCTTTGAGATAATTTACCATTACATCCCAAACTGATTGAGCTTTATTGCTTAACGGGAATACTCGATTTTCATTTTCAATTTTGGTTTCCATTTTTCTTTTGTGGAAGAAATCCAATGTATCTTTTGTACTCCATTTCGCAAATGGTGAAAAAAGATATTTTCCATCGTCTCGAAAGCGTTCAAGTAGTTTTCTATTATCAAATTCGGCATTGGTAACATTGCATCTGCCACCACCAGTGATCAAGAGTTTTTTGCCCAATTTTTCATTTTTTTCCAATAATAAAACCTTGGATCCAAGCTCGCTTGCTCTACCTGCAGACATCATGCCAGCGGGTCCGCCACCGATTACTATTATGTCGTAGTTTTCATTCATGGGGAGATGATAGCATAGAGGGCTGTCAGTGCCCATCGGGATGTGTCACATCCCGATACAACAACATAATGTCTAAGTCAATCTTGTCTTTTTATTTATAATGCTAGAATTAGAATATGAAGAAATTCCAAGCATATTTTGACAATGCCTCGACCACACCTTTGCATAAGAAGGTTTTTGCAAAAATGATGCCATATTTCGTAGAGGATTTCGGCAATGCTTCAAATCTTTATGAATCTGGAAGGGTGGCAAGGCAAGCAGTTTCTGGGGCCCTCGTTGAAATTTCCAAAGCACTGGGTTGTAGAACAGATGAATTTGTCTTCACTGGTTCTGCGACTGAGTCAGACAATTTGGCTATTTTGGGGGCGGCACGAGCCAACAAAAATACTCACAATAGAATAATCATTTCCGCTCTGGAGCATAAGGGCGTTATGGCAGTCGGCGATGCGTTGGAGAAGGAAGGTTTTGAGATAATAAAGATAGGAGTCGGCAAAGATAGTTTGGTTGATATTGAAGAGATCCGCAAAAATCTAAATGAAAAGACGGCGATTGTTTCTATCACGATGGCCGACAGTGAGACTGGTACTTTGCAACCAATCGCCGAGATTTCTCAAATCATAAAAGATTTCCGCAAAGACAAATCATTGCCATATTTCCATACAGATGCTAGCCAAGCTTCGGTTTATGGTGATATCAATGTTTCAAAACTAGGTGTAGATATGATGACTTTGTCTGCTCATAAGCTCCATGGTCCAAAAGGTATTGGCGGGCTCTATGTCAAAAAAGGTGTTCGCCTCACTCCTCTTATATATGGCGGTGGTCATCAAGGTAAGTTGCGTTCTGGTACCGAAAATGTCCCCGCTATCGTCGGCTTTGGCGAGGCGATAAGACTCAATGAAATTCACAAGAAAAAAGATTCAAATAAAATAGCAAGACTGAGAGATAAGCTTGAGCAAGGCATCATCAAATCTATTCCGAAAGTTTTAATTAATGGCAATCCAAAGCGTAGGTTGCCAAATTTTTCGAATGTCTCTATTTTGGACATAGAAGGCGAATCGCTGTTATTGGAATTGGATGAGCATGGAATAATGATAAATACCGGCTCAGCCTGCAATTCTGAAAGCCTCGAACCTTCATATGTACTATCGGCTATGGGTAACCCTTACGAGTTCGTCCATGGCAGTATCAGATTTACTCTGGGTCCTGAGAGTAATGAAAGACAGGTCAAACATGTTCTCAAACATTTACCAAAGATAGTAGAGAGGTTGAGAAAGATTTCGCCTCTCAATCTTAATGAAGACGAGAAAAAAATGATGTCGGATCCGAAAGCTTTTATCGGTGGTCAGACTCCGCATTTTTTGAGGAAGAAGAGGAAGTAGTTAGTCACTAGCAGTTAGCCACTAGCCACTAGTAGGAGCAACTGTTAAGATTTCTTTAGATTACTATTGGCTAAGCCCTAGTGGCTAATCACTAAGATAAAAACATGGCAAAAAAAATAATTAAAACAAAGATCTCAAAGGCAAAGAAGGTTAAAAAAAGCAGAAGTCAGACATCTGCAAAATCTAACAGAGGTGACACCTCTGTAAAATCAAAGCCAGATGTTGTAAACAAACATGTCGGCGGTTCTTGGGCATATACAGATGCGGTGAGAGAGCATTTTTTTGCTCCAAAAAATCTTCTTTGGGAAGATCCAAAGGATGCAGAATATGATGCGGAGGGGGTGGTGGGGAGTCCGGCTTGTCTTTTGGGAGAGACAGATATTCATGTCAATTCAAACACATTGTCATCTTTGTCACAATTAAAAATTGGCAATAAGGTTCTCAGTCACAACAGCAGTTATAACAATATTACAAAGGTTTATAAACCAAAATATGAAGGTGAATTAGTTGAAATAAAGACTCGTTTGGGAAATGTTGTTTGTACTCCAGACCATCTTATATACGGAATGATCATACAGAGGCCGAAGTCATATTTCATTACAAAAGAAAACGCCAAAAAAAGATCGGTAACTGGATGGCAACACGCCTCTGATTACAAAAAAGGCGATTATTGTTTATATCCGATAGACAGGACTGTTGTACCAAAAGATTATATTGAAATTAAAATCGACCGAAAACAATATGATTATTTGAGTAAAAATATACCCGAAAAGATTTTGCTTAATGAAAATTTCTTAGAATTGGTCGGTTACTTCGTATCTGATGGTCATACAAAGGAAGATTTTAGTGAACTTGGTTTTACATTTTCAATTGATCAGATTGATTATGCAAATCGAGTAAAGTATATCGTTAGTAAGATATTCAATCTCGAAACTTCAATTAGAGAGCGGAAGGATCATAATCGTATAGATGTTTCAGTCTATAATGTTCATTTGAGTAAGCTATTTAGGGATCTTTTTGGTCAAAATGCAGAAAATAAGCATATATCTGAAGATCTCATGTCTTTGTCACCAAAATTACAATCGAGATTGATTATGGGTATGTGGAGAGGTGATGGATACTTCAATCAAAAAAGAATTTGGCCTAGAGCCGGGTACTCCAGTATTTCAAAGAGGTTGATTCAACAGCTCAAGCAATTGCTATTAAGACAAGATATCGTGCCCTCCATATATGAAGAAGATGCAAAATCAAAAGATGGGGTCAATCATAAGAAAAGCTATCGGATCCATATTGGTGATATAGATTCATTGATAAAATTATCTAGAATTCTTAAAATAAAATTTGTAAGGCCAAGAGAGATTCAAAAAAATAGAGTTTGGACAGATAAAGAATTCGCATATCTACCGATCACTTCAATTAATTCCCAAGAATTTTCTGGAAGACTTTCGAATCTTGAGGTTGATATTGCACACACTTATGTTACCGATGCATTTTTGGCACATAACTGTGGCGACGTAATGCGAATATGGCTCAATGTAGATCCGAAGGAAGATAAGATTACGACATTGAAATGGCGTACTTTCGGTTGTGCTAGTGCAATCGCTGCGACCTCAATGTTGTCGGTGATGATAACCGAAAATGGTGGTATGAAGATCGAGGATGCACTCAAGATTCGACCTCAAGATATTATTATTAGGCTTGGTGGTCTACCAGATCGTAAGATCCATTGTTCAGTTCTTGGAGACAAAGCTCTAAGAGCGGCGATCAATCATTGGTTCAAAAAGACTGATCAGATTTCAAGAATAGTAGTTGAAGGGCAGAAGGTTGTCGATCCAAATACAAAAGTGACTGAAGCGGATATAGAAGAAGCGGTCCTCGAAGGTGCGGTGACTGTAGAAGATGTACAAAAGAAAACCAAGGTTGGAATTGGTTATCCGGAATGTTTGCCACAGGTCGAGGAGCTTATCAGGTTTTATAAGGAGAAGTATTTTGGGTAAGTCAGCCACTAGCGACTAGGCTTTAGCCACTAGTAATCGCAAAAAAACTAGTGGCTAGTGGCTAACTACTAGTGGCTATAAAAATATGAAAAAAATAATTAAACAATCGCGCAAATCCAACAGGGGTGTCACCTCTGGCAACTCTGGCAGAAGTCAGACATCTGCAGAAATTGCAAAAATAGAAGAAATTCTTTCCAAAATCCGTCCATATATCCAAATGCATGGTGGTGATGTGCATTTGGCAAGTTTCAAAGAGGGTATCGTTACTCTAAATATAAGTGGCGCTTGTTCCCACTGCCACTTGGCAGATATGACATACAATACGATGATCTCTGGCATCTTGAAACAAGAGATACCGAGCGTGAAGGAGATCAGGTTGAATAAATAATTTCCCTCCATTTTTGCGATTGACAAGTAGTCTAAAAGTATGTAATGTCTATGTCAGATATCATTTAAATTTTTTATTGAAATAAATTTTCGCCATAGCAGATAATGCCTCGATTAAATTGAGGGGCACTTTCTGCTGTGGCGAAACGTAGTACCCACGCATAAACGAAATCAAACACAAATAGACTATGTCAAACGACATTCTCGGCTCGCTTGTGCGGGCTTTGGTGACCGTCCCGGAAGATCGGCTCGGTCCGGTGAAGGATTTTGCGAGGAAACTTGCAGGATCCGACGGTGAAGAGTGGGTTAAGAATGGAAAGTTGTTCCTTCGTAAGGAACCCTGCTGGACTATTCATACCGTTTCATCTTCTCTGAAACCGGTCGAATGGATCATCGATGACGAAGGCAACATCCACTTCACACTCATCTCGAATGGCTTGACCCGTGAACAGTGGGAATGGCACCTCAAGCGTTGCGGTTGTCAAATCGGCGACTATGCACGTCAAGTGCTGTGTCGCGCAAGCGAAGCACCTACCAACGGCGTCATCTACAACATCATGGTGCTTCCGGGCAAGAAGATCAGCACCAGCGACCGTATCACGAAGAATATTCGTGTGGCCGCTGAGAAGTATGGCGGGGTCAAGCCTCATTGGGAGGTCGCTTGTTTGATCCGCGACACGTTCACGGACGAGCAATTGAAAGCTATGGGTCTGTGGTACATCGTTACGATGCACGAACCCATCAATAATTCCGAAGGCGATCCGTACTTGCTCAACTCGAGCCGGTATGATGGTTGTCGGCTCGCCGCCGGCATTGGCAGGCCTGGCGGCTACTGGGTCCACGGTGGTGGTTTCGCGTTCGCTGTCCCGTAAGTCAGTTCTCAACGCTAGGTTGCTTTGGACTCCGGTCCTTAAACTTAGTCCTTAGCCCTGTTCCGATCCGTCGGAGCGGGGCTAAATTATTATTGGAAATAGGATTTAGTAGAGTTTATTACAATAATGAATAGCCACCGACATTCACATCTGATATAATTTTCCCAGTTCACCAGTGGCTAATCACTAGTGACTAACTACTAAACACATGGCAAATACAAAAGAATACCCACGTAATCGAGCAGATTCGAATATTAGTAAGATCGTCATTGATCGAGATTTGTGTATCGGTGCGGCATCGTGTCTTGCAGTTTCGAGTACAACATATGAGCTTGATGGTGAGACAAAAGCTATAGTCACCGGACCTGACGCTGTCGATGATGCAACACTTCTAATGTCTGCAGAGTCTTGTCCGACAAAAGCAATTTTACTTTTTGATAAGGAAGGTAAGCAGGTCTATCCGAAGTAGGCATTAGCCACTAGGTCCTAGCCACAAGTTCCTTTGCGATTACTAGTGGCTAACTACTAGTGGCTAGTCACTAACATGACTTACAAATATCTAATAATCGGTGGTGGTGTTGCGGGTGTGACAGCAGCGGAAACTATCAGAATAAATGATGCGACAGGTACGATCGGCATTGTCTCTGATGAACCATATCTACTTTATTCTAGGGTTATGCTCTCGAAGCCAAATTTCTTTTTGGAAAAAGTCCCCTTCGATCAGATCTGGCTCAAGGGTCAAGAATGGTACAAAGAAAAAGGTATAGAATTTATCGGTGGGAAGACTGTTACGGGTATCGACTCAGTGGGCAAGAAAATTATTTTGAATGATGGAGGGAATATCTCTTATGAAAAATTGTTGGTTGCTATCGGAACAGCGACTCGCAAAGCTGGTATGCCCGGCGCAGATAAAAAGGGTATTCATTATTTGAAAACATTGGAAGATGGAAAGGGAATAATGGAAGACATTAAAAGTGCAAAAAGTGCAGTTACAGTTGGTGGAGGCTTTATCGGTTTTGAGATGGCGGAGCTAATGAAAATGGCGGGCATGAAGACTACGGTCGTCGTCCGTGAATCATATTTTTGGGCTTCGACTCTGGATCAGGCCTCGGGTGCAATCATCGAAAAAGCGATGAGAGATACAGGGCTTGATATTATACATAGCAATGAAATAGTGGAAATAAAAGGCGGAGATAGAGTAGAGAGTGTAGTCCTCAAAGATGGTCGCGAGATCGCCTGTGAGATCATCGTCTTTGGTATTGGCACAACGAACAATTTGGATTGGGTAAAGTCTGCTGGTGTAAATGTCAATCGCGGAATCTTGGCAAATGAATACATGGAAACGAGCGTCAAAGATATTTGGACAGCGGGAGATATTGCCGAATACAAGGATCTCATATTGGAAGAAAATGTCCAAATGGGCAACTGGGTTTCTGCTCATGAACAGGGTAGGATAGCCGGACTCGGTATGGTAGACAAGCGAGAACCTTTCAAGTTCGTTTCTTTCTATACAACTTCGGGTTTCGGCGTGAACGTCGCCTTCGTCGGTGATGCAACTCCAAAAGAAGATCGACAAGTTGTCGTTCGTAGTAACCCAGAAAAAAATTCCCTTGGTCGACTACTAATAGTCGGCAAAGAATTAGTCGGTGCAACTCTCATAAATCGTACTCAAGAGATGGGTACAATCTCTAAACTCATTGAAAAAAATGTCGATGTCTCGGAGCATTTGGCTGAACTCGGGGATGTGGGGTTTGATCTCAAATCGTTGTTGGGGTGATGAATTCAAGACAAAAGATAAAAGGTTTCAGTATAATTGCTGGAACGGCGTATATCTTTAATTGAGAAAAAAATACAAAAAAGTGGCGGAATTGCTCCCGCCACCTCGTGATATATGCTCACATCTTCACTTGAAGGACCAGGTGAAGCCGGTACCGAATACCTGTTCAGGATCTCGGTCGTTGACGTTGACCGGGACATAGAACTGCGACTCGATTACCCTCCAGGTAAGACTTTTACCCAAGCGCCACTCGAGGTTGAGGTAATCCTTCCAGATCACACCCGGCTGGAAACCGAATCCTCCATCGTCGTAACCGAACGATGTCAATCCGGTGACTGCGAGCTTTTTGCCCAGATTGATCCGGTATCTGCAACCAGCCGATGTCATGGTTCCTTCGTCCAGGCTGGTCTCGAAAGGCAAGTAGGTCTGCCATTTGATAAACGGGGTCAACTTGACCCTGTCACCAAAGACAGTTACCGGGTAATTGATTTCGATGAAGGGGTGAATCATGTCGAACCCTCCACCCTTGAAGAGACCGAACATGTCCCAGTACCCAATTCCGGCATCGAACCGCATTTTTTCGCCAGTGAAAGGGACTGCGTTGGCGAATCCTACATTGTAGTCGATCTCATCGTCGAAGCCGGACCTGGTGAGATCGTCGTTCAGTCCGGTACCCCACCAGATGTCGGCGTGAAAGCCGGATTTGTGGGAAAAGAAGATGTCGGACTGGAACATGGGCTTGTCGTAGAAGACCGCTCCGTTGTCGAATCCGACGTACTGATTTACGAAGTCGGTTGAAAGACTCACTGTCCACACCTCTTCTTCAGCCACCGACTTGGTGATGAAGGATTGAAACATGGAAATGACCGTAACGAACAGCGCGACGAATACCGACCATTTGTTTGTTTTCATCCCGATTTTTCAACTAAGTTCAGTCATGAGCCTAGCATTAATATTCTATTTTGTCAAATTATATTTTTTCAGATTGCAACCATCACCCTAACATCCACCACCTCCACCTTGTCAGCGCTCGCCATTACCGGATTTAGGTCTATCTCAGCGATCTCTGGATGAGTCATAGTTATATCTGAAATAGAGACGATAATATTTGCGAGCTTATCAAAGTCTACGGACTTATCGCCTCGCAGACCATTCAAAATGTTTACACCACGGATTTCGTGCATCATCTCGAGAGCCATCTCTTTTGTGACCGGAGCCACGCGGAGTGAAGAGTCTTTGAGCGCTTCGGTGAATATGCCCCCTAGACCAAAGAGCATGGTTGGGCCAAAAGTTGCATCTCTTTTCACCCCGATGATGACTTCTTTTCCGACAGCCATTGGCTGGATAACCATGCCTTCTATATCGGCATCAGGTTTTATTTTCAAAACATTTGCTAGCATGCTATCCCAAGCTTTTTCTGCTTCATCGAGAGTTTTGATGTGTAATTTTACAGCACCCATATCGGTTTTATGAATTACATCCTTTGACATTACTTTCATGCCAAAAGAGTCACTGCCAAGCTTGGTCATTGCTTCGCGCAAATCATCTTTTTCTTTTACCAAAATTCCTGTTGTAACTATCTCGTGATCGTTTAGGAGCTTGTTTGTCTCTACATAAGAAAGCATTGTGCCCGATGAAGATGGATGATTTTGCACATCTCGGGTTATATCGTCTTCGGCATTATCACTGTTTTCATTCTTGGATTTATTGCGATGTAGGGCAAGCTTATCCAAAGCCTCAACGACATCGATGGGAAAATCAAAATTGACGAGATTATTTTGTTTCAAGACTTCTATACCTTCTTGGACTTCTTGGCCACCAATAAATACAGGTAAAAGAATTTTGTTTTTTGAATGATTGGCTATAATTTCGGCAATCATATCATCATCAGTCATCATCTGTGGTGTGACCAAGACAATGATTGCTTGATATGAATCATGATTGAGAATTTTGAGAGCCGAATCATATCTAGGTGACAAAGCATCGCCAATAATGTCGATAGGGTTATTGAGGCCAGCCATAGGAGGCAAGACTTTTTTGAGTTCGGCTTTTTCTTTTTCATCAATTTTGCAAAGTGATAGTGACGTGGATAGGTCGATAAGATCAGAGGTGATCACTGCGGGTCCGCCGGCATTGGTGAGTATGACTAGTTCGGTAAGTGGTTTCTTGATTCCAAGAGAAAATAGTTTGGCTATATTGAAAAATTGCCTTATCGTATCTGCAACAATAATACCCGACTGGTGTAGAGCTTGGCGCATTACTAGATCATCAGATGCGAGTGAACCTGTATGTGACATTACGGCTTTTTGGCCACTTGCACCTCTGCCGGCTTTGATGACCACTATTGGCTTTGTTTTTGTAATTTCTTTTGCAAGAGCAAGGAACTTTGGTCCATCAGAGATCTTTTCCAAATACATCATTACAAATTCTGTTTCCGTATCATCTTTTATGAATTGGAGAAAATCTATTTCATCCAGTGATGCTTCATTTCCCAGACTGACAAATTTTGAAAAACCAATTCCCTCGTCTACGGCTTTGTCTATGATCGCCGTACCCAAGGCACCGGACTGGGAGATAAAAGCAATTTTGCCAGCTCTTGGTATGTTTGGAGCAAAAGTTGCATTGAGACCAGAGTGGCAATCGAGACTTCCGAGGCAATTTGGTCCAAGTAGGGCAATGTCATTTTCTTTTGCTATTTGAGCAATTTCTTTTTCTAGATCTGCTCCATGCTCGTCCATCTCTTTGAAACCAGCGGAGATGACGGCAATGTTTTTGATACCGTGTTTTGCACATTGTTGGACTATGTCTGGGACGAAGTCTGCCCTGATTGCAATCACTGCCAAATCGATCGCTTCTTGTATCTCATCTAAATTCTTGTAAGTTTTGTGTCCAAGTATATCTGTTTCATCTAGAGAAATGGGGAAGAGTTTCCGCGAGGCCTCGCCTCGAGAAAGGTTTGCCATGAGAGCATATCCCACTTTGCTTTTGTCAGAAGATGCACCGATGATTGCGACTGATTTTGGTATAAAAAAATTGTTTAGATTCATGCATATATTTTAACATCAAAACAAGTAAAAAACTTTATATAGCAACCAGCATTAATTCCTATTGGCTAAATCCTAGTACTAACAACTACCTAAGCAACTCCTCAAACGTCGGCTTGTCCGCCTGATAAAATACCCCAAGCGGTACTCGGTTATTCTCGATCTTGGCAAGTTTGATCGCTTCTTCAGGTGAACTGGCAGGACCACCGCGCCAGAAAATTCTTTCTTTGAAATAATCTCTAGTATCAAAATACGTTATGCATGGCTGGATAATCTCGACGAAAGCAAAACCTTTGTGATTGATCGCTTGTTCCATGATCTTGCTGGTTTCGGTAATCTCTCCAGCATAAGAACGAGCGGCAAAAGTTGCGCCGGCGCTAAGGAGGATACCAAATGGATCGATCGGATCTTCGATACTTCCAAGAGGTGTGGTCTTACTCACATGTCCACGAGGACTTGCGGCCGAAGTTTGCCCAGTAGTAAGAGCGAATACTTGATTGTCGTGGATGAAAAGTTTGATGTCCGAATTGCGACGAGCGGCGTGTACTAGGTGCTCTAGGCCTTCTGAATATGAATCACCATCACCACTCATGCCGATAACGGTCAGATTTGGGTTGGCGGATTTTATGCCGGTCATAGAAGGGATCACACGACCATGAAGAGAGGTGAAGCTGTTTACATTTATATAATCAGAAATTTTGCCGTGACAACCGATACCGACACAAGCTACGACATTTTCGATCTTGAGTTTATTTGCTTCAACCATTCTAGTCAGTGTCTGTCTCAAAGCAACCAAAATCTGAGAGTTTGGACAACCGGGGCACCAAGTGATTTTTGAAGTTGTTGATAAGTTGAGGGGCATTTTATTAAAAGTAAAAAGGTAAAAATTAAAAGTCAAAATTAATATTTATTTTGGCCTAGTGGCTAATAACTTACTAATCTCTCCCGCCAATTCCTCCGGATCAAACGGTCGGGCATTATATTTCAAAATATTATGTGTCGGAGTTATACCGGTTCTTTCTTTGAGTAATCCAGCCATCTGACCATCGTGGTTACATTCTATATTTATAATATTTTTTGCTCCTTTCAACTCTTTCGCTAACCTCACACTATCAAAAGGTTCCATCCAGACTACTTGGACAAGTTTGACTTCGAGGTCAAGGTATCTCTCGTACGCTTCTAGTACAGCACCTTTTGTCGAGCCCCAGAAAAGTAAGACATCTTTGCTCTTTGTATCACCATAGACTTTGATGGTCTCAAATTTTGATAGGGTCTTTTGTATTGTTTCTGTTTTTCGAAATCTTTTATTCAGCATAGTCTCGGTCGCCTGAGGATCTTCGACGGTGATACCAGAGGCATCATGTTCATAGCTAGTTATTTTTACGATGGCATTTGGAGTTCCTGGAAATACTATTGGTGAAATACCATCCTCTGTAATTTCGTAGCGACCATATTTCTCATCAGCTTTGTCCAAAACATTACCTCGCTCGATGGTAACTTTGCTCCCATCTAATACACAACTTGCACTATGCTCAGAAATTAATTTATCCAATAGTACAATAACCGGCACTTGATATTGCCAAGCAAGATTGAGAGCCTGCGCTCCAAGATAATATGCTTCTTCATGATCACCTGGCGCTATGACTATCTTTGGGAATTCACCATGTCCGGCGTGAATTACAAATCGCAAATCGGTCTGACTAGAATATGTCGGAAGTCCTGTAGCTGGTCCTTGTCTCTGAGAGACAACTACGACTAATGGCAATTCGGCGATACCAGCGAAACTGAATGCCTCTTGCATGAGAGCAAATCCTCCGGTCGCTGAGCCGACTGCTACTCGTTTGCCAGCATAAGAAATACCCAAAGCCATATTGATGACAGAAAGTTCGCTTTCTGGTTGGATCACGCGGATCTTTGTATCTTTTTGTTGACTTGCCAAAAATTGGAGTAATGAAGTCGTCGGAGTCATAGGGTAACCGAGGTAAAAGTCCAATCCTGCGGAAGCGAGGCCTTTACCCAAAGCAACATTGCCTTCGGCGAAGTCTCTTTTTTCCAGCAAAGCCTCGATCTTTTTTGAATGGCGGAAATTTTTGTCTTTCATGAGATCATAACCCATGTCGGCAAGTTTGATATTCATTTCTGGTTGCTTGTTCTTGAAAACTTTGGCAAGTACCACTTGCATCATTGCGTAATCGAGGTCCAGGAGATAGCAAAGAGCACCGAGAGCCATCGAATTGCGCATTATTGGCGAAGCATTGAGTTCCTTCACTGTATTTGCCATTGGTATCACTACGGCATTTTCACCTAGAAGATCCGTATCAGTTTTTTGAAATGAATC
>JACCDG010970702.1_pt1 | contig 16062 bp, 20 predicted proteins | sample 7442471 | NCBI WGS metagenome assembly JACCDG01 (sample SAMN15323444, study PRJNA562643) | freshwater metagenome | isolation source: river surface water | place: USA:Blue River Watershed | collected 2017-08-17 | reverse complement strand
TAAGGTTTTCATGAACCACCCTTCAATCGCCGAGGCGTCTGACCGCCCAGAGCGCGATGTTCACCAACTTGCTGGCAAGTTGGTCTCCGATGCAGTCTTCCAAGAAGGCGCACTATACGGAGAAGTTAAGTTCTATTCCCACTACGCTCCTATCATCCGCGAGATGTATGAGGACGTGGGACTATCGATTCACGCTCTAGGAACCGCCGTTGTTGGCGAGGCCGAGGGTCGGGAAGGACCAATCGTCGAAGCGCTTATTGAGGATCCCCTCACTAGCGTCGACGTGGTAACTGTGGCTGGTGCTGGTGGTAAATTCATTAGTCTCCTCGAAAGCTACAAAGCAAAGGACGTCGAGATTCTCGAAGAGTCCATTACGGAAGGAAACGAAAGCATGATTACAAAGGAAGAGTTTGAGGCAGCAATCGCTGACCTTAAGGCTACCTTCGTTGAAGCTATCGCTCCTCTAAGCGAGACTGTTTCAATTCTCGCTGAGGCAGCCGCTCCTGCTGAGGAGACTGAGGGTGAGGAAGTTGTAGAAGATGCAGCTCCTGCCTTGGACCCAGTAGAAGTTGCTGAGAAGTTCAACGAATCAGGACTACCAAAGATCGCGCTAAAGCGTGTTTCTGAGGCGCTACGGTCCGAAACTAACACCAAGTCGGTAGACGAGCTTATCGAGGACGAGAAGGCTTACGCCAACTCCATTCGTGAGTCCATCACCGTTGTCGAGGCTGCTCCAGCAGTTGAGACCACTGGTGTAATCCAGGAGGCAATCGCCTCATCCCCTGCTGATGAGTTTGACGCTATCGTCTCTCGCATCGCCAAGAAGAAATAGAAGGAAAAAAGATGGCTCTTAACGAGATCTACGCTGTAGCCAATAGCCTCGTCTTTCCTGTGCACACGTCGGTTAGCTCTGGCGATGTTGTAAAGGTTGGAGACATTGTTGGCGTTGCAGAAGCCGATGCAAAGGCTGGCGAGAACGGTAGCACTTACGCGACCCTCAAGCTAGACGGCGCTTTCAAAATCCCATTCAAGTCCGGAGACACTTTTGACGTAGGTCAGAAGGCTTACGGTGTTGCTCACGGAACCACTGGCATTATCGCTGAGGTTCAGGAGTCTGCAACCAGCGCTAAGCTAGTCGGACACGTTGTTCAGGTAACTGCTACTGATGTAGTTGTTCGTCTGGCTCAGAACTAAGGACAGGTAAAATGACTGAATTCATTACTGAGCGTCAGGTAGAGGCAGCCAAGCTGCTCGAAGGCGCACTACGCGGTGACAAGGCTGACAAGCTAAAGCTTCAGGAAGGTATCTCTACGAGCGACCTACCAGTTCAGCTTGCACCAACCATCAACAAGATCATGCTTGAGAACTACGCTGCTCAGCCAAAGGTATGGGACCAGTTCGCAACTCGACTAGTAGTTGACGACTTCCGCCCAGTTACCTTCCAGGCTATGAAGTATGACGACGAGGGCATGGACAACGCTGGCGACACCTTCCGCGAGGGTTCGCTACCAACCGTTCCTGAGTATGCAGAATACCCAACCGCTGGCTGGTTCAACGTAACCGAGCAGACCATGTCCGTAAAGAAGGCCGGAACTCGTATCCGCTTCTCATGGGAGGCTATCGTTAACGACGGCCAGATTGGTCTACTAGAGCGCCTACCTGTCGAGCTAGCTGTCAAGGCTGCCGGCAAGGAGGACGAGGAAGTTACCAAGCAGCTAGTATCTGCTGGTGGCCTAAACACCACCAACTTCAAGTCTGCTAACCAGAACTTGCTTTCTGGCAACGCTGCTCTTTCCCTAGAGTCCCTAGAGGCTGCTATTGAGGCTGCAAACCTACAGACCTGGAATGGTGCAAACATCACTCCAATCTCACGTTTCGCCCTAGTAGTTCCTCGTGCACTAGAGATGACCGCTCGCAAGATCCTTGCTATCCAGCAGGTTCGCACCGAGACCACCTCTGGCTCCACCGTAACCTCTACCGTTGCTGGCAACCCAATTGCTTCTCAGGTAACCGTAGTCGTAAACGACTGGATCACCAAGATCAACTCTGGCGCAGGCGCTTACTGGTTCCTAATTCCAGTTCCTGGCCAGGCTCTAAACCCAGGTGTAGCACTAGGCTTCCTACGTGGCTACGAGACCCCAGAGCTTCGCGTAAAGGCGAACGGCGGTCTATACCTAGGTGGTTCGGCAGTTCCAGCTCGTGAGGGTTCGTTCGACAACGACGACTTCGAGATGCGAATCCGTCACATCGCAACTGGTGGCTTCATCGTTCCAACCGGAACCATCGCTTCCACTGGTGCAGGTGCATAAATAGCTCCAAACTAGGAAATCCCCCGGAGAAATCTGGGGGATTTTCTTTTGCTATACTTGTTATCCACCCCGCCTGCAAGCTCCTAGCTTGTGGGCACTTTTTATCTTTAGAATGTTAGGAACAAATATGGTTACTGTATATACTTTGCCCTCTTGCCCACAGTGCGAAATGACAAAGAAGTTCCTGACCCGAGAGGGCATTGAGTTCAACGTAGTTGACTTGTCTGAGGATGAAGCAGCTACCGAGCTTGTGCGCTCTTGGGGCTACGCCTCAGCCCCGATCGTTCAGGTTGGAGACGTTCACTGGAGTGGTTTTAAACTCGACCTTCTAAAGGCGATTAAAATCGCTGCTTAGTGTGCTACAATTATTGAGTAGCGTCCTCCTTTCGCTACTTGTGTGTTGTGCGATAACCCGCCCTGTTGAGATTTTTCTCCGGGGCGGGTTTTCTTTACTCTGGTAGAATTGAAGCATAATGATTATCTGGCCCGATAACGGACTTCCGTCTCAAGCCCAAGACTGGGCTGAAAAAGTAGAGACGGAAGTTTCTCGTATTGACAAAGTTATCGGGAAAGCTAAACCGGGCGCTGGTTCCATAGGCGCATCTGGACCCACTGGACCTCAAGGGCCCCAAGGCCCCCAGGGAGAACAGGGGCCGCAAGGTGAACAGGGTATTCAGGGAGAAACTGGGCCAGAAGGCCCAGAAGGTCCTGAGGGACCTCTTGGTCCTCAAGGCGAACAGGGTCCTACCGGGCCTGAAGGCCCTCAGGGAGAGCAAGGAGTTCAAGGTCCTCAAGGTGAGCAGGGTCTCGAAGGTCCAATGGGACCTATGGGACCACAAGGCGAAGCTGGACCGCAAGGCGAAGTGGGTCCTACTGGCCCCCGGGGAGCGACTGGTCCCACTGGAGCGCAAGGTGCTGTGGGTCCGATGGGTCCTATTGGTCCACAGGGCGAAGCTGGAGTTCAGGGTCCTTTGGGACCTGCTGGCCCTAAAGGTGATAAGGGAGCTACTGGACCGCAAGGAGCGCCGGGCTTTACTGGACTCTCTGCTTATCAAGTAGCACAGCAAAATGGTTTTATGGGCACAGAGGAGCAGTGGCTGGCTTCTCTGGTTGGCGCTGACGGAGCTGATGGGCCAACCGGCCCAACCGGTCCTGTCGGTCAGACGGGGCCAACTGGCCCTAGCGGATTGCTATACGCAGAAAGCCCATTGATCTACGACGAGGAAGAGAAGAGCATCTCTCTCGACGGATCTTTGCTTGTAATTGAATGTGGAAACGCTTAGGAACTTATATGTCGACTAACCTACCTAGCAACCTGAGTTACGGAACTGTAATTGGTCGCTTTTTGCTGGCCTATGCAGATGGAATTGACGAGGACCTAAACCCAGACGGCGCTGCTGCTAAGGGTGAGATTTACTTGACTCCCTCGATCAAGTATCTGAAGGACGTAACCGCAGCTCCAGCCCCCGTCACGATCATTCCGTCTATTGTCGTGTGCACACTCGACTCAGAGGGCTACCTGACAAGCCCAGCTGGTCAGGCTGGCGTCAGGATTCTGGCAACTAACGATGTCGACGGAAACCCTACCGGTTGGACCTGGACCGTCAGGTATAAGCTGACCGACCAGAACGACACTCCAGTTGTCGGAATCCCAGACCAAGTAATCTCTGTTCCTGCCGGACAGACAATCGATCTAAGTGTGGTTGGTAATGGTTAATCTCCCAAGTAACGTAAGCTACGGAACCGTAGTTGGTCGCTTTCTAATTGCAAAGGCCGATGGAAGCGATCTAGACCTTTACCCGGATGGCGCTGCTGCGCAGGGTAGCGTTTTCTTTACCCCTTCGGTCAAGAAGCTTCTAAACATCGGAGCTGGCCCGATTCCAGTAACAATCATCCCTGCCACCTATGAAGCTGTGCTCGACTCCGAAGGTTACTTGCTTGGCGAGGACGGAACTCGTGGCGTAAGGCTTATCGCCACTGATGATCCAGACATGAACCCAAGTGACTGGACTTGGAGCGTTTCTTACAGGCTTACCGACGACAATGGCGTCCCTATCTCTGGAATCCCAGATTACTCGATTGAACTGCCTAGCAACGGTGAAGTAGACCTTACCGTAGTAACCCCTGTAAGCGAATCTAACGGCACTTACTACGTTGTTGGACCCACAGGCCCAACTGGACCTCAGGGAAGCCTAGATAACCTTACAGCGGCTAGTCCGGTGGTGTTTGAGGAGAATGAGATCTCCTTCGACTGGGCTGCGACTTCGCTAGACCAGATCAACGACGTTGAATTCTCAGACCCAGCTGACGGCGACATGGTAAAATATAACTTGACCACTTCAAAGTGGGAAAACAGCAATATTCTTGACGGAGGCACAGCCTAATGCCAGCTCAGACAATCATCAAGCTACGCAGAGACGTAGCTGCTGCTTGGGCCTCCAGCAACCCTGTGCTGGCTAGCGGTGAGGCTGGCGTCGAGACCGATACTCAGAAGATCAAGATTGGTAACGGCACTTCCGCATGGAACGATCTTCTTTACACCTACGGAGAGCGCGGAGTTTCTGTAGCTGCGACCGCTCCGACCAATGTAACTAGAACTCCATTCTGGTATAACACCTCAGACCAAGAGCTATACATCCACGATGGCTCTGACTGGGTTCTAGCTGTGCAGACCACGATTGGACCTACCGGTCCAACTGGTCCCCTCGGACCTACTGGACCACAGGGAACTAACATCAACTTTGTTGGTTCTGTGGCGACTGTTCAGGACTTGCCTTCTGGCGCAAGCGTAAACGATGCCTACATCGTAGATGCAGACGGAAACCTTTGGGTTTGGGATGGCTCTGAGTGGGTAGACGCTGGCCAGATTGTTGGCCCCATTGGACCAACCGGACCAACTGGCCCACAGGCTTCTTACTACGTTTCCGACACCGCTCCTAGCTCACCAGAATCGGGCGACATCTGGTTCAACAGCTCTATCGGAAACACCTTTATTTACTACGACAGCTACTGGGTCGAGATTACTGGCTCGGCAGGACCGCAGGGCGCAACTGGTGCAACTGGTGCAACCGGCCCGACTGGACCAGCAGCTGACTTTAGCCCATTTTTGCTAATGGGCGCATAAAAATTAACTAGGAAGATCAGAGGAAGAAAATGGCAACGGAATACAAGAGGCTCGGCGGATCTGCTATAAATCCTGGCTTGAACGGGAATATTGCCTATCAAGTGCCAGAGAATAAAGCTGCTGTAATTAGCACCATTCACGTTTGCAACCCTACCTCTAGCGATGCAACCTTCACTGTGTGGATTTACAAAACCACAGAAGGCATGGATGACTGGGCTGCTTGGGCTAAAGATGTGCCAATTGCAGCTAACTCAATGTTTTCAGCAACTCAAGGCATCACCTTGGAGGCAGATGTCAGAGTCACAGTTGCCTGTAACCCAGCATATTCTCTAAACTTCCACCTATTCGGAAGTGAGATTGATGCGTAATGGGAATAAACGTATTTCCAGCACCTAGCCCTGCTCCTCTTAAGAAGGTTCAGCGAGGCGTTGCGACTCAGGCTGGCAACATCACGATTACTGCCGTAAACCCAGAAAAGACGATCGTCAACTCCTTTAGCACTGGATCCGCTGGAACCGTAGCAGCTACTGGAAGCATGTCGGTATCTCTGAATCCGTCAGGCGGAAGCGTCTCTAGATATATTGACAGCATTAACGCTGCAAACTACATGGGAACTGGTAGCTACCCTTCATATAACGGTAGCGGAACTCTTAGCGGTGGAACCACAGACCTGACCGCTGCACAGTTCGGCGCATACCTTGTGGATGCCACTACCATCGCAGTTACTGGTCCATGTAGATACGAAGTTATAGAATTCAACTAGGATAATAATGGCAATCGACTTTCCAAACTTCCCGAGTGTAGACGACACCTACACCGTAGACTCTCGCACTTGGAAGTGGAACGGAACCGCTTGGGTTCTAGTGACCACTAGCCTAGGCCCAACTGGTCCGACTGGACCTCAAGGTATTCAGGGTATCCAGGGTGTTACCGGTCCGACTGGACCGACTGGCGCTCTTGGTGGAGTGTTCTTGTTTGGAGAGAACCAGCCCTCGGACCCAGTTGACGGCTCTGTGTGGTATCAGTCGAGCACTGGTCTTTCATATGTTTACATCACCGGCACTGGCTGGCAGCTAATCAACCTTTATGGCCCAACCGGCCCACAAGGTGACCAAGGTATTCAGGGTTCACAGGGTGAACTAGGTCCAACTGGTCCAACAGGCGCTCAGGGTGACATTGGACCGACCGGACCCCAGGGACCAACGGGTCCTACTGGCGCTCAGGGAGATCAGGGCATCCAGGGTATTCAGGGTATTCAGGGCGAGCTTGGCCCAACTGGACCTACTGGCCCAACCGGACCTCAAGGAATCATCGGACCAACTGGTCCAGTTTCAACCGAGCTTGGCCCAACTGGAGCCGTAGGTCCTACTGGTCCGACTGGCCCAACTGGTCCAGTAGCTGCTGGCGATCTGACTGGCATCACCTCGGTTTCAACTCTTGACTTTATTCAGTTCGATCCAACGGGCAACGGCTCCGCTTCCGGCAACCCTGGCTACATTACTTGGAACCCAACTGACGGCACTTTCGATGTCGGCATGGACTCTAGTGGCGTTGTGCTCCAGATGGGGCAAGAAGTTTACACTCGTGTTCACAACGCGACTGCTTCTACCATTCCTAACGGAAGCGTGGTCTATGTAAGCGGAACCTCTGACGCTCATGGGCACATCTCAGTTGCGCCTTATCTTGCAGATGGCGACTCTCCTACCTTTACCGTAGTCGGAGTTACTACGCACGATATTGCAGCTGGCGCAGACGGCTATGCCACCTACACAGGTCTTGTGCGAGGCGTTGACACTAGCGGAATCACTGCTGGACAGCCTGTATATGCAAGCGCCTCAGTAGCTGGTGGTTTCACTGGTGTTCGCCCAGTCTCCCCTAACCATGTTGTGGTCATTGGAACCTGTGCAACAAGCAACGCCACAACCGGTAGCATCATGGTCTCTCTAAGGCCAATGCCAGATGCAGCTTTGGTGAGCTATGACAACGCAGAGTCTGCTCTTGAGGCTACAAACTTGCAGGGTGCGATTGACGAGTTGCAGCTAATGAAGGCAGACGTAAGCTTGCTTTCGTCTAACATCACCCTCTACCCAACTACTGCGGCTTCAGATATCTCGACTTACTACAAGCTTGTTGACTCGCTGTCTGACCCAGATTACGATGACACCGCTGCAAACGTTTCAACCGGAGCTGTAACTGGTTCGGGCCAGCTAATCGCATCGCTCGCATCGGCCCCCGAGGTCTTTGTTGGAGACGCTGGGGTGCTGAACATCAGCATTGTTGGAAACATCAGGAAGACTGCTGGAAACAACAACGACTTTGCTGAGTTCTACTTTGAGGTCTACAAGCGCACTTCCGGCGGAACCGAGACTATGCTAGGAACTAGCAGCTCGACTGGAGCGATCAACGTAACCAGCTACGAGCAGTTCTCGGCCAGCGCGGTAGTTGTTACTGGAACCTTCTCAGAGACCGACCGAGTCGTTACCAAGTTCTATGGAACTTTGCTCGGAGGAACCTCTGCTACTTACGACTTCCAGTTCGGAGGCTCGACCCCAGTTCGAGTGCTCCTACCTGTGCCGGTCTCGGTAATTCCAAGCGCATCTGCTTCTGACATCATTGTTTCCACTAGCAACTTTGGTGGAGCCATTAGCCTAAGCGCTGACACCGTTCAGAAGGCTCTAGACGAACTCGACAACATCACTCTGGTTCCAAGCCAGACTGGAAACGCAGATCGCTACTTGGCAACCACTGGAAGCACGCTGGAGTGGAGAGACATCTCCGTAATCGAGGGACCTGCTGGACCTGCCGGTGCAGACGGTGCGGATGCACCAACTGTAACCGAGATCGTTGCGGTGACTGACAACTACAACGTTACCAGTGCAGACAAGAACAAGCTGATCCGCTTGACAAGCTCGACTGACAAGACGATCTCCTTCCCAACCAGCACTATTGACCCAACCCTCGAGGTGGGCATGGCTCTGACGATTGTGCAGATGGGAACTGGTCGAATTACTCTCGCCCCAGGCGGAAGCGCAATTGTCTACTCAACTCCGGGCAACAAGACTAGAGCGCAGTATTCAATGGCCTCTGCTCTTTACCTGGGTTCAAACGAATGGCTAGTATCAGGAGATTTGGCGGTATAACATGCTAAGAGACGCATTTAGGGGCGCGATTGCGTCGGCATACCGAAAGGTAATCGGCACAGCTGGCTCGAACCCATTTAACGATGACTTCAACAGGGCCGATGGCTCGATCAACCCGGCCGAAGATGGCGGAGTCTGGGAAGCCGTAAAAGGCAGCTTCCAGGTCTCTGGGAACAAGGCATCCTCGCTGACTGACTCGAACTATCCGATTGCTGCTGTGTCTTCATTTACCAGTAACGTCACAATGGATGTAATTGGCACAACTGGCGCTGGCGCAGCCCTCTGGGTTACCGACTCTGGAAACTGGTGGGCGGTTGGAGTTACTCAGGAGCCTGAGAGCTGTAACTGCGTTGAGTATTACAACAGCTACACCTACACTTACTCATACAGCTACATCTCCGGATACTCTGGTGGCAACTGTGCAAGTTACAACAACTCATGCTGTGGCTACACCTACATTTGCACCTCGTATAACACTTCAAACTGCTGTGGATACAGTTGTTACGGCTACAACACTTCAAACTGCTGTGGTTACAGTTGCTATGGTTACAACTCCAAGGGAACCTGTAAGGGCTACTACTGCTCCTGCTACAACGGATCAAACTGCCAGGGTTACTACTGCTCTTGCTACAATGGCTCAAACTGTGCAGGTGGATACCAAGAGTGCACAAACTACTCTGGCTGCAACAACTGCACCGCTTACAACCCAGTAGTTCCAAACTATGCAATTGGTAATGCAAACGCTACCGGATACAACGGCCCTTACTACAACTGCCAGACTTGCTACCCAAGCTACATCAAGATCTTTCAGTCGGTAGGAAACGTTGTATCCGCAATTGCAAACTCAAAGATTAACGCAGTTATAAACTCTTTGAAAGTCACCACATCTGGCAGCCAGATCACCGTCAAGGCATACTCTGACACCAATCAGGTTACTCAGGTTGGAAGCGACTTGGTTTACACCGCAACCGGAGCAACCTTGTTCCCAAGGTTCGGCCTAACCGTTGTGCCAAGCACCTACGGACAGACTTACTCAGTAGACGAAATTACGATAACCCCTAACTAGGTGTAGAATAGTTCCATCATAGTTAGGGCGCATATGAAACTATTTCGGGTATTCTCTCGTAAGAATCTTAGTGACTGGGGCAAGCCAGTTGCGACTAAGCAAGTGATACCAGAGTGGTATCGTCTCTCAGAGTCTACTTATGTAGACCCGTCTGACCCAAGCCTAGAAGAACACGCTGGACTAAAGAAGTGTATGCCTTTTATGGACACTTTGGTCACTGGCTACACACTCACGATCCCAGTAGATCTCTATGTCACTAAAGACGAAGATGGCAACCCTAGGTTTAGCTGGAATGGTCCAGCCGAACTGGGAGCCTTCGTCGACGAAAGATTCAAGGGCCTAGGCGAGCTTATGCCTCGACCTGCTGGGCACTATCCAAACCACTTAGTCTTTTCCGGCTTTTGGGGTTGGAAGACTCCTCGCGGGTGGTCTTCCCTTGTTGTGCATCCGCTAAACCGCTACGACCTTCCATTTACCATCTCGGCAGGAATAGTCGACAGCGATAACTTCAATGCCCCGGGTAACGTGCCCTTCTTCCTGAAAGAAGGCTTCGAGGGGACAATCCCAGCAGGGACTCCCTTCGCGCAGATAATCCCGATCAAGAGAGCATCATGGCTTCTGGTGGACGATACCACTGGGATGTCTGACGTCGAAAAGGTCCAAGGCACTCTGGTGCGCAAGCCAGAGACGCTCTACAAAAAAGTATTCTGGAGAAGGAAGGACTACCGATGAACAAGATTTCAAGGAAAAGCCGACCAGAGAAAAAGATAGTTATCAAAGTCCCTGGAGATGTAAAGAAGATCAGCACTTTGGACTTGATTAAAAAAGCTGTTCTTGAGTCGCTTGAGCGAAAGAAAAAGGGCAAGAAGTCTGCGGTGTCTAAGACTGGCTTTATGCCAGACTTTGACATGATGCAGGACATCTCGTTCATCGCCATCGTGGTGGATGGGGAGGTTCAGGATGTAATGAGGGCACAGCCCCGGCTGACCTCGATCCTTATGGCTAAGCCTACCTTTGTGCGCTTCAACCCAGAAGACATCCAAGTAATGCCTGGCGACCTGTATGAAGACGGTAACTTTAAGAAAAAGGCCCCAGAACTTAAGTTTGAGAGCTTTTCCCTAAGTAAGGAGGAGGACAAGTGAAGGTAACTGGAAAGAAGATAACATTTCACTCAGACAAGCCTGACTACGACTTGCCAAAGCCAGCCCCGGCAAGTCGTTTTATCCCAAATTGGTATAGGACGCTTCCGGGAGTCGCCGAGGGCATCGAGACGGTTAAAAAGTGCATCCCAGTTTTGGATTCTCTGAACATGGGATACATGATTCCACTTCCGGCAGATGTCATGTATGAGCCAGAGTCAAAGCAGATCCTATCGAACTCCACCTTTAAGCTGAACAGCGACCACATCCCAGTTCAGACCAGAGGCGTTGATATCCCTGAGGAGTTTGACCCTCAACCGCACAAGTGGATTAACTCTTGGTTCATAAAGACCCCAAAGGGTTACAGCACCCTATTCGTGCACCCGCTAAACAGGTTGGACCTTCCGTTTCACTCTTTCAGTGGCGTAGTCGACACCGACAAGCATCCGATGATTATAAATTTCCCTTTTGTGATTAAAAAGGACTTCAATGGCGTCATCCCAGCCGGAACTCCGATGATTCAAGCCATCCCATTCAAGAGAGACTCTTGGGATAGTAAGATTATTGACGAAGGGGCTGCTTACCGCTACCTAGACGACACCGCAAATCAAAATGCCCCATTAGCTTGGTATAAGAGGACATCATGGAACAAAAAGATCTACCGCTAGAAACAATCTACGTCTCAATCCCGTCTCTTTACGACGAGGAGCTGGTCGCGACAATTACAGACGCTTTCGACAAGGCAGAAAACCCTGAGAGGGTGTTCATTGGAATTGCGTTGCAGGATTCCGACCGAAAGCTTCTCAAGGTCGTCAAAGAGGCGATTAAGCCTTTTGGCAGGCGTGCAAACCTGACCTTCACGAAGCTAACCAAGAGAAATGCAGCAAGCGAACTTGGAGTTGGCAAGGGCAGGGCAAAGGCTCACAGCTTCTACAACGATGAAGATTACTTCTTGCAAATAGACTCCCACACGATGTTTTCATCTGGCTGGGACTCCAAGCTAATCACGATGCTTGCCGAGGCTAAGGGAGCGAGCCAGAATAAGAAAACGATCTTGACTGCCTACGCTGGCAACTACTTCCTAAGCGAGGACGGCGAAAGGGTCTTGGACTTCCCGGAGGGCCTAAATGAGCACTACGGATTCTATTACCCACTTTACTCGAGGTTTGAGACGAGGATGGGCATCCCAACCTGGGACACAGTTCCACTATCGAGGATCTCCGATACCGAAGCCCCGTTTGTGCCAGCCCCTAAGTTCAACGCCAACTTCGCATTTGGCGACAAGGACTTCGCTCGAGCACTTGGCCTAGAGCTTAACGTAGTCTTCTTCGAGGAAGAGATTGTGCAGAGCATAAACATTCTCGGCGCTGGCTACTCGATGGCTTTCCCAAACTCTGAAGAGGCTGTAGTTAGGCACTACTATCTGCCACCGAACATGACTGGGCCTGTGAACAGGAAGTCGGCCGGTAACTACATGGAGAAGTTTGGCGTCTTTGAGGAGATGAACTCGAGGCAGAGAACTAACTATGCTCAGTTCCTAGACACAGAGTGCAAGGCAGACTCGATTCGTGCCTACCAAGACTATGCAAATGTTGATCTGAGACATGGGAGACGAACCGAGTCGATGCTTCACCCAGTCTCTTGGGTGCTGGAAACATTCAACTACGAGGACATTGTTTCTGCGTTCAACTCCCCTGCAACTAAGGAGCTTCCGGTGCTAGATTCAGTTGAGCCTTCCGAAGAGGGCTGTGGCTGCAAGAAGGACCACGACCACGCTGAAGAAGCGCCTGCTGAGAAGCCAAAAGAGGCCAGACCTTGGGACATGCTTGACCCTCGCATCGGAAGGGTCTCAGACGAGATCAAAGAGATGCGAATGGACGCTTGCACAAACTGCGAGTTCTTTGTTAAGCTGACCAAGCAGTGCACGAAGTGTGGTTGCCACATGCCTTGGAAGACTGGGCTGCCTCACGCCTCCTGTCCTGTTGGAAAGTGGGAAGCAGTTGCAGACGAGGGTAACTAATTTACTCGGAGACGCTACCAAGTTAGCTGTTAAAAGTAACAGCGTAAATTTGATCGTCACCCATCCGCCTTACCTAGGCACAGATGTGTTTAGGTATGGCGGAGAGCCATCTAAGCAAATTAACTTTTCTCAAAACGAAAAGAAGGTTCTCAAGCTACTGAACAAAGCTGCCCTCGAAATGGAGCGAGTTCTGAAGCCCGGTGGAAGTCTGTTTATTGCCAACTTCAATATCAATGGCTTTGATGCGAAGTTTCTAGCAAATCTTCTCTCCTCTACTGACTTAGTGTTTCAGGGCTACTATGTTCAGAACTCCCCAGAGCCAAACGACAAAAGTTCGAATCCAAAGTCTAGGGTGACAATTTGGCAGCACTTGACCAAGGGTCCTAAGCCGGTTGTTGACTTTATAAACCAGAAGAATCTTGACAGGCCGATCATTGACTGCCCTTTTAACAACATAGACGATGCAGTTGATCTGCAACTAGAGGCTGAAGGCTTCCACGTTCTTGATGTAATGAACAGGGCAATCCCAGAGAGGTTCATAAACATATTCACATTCCCAGGCGATGTCGTCTTAGATCCATTCGGCGGTTCAGGGCTAGTTGCCGTAACCGCTGCTAAGCTGGGCAGAGTTGGAATTACCAACGATGTTTCCGAGGTCCAGCAGATGGCTGTGGCTAGAAGAATGGAGCTTTCGCAGTGAAGGTAGCAGTTTACACAATTGCATTGAACGAGAAGCAGTTTGTGGAGCGTTGGCACGAGAGCGCCAAGGATGCTGACTACCTCCTGATTGCTGATACTGGCTCTACCGATGGCACGATCGAGCTTGCAGAGTCTTTGGGCATACAAGTAATTAAAACTACTGTTAGGCCATGGAGATTCGATATGGCTAGAAATGCAGCACTTGCGGCTCTCCCGGAGGATGTCGATTACTGCATCGCTCTCGACATGGACGAAATCTTGCTACCTAACTGGAGGCCGGAACTCGAGAAGGCATTTGCGGAAGGCTCGACTAGGCCGAGATACCAATACACATGGTCCTGGGTTGATGCCGAAGAGACTATCCCCGGCTTGCAGTATGGTGGCGACAAGATCCACTCTCGCTTCGGGTATCGCTGGAAGCACCCTGTGCACGAGGTCCTAGTGCCATACGGAGGGACCGCGGAGAAGCAGTCCTGGGTGGGCCTTGAAATTCACCACCATCCAGACAGCTCTAAATCAAGGTCTCAGTATCTGCCTTTGCTGAAGATTGCTATTGACGAAGACCCTTCAGACGACAGAAACGCCTTTTACTACGCTAGGGAGCTGTTCTTCAATAGATACCTTGTCGATGCAGCACAGGAGTTTAAGCGTCACCTAGCCCTGCCTAGCGCAAAGTGGCCACCCGAGAGGGCAGCTTCCATGCGATACTTAGCCCAGTGCGAGCCACAAAAGGCGATCGAGTGGCTAAAGCTTGCTGTCCAAGAGGCTCCAAACAGGCGTGAAGCGCTCGTAGAGCTTGCTAGGCACTACTATTACAGGAATATGTGGCCAGAGTGTTTTGAAGCCGCTAGTAAGGCTCTGGAGATCCCAACCAAGCCTTTGGAGTATCTGTGCGAAGACTTTGCATGGGGTTCGTTGCCTCATGACCTTCTAGCCATTTCAGCTTTCCACACAGGGCAGTTTGCTGTGGCTCTTGAGCATGGCGAGATTGCTTGCCAGATCGAGCCTTCTAACGAGCGCTTAGCCGGTAATCTGGCTCAATACAGGGCTGTTTTCGCGTAGTGTAAAATAGGAGTATGGCTACCCCAGACGTAACTCCTCCCGACTACACTACGGCGATCGGACAAGTAAGACTTCTTGTCCCAGATGTAGAGCAGCTACCCAGCTCAGTTGACCCTTCGGCTGATCCGTCATACCTTTTTAATGACTCCCAGATCCAAGCGTTGCTCTCGCTTTACTCGAACAACATTAAGCGTTCTGCTGCTCAGGCAAAGCTTATATTGGCGACTTCAGAAGCCCTTATCAACAAGGTAATCAAGACCGACGACCTTTCAACCGATGGCGCAAAACTAGCAGCTGAGCTTCGCGCACAGGCTGCTTTCCTAATGTCAGAGGCTGACAAGGACGACACCGAAGACTCCTACGACAGCTTCACCATTGTTGGTAACAGCGAGGCGTGGGATAATTCATGGCTCTAAACAACCGATCTGCGCTCGATCCACGCTGGGCATACCACAATCGCCCAGTAGCACGCTCGTTTATGAACTGCAACGTTTCAGTCTTCCATCAGGGTCTAGAGGGCCAGGAATATAACGCTGTAACTAATGAGTGGCTGAACTCAGCTACTGAGATCTGGTCTGGCTCTGCTCGAATCCAGCCACTAAGCAACTCCACCAACGTGAACGCAATTTCGAACGAGACCAAGTCTCGCAGGGTGCAAATGCAGCTCGACTTGACTGGTGGGCCAATGGTCGATATCCGCCCCGGAGACTACATCGTTGTCGAGGATAGCCCAATCGACAGCTTCCTAGAGTCATATGTCTACATTGTGCGCGAGGCAATCAACTCGTCAAACCCTTGGGTCAGAACCGTAGTCTGCGATGTCAACTTGGAGGCAGACCCAAATGCCTAATGTTTCTGAGTTCGGTCGCTACCTAAACAACTACAGCTCAGAGCTGACGTTCAACGTCGCCGAGATAGTTGCTGAGGTTGACAGCCTGGGCGCTGACTACATGCAGGACTACATCAAGGCCGACAGCCCTACCGGAACTGACTGGCACAGCTTCAAGAACGAAGCAAACGGCAACGATTACGGAGCGCGTATTGGAAACATCGTGCCCGGTCTAGACAAGTATGGGGTCGATCAGCACTCGGGCTTGATGTATAACTCGGTAGCCACGAAGCCAGTAAAGAGCACTAAGAACAGTATTACTGGTCGCTTTGGTTGGGTGAACGAGAAGCGTAAATACTTTATCCAGCAAGATACCGGTGAATATCGCAACGGCGGTGTCGGAATGGGCTTGCTTAACGATGGAAACACCCTTAGAGAATTTGGCGCAGTTGTATTTGCTCAACAGCAGCTGCTACGCCTAATGAAGAAAGAGGGCTTTAAGGTCTCTCTTGGCGGAGGTATGAAACTATGAGCCTAGACCTACTCGCTGTGCACAACCAGATCACAGAGAAACTACGCGACGACTTGGCACAGGATGTCTACGAGACTTCAGTTCCAAACGACACAAAGATCGCTCATGGCGCTAATGCGCTATTCAACCCATATGTGGTCGT
>JACCDG011120899.1_pt1 | contig 16065 bp, 10 predicted proteins | sample 7442471 | NCBI WGS metagenome assembly JACCDG01 (sample SAMN15323444, study PRJNA562643) | freshwater metagenome | isolation source: river surface water | place: USA:Blue River Watershed | collected 2017-08-17 | reverse complement strand
CCCAGCGCGAGTACGACCTCGCCGCCAAGCTAGGCGAACGCTTCCGCTTCGCCTTCGTCGTCCTCAATTCCGCCAACGCCTACGGCAAACCCTTCGCCGTACTCCTGACCCTCCAGGAACTCGAGCACCGCACTCGCTCAAAGCGTATCCAGTACCAGGTCAACCTCTGGAACGCCAAGGAATCTCTAGGGGCAACCTCAGCCTGCGTCATCAAATAAGGTTGGGCGCAACCGTATCGGCCGGTAATCACCGCAAACTTCGCGGGCGGCCTTTGTCCTATGGGGTCATACATCGCGGCCAACCAGTTTCAGTTGGACTTTCTGTCCTCTACGGCGAAGTCCTCGAAGCCCGCGCCGTCCAGGTTGTGCGCCCCCACCGCCAGTTCGTTGAGGAGACGCAGGCGCGCGGGGTGGCGCATCTTGCGGAGCGCCTTCTCCTCGATCTGCCGGATGCGTTCACGGGTGACCCGATAGTGGGCGCCGACCTCCTCGAGGGTGCGCTCCTGGCCGTCGACCAAGCCGAAGCGCAGGCTGATGACTTCCTTCTCGCGCGCGCCGAGGGATCCTAGGGCCAAGTCAAGGGTATCGCGCATCTGGTGGCGCAGCCCTTCTTCGCGCGGGTCGTGGGTCGCACCTTGTTCCACGTAACCGTTGAGTTCCTCGCTTTCATCCGAGCGTGCGCCGGCCACCTCATCGCCGCCCTCCAGGAAAGACTGGATGGGGACGTACTCGCGCGGCATCTTCAGGATACCTTCCGTCTGCTCGAGCGGCAAACCAGCCTGCAGGGCGACCTCCGCGATGGTCGGGGCGCGGTTCAGTTTCTCGGCCAACTCCTTCTGCGCCTTGGTCACCAGCTTGAGCGGTCCCGCCAGGTGGACCGGGATGCGGATGGTACGGGCCTGGTCGGCGATGGCCCGGTCGATCGTCTGCCGGACCCACCAGGTCGCGTAGGTCGAGAACTTGTAACCCCGGGAGTATTCGAAGCGGTTGATCGCATGGACCAGGCCCAAGTTACCTTCCTGGATGAGGTCCGAGATGGGCAATCCACGCTCCACGTGCTTACGGGCGATGGAGACGACGAGCCGCAGGTTGCGCTCGATCAGCATGTTCCGGATTCGTTCAACCTCCCCAGACTGGCCGAGGCCCTCGGCCGACTCCAGGCGGATGAACAGCTCCACTTCTTCCTCCCGGGTCAGCACCGGCCTCCGTCCGACCTGCTTCATGTACACGGCGAAAGGATCGAAGGGCTTGTCCTTGAAGGAGACGACGCGGCCGCCGGCCTCAGTGGCTTCGGCGCGCTCCTTTTCGCACGCGGCGACCTCGTCTTCGTCGAGTAGCGCGACGTCGAGGCTATCCAGAATGTTCATCACCTTTTCGATCAGTTCCGCATCCGTGAGGCTGTCGGGGATGGTCCGGTTGATGTCCTGGACCGTGACGAAACCGCGCTGGCGCGAGAGCGCGAGGAGCTTCGGAATCTGCTCGTTGACGTCGGGTCGGGCCGACGGGGCGGACGGGAGCGGGCTCGGCGCGAAGGACGCAGACGGAACGATATCGGGGGATTCCATGGTGAGGTTGGTTAGGTGTTAGGTGGAAGGGGTGCTTAGGCGGCGAGGAGCTCTTCGGGCCAAGAGACCAGGGCTTCGTCGGTGCGGTCGGCGTGGGCGCGGCGGAAGATTTCCAAGGTCAGCTCATCGACGACGTCCGGCATCAACAGGTCGAGCAGGCGGCCGGCGGCCTTGGCATCCGCCTCGCCGAACGTGAGTTCGACGCGGTTGATCCGGCGGGTCACCGCGGTCACCTTGAAGCGGATGGACGCAGCCTGGTCGGCGCCCTGGAGGCGGAAGCCAGCGGCCTCCTGGTGGAGGACGTAGGTGCGACGCAGGCGCCGATCGCCCAGGAGGAGGCCCTCGACGCGCTCGCGGAGGGCGTCCGGGGTGAGCAACGTCCGGGCCGGGATGGTGAGGAGGGAGACGGGGGCGGGCATGAGCTGGGGGGTACGCATGGTTGGGTAGAAAAGAGGTGGTTATTTTTAGGCACAGCAGGGTCCAGACTCCCACCGAGGGAGGTTTGGAAACTGGGCTAAAATGGGTTAGAGGCGGCTTTTAGCGACTTTTCCGGGGTTCAGTCCGGAGAGTGATGGCGTGGGCGCTTCGTACTTTCACCCCCACAGTATACAGCATGTTTTAAGAATTTTCGGATTTGGCGGCGATCGGCACCCCCGTCGGAGGCGTCGGCACATGCATGGAACCCCTGATTTTATTGGCGAGAACTGACTTCGATAATATTATGAACAAACCCGAAGTTTATTTGACACGGGTTTTCGGAAAATCGCCTATTTCGACTTAAGACACTGGCTGACAGCGGTTAACGTCAATGACTTTGCCCCAAGCTACCTTGCCCCACCCCGAGACCTCGCCCCTGAGAAGCCGGGACCAGGCGTCCGCCCCTGTGCGATGGTGGGGTGCCCCTTCGTCCGCGCCGGTTCCGAGGCTCAGCCCGTGATCACCGCCAACGCCTCCGGCTGCCCGAGCACGAAAAGGTCGTACTTCGCCCGGGTCATCCCGACGTAGGCCTTGCGCCGATCGCGGGCGGTGGCGAGCGTATCGACGTCGGTCAGGACGACGACGTGGCTTTCCATGCCCTTGAACTTGAAGACCGTGGAAGTCCGAATGGTGCCCTCCTCGTAAGGAGCCGCGGCATCATACGGCACCAGCCGAAAACCCGCGGCTTCGGCCTTGCCCGCGAAGGACTCCTTCCCCGCCCCGCGCATGCTCAGGACGATGATGTCCTGCGGGCGGTACTGTCGGAGTTTCTCGTGTCCGAGGACGGCGGAGAGCAGTTCGAAATCGCGGCCGGGCTTGGAAGGCACCGTGGTCACCTTCGGGCCTTGCACGCCGAAGCTGGGCGGAACCGGCCGCCCCATGACCTTCGCGGCGCTCTGGGCGATCTGCTCGGTGTTGCGCCAATTGCAGTCCACCTCGACCTGACCGAAGGCATCCAGACAGTCCAGGAGAGCCTGATGCGCCGGGGCGGGAGGCGTGCCGGCTTCCGGGCTGAGGATCTGGTCGAGGTCCTCGAACCAGCGCCAGCGACCCTTGGCGAGGCCGCCCTTGAGCAAGGCATCCAGCAGGGCCAGCTTCTCCCCGTCATCCCGGAAATCCTGCCCCTCGTCGACCACGAGAAGGTCGAACTTCTGCCCCTCCGGCAGCCCCGCGGCAATCGCCTGGGCGGCGCGCACGCGCTGTTGGAAATAGGCGGGGTCCGTCGCGGTCGGGTCGGCGGGCGCACCCAAGACACGGTCAAGATGCAGGTAGAACGAGCCGGGGACCACCCCCTCCAGCCGGTCGGACTTCGCGACATCGACCAAGAAAGTCCCGAGGTAACGGTTGAAGCAGACCAGCCCGACCTTCTGCGCGGGATTGGCGGCCAGTTCACGGCGGCAGACCTCGATCGCCAGCAGCGTCTTGCCCGAACCCGGCCCCCCGACAATGCGCAGACGCTTGCTGAGACTGGCGGCATCTAGGGCGCGCAGCTGGGTCGAGGAAAGGCGGACCAGTTCACGGTCCAGCGCCTCGGGCGTCAGGTTTGCGGTGACCCTGATTTCCGGGCGCAGCTTGTTCGCCACCGCGAGCAACTGGGCCTCCGTCAAGGGCGGCGGCAAGTCCTGTCCCGGGAAACGCGCCAGGTAGCGCTGCTCGGTGTCGTCCAGCAACCGGTTCATGATCTGCAGCAGGTCGGAATTAGCCAGCTCCGTGCGGTCGATGAGGCGCGCATCGGGCATCTCGATCGTCTCCACGTTGAAATCGATGCTCGGGAAGACCACCACATGGCTGAAAGGCGTCTTCGCCTCCGGTGCCTCCTTGCCGAAGACACGCCGGAGATAATCGCGGATTTCGTAGGAGTTGTCCCTAGCCTGGAAAAACGGCGGATGCAAAGGCTGCCACTTCCCGGACTTTTTCCGTTCCCAGCACCCCTTCAGGCACCTGATTTCCCCGCCCTTGGCCTCGAGCACCAACCGACCCCGCGGATGCAGGATGACGAAGTCCGCCTCCGAATCTCGACCCGCCTGGAGGTAGGGTACCTCGAGGCAAGGAATCACGATGAACTCATCCGGCAGCTCGGCCCGCAAGCGATCCAACAAGGCCTGCTCGCTGGCGTGATGCTGGGCGGAGGGAATGACGTCGGGGATACAACGGGCCATGCCCCATCAATGGCTGCCCAAAACGCCGCAGGCAAGGCAAGTATCCTTAGGCGTGAAGAGAGTATGAGACAAACTGACAGTAGTATATTTCATTAGCGAGCCAGGCGGCACGCTGAGCCCAGAGCGACTTCACATCTAAAACACCCGGGGAAATTAAAAGATTAAAACATGCTTCGTTAAGGCAACACCTCTCGAAAGCCGTTCGTGAATTAACCCACGACTTGCCATTCTTTGTCAAAGCTCGGCTTGGAGCATCTGCACTCCAATCGTTGTTTGAGCCGCGAGACAAAGGAACCTTATTTGCAAAACACTCAACAAAAGGGTAAGTCTCTTTATAGGTCTCCTGGTCTCGATCCATCCAAGATTTAGGACAAAGGTGATGAATCTCGACAGAGCGAGGATCAGGGTTCTTTACCGAAACGTCGAGGATTTCAGACGTGAGCAAATCTAAGTTATTTCTTGCCAAAAGATGCATATTTACGAGTGAAGCAACTGCACCATTATTGTCTGCCTTAGCATCGAGCAATTCGGAGACGAGTTCATCCTTCGACAAAAAAACAGGCTTCTTCTTGTCAGCGCTGATGAGGGAGTCGAGTTGCGTATCTGCAAACTTTGCCCAAGCCGAAATATCAAGTTCGGGCTGTGAAAGAACTATTCGCTTGAGGGCGACCAAGTCATCTTGGTGTTTACTCAAATATCCTTGGACATAACGTTCCAAGAGGGAGTTCCGGTAATAAAACGACCTAAACAGTCGGCAGCACCTTGATCGCTCCGCATCGGTCTTACACGATAGATATATTGCGAAATAAATGGTGAAGCTAACCTCATAGGCCGTCTTATTAAAGCGGAACTTCCCGCCAAAAGAATCATACAGGTCGCTCAAGGCATTGCCAAAGCGGCCATCTTCAATTGCCGAAATGAGCAATTCATAGCCGCGACGAGGGGTGTCCAGCAAATCACCCGCACGAACTGATACCAGGGGCTTGTCGCTAGACGCCCTATCCCTCCTCGGCGGCTGACACGTCGGGTCATCTGCAATATAAAGAGAAGTTGCGAGCTGTGCGAAGAAAACCGGTTCAGTATCCCCAAAGACATCACTTGCAGGAAGCTCAGACTTGAAATGCTTATAACGCGATTTCATGTCAAAATCATTTGAAAATAGATTGTTATGAACCAAGTCGAAGACTGAGACCTTAGTGCCGGACTGGTTTAACGTTTCGAAAATCTCACAAACATCGGAAAGCGTGAATGTGTCGCTAATCATGGCGACAGGAAGTTTGAAACGCGCAAGTAGATCAATCACTTGCTCAATCCTTACAGCTCTCGCGTCTTGGACATCCTTGCTGGGCAATTGACCGTTTGGATAGGTTTCGGGCTGAGAAAGAAGCGCAGTAGAACGCCCCATAAGTTGCCAATCCTTAAGGGGGAAATACCCCTGCGCGATGCAGGAGGCAACGGAGTCAAGTTTTCGCCTTGAGAGTTTGTGGGCCTTTTCCTCAAAGATGAAATCCTCGTCGTCTACTTGTTTGGACAAATCAACAAACCACCTATTCGCCACAGGCCCCTTTTTCTCGGTTATTGCATAAAAGTTTTCGGTGAAGACATGTAAGATCGTTGTGATTCGTTGTCTTCCATCCAGGACGAGAGCGGTGACTGACGGCACATCGACGAATGAACCAAACTCGCGAGGAGTGCCGGCATCATCAATCGAGAAGCGTTTGGGCGGCGAATGCGGATGCCCCTGCGGCTGTAGCCATGCTGTTGCCATTCCGACAGGACGATCTTGCAAAATAGAGTGCAAGAGGCCGCCGACCTTTTCAGAATTCCATACGTAATCACGTTGGAATCTTGGGATAAGTAAATGACCTTTATCGGCCTCAGTTATGAGTTCCTTTAATGAAAGCTGTTTGATTTCCATATTTAAATAAAAACCACAAAGGTATGAGCCTCAAGGCTTTTATGCCATCGCACCCCGGGAAACTTAAGTCTTATAATTCTTATGAACATAAAGGGTCTCCGCTTGCTAGTGAATAAGGCGGCGGCATAAATGGGTGCACCCCATGTCCGACCCCATTCTAAAGACTAACATTCAGGCAATAAAAACGGCAGTCAGCGCCGGAGTGGCACTGGCCGAAGCGATCCAGAATCTCGAACGTCAGCTTATAGCCAACGGCACCCCGGCAGCGGACGCCAAGACTAGGTCTGCCCTTGCCGGCGAAGAAGTGCGGAAACTTCAAGCCGACGTCTACATCGACCGCGACCCTCGCATCTCCCATAAGCCTAAGACTGAAAACGAAAAATGGTATTTTGGGCCGAACGAGTATAGTTACCTGTGGCCAAGATATCGCAAGTTGCTTCTCGGAGAGCGCAAAATGTCCCCAGAGAACGTCGATGGCGTCGACGAAGCTACCACCCGCATTGTCAGCCAGCTGGGGAGCCCGGGCTCTTCACGCTTCCGCAAGCAAGGCCTGGTCGTCGGGAGGGTCCAGAGCGGCAAAACCATGAATTTCATGGGACTATTGGCTAAAGCGGGGGACGCAGGATATCGGATAATCATCGTCCTCGCGGGCACGACTAACACCCTCCGCTACCAGACGCAGGACAGAATACAGCGTGATCTCGTGGGGCAAAATGACACGCAATGGGCTTGGCTGACGCAGGCTAAATGCGATCAGACCACGCTGATCGTGGACCCGGACGGCGAATTCAAGGAAAGAGGAAATGCCACTTCGGTGATGGGAAATATCAATGTCAGGAAAATTGCCGTAATTAAAAAGAACGCCATCGTCCTGCGCAGGGTCAGAAAATGGCTGCAGGGGGTAGCAGACCAACACAAGGAACTCTGCCCAGTACTGATCGTCGATGACGAGTGCGATAATGCATCTGTCAACACGAAGCGCCCGGGCGAAGATCCGGCCGCGATCAACAGCGAAATCCGCGACATCTTGGAACTATTGCCTAAAGTTAGCTACGTGGGATACACCGCAACGCCTTTCGCCAACGTACTCATAAACCCAAAGGCAGAAGAACAAGACCTCTATCCGCGGGACTTCTTATTTGCGATTCCACTGAACAAAGACTACTTCGGCCCCGAACGTATCTTCGGAAGAAACCCTCTCAACTCCGACGACGCTGGGAGCGACGGGAACGACATTGTCCGTGAAATCTCCAAGGAAGAGGTAACCAAAGTCTGCCCAGCCAGCAGGAAGTCGTTGGATGAGTTTGAGATGTCCGAGAGTGAATCGCTCCAGGAAGCGATCCGATACTTCCTGATGAGTACGGCTGCCCGTTGTTGGCGCGAACGCCAACTTGGGCTCGAAGCCGACTTCAAATCGATGCTCATCAACACTTCCCAGTATACGGCAATCCACCGAAAGATGAAACCTGTCGTAGCGGGAGTACTTAAAAAGCTTACCGACAGTTACGAAGCAGAACGAAGCACATGGAAAGCCCAGTGGGAGAGCGAATCAAGCAAGTTTAGCCAAAACTCGATCGGCTGCAGACACGATAAAGTCACATGGGAAAACCTTTCCACCCAACTCACTGCAAACTTCTTCACCAACGTAGCCGTGATAGTGAGCAACAGCGACCCCAATTTGGCTTCCAACCTCAACTCCTGCTATGATAAGTCTAAAAAAGGAGCGGTCCAGATAGTCATCGGAGGCAACACCCTCTCGCGCGGGATCACCTTGGAAGGCTTGAGCACCTCATATTTCGTGCGCACCTCCACCACGTACGACACCTTGCTGCAGATGGGAAGATGGTTCGGGTACAGGAGAGACTATGAAGACATGCCTAGAATCTGGATGACCAAGGAGATGGAGGACAAATTCCTTCAACTTTCGGCCGTTGAATTCGAAATGTTCCAGGAGCTTTCTTACTTCATGGCCGGCAAATCGCCGGCCGAAGTCGGACTTCGCATCCGGAAAAGTCCCGGGATGCAGATCACCGCGAGATCCAAGATGTATCATGCCGAAGATTGCGACATCGACTACGAGGGTTTCTGCATTCAGACCACTTTCGTCCATAAGGACGAAGCCGAGCCATTGGCCAAAAACAAACGATCCGTGGAAACGCTCATCACAGATTGCGGAGGGCGACCCGCTTGGGACAGAAAACCGGGCTTCTGGCTTAAACGTGATGCAACTGTCAGTACGGTCATCGCCTTTCTTTCGAACTACCAATTCCACGAAAAGAACCAGAAGGCTGATCGCGAAATCCTGCTGAGCTACATTCGCAAACGTCAAGAGCTCGGAGGCTGCCTCCATTGGAACATTGCAATTAAGACAAAATCGGAGGCGCCGCAGGCGGGCGATGAAATCAACCTAGCCGGTCTAGACATCCGCAAGTTCCAGTTCAGTCGACACAAAGCCTACGCCGGAGAGAGATTCGCCTACCTCCAAGCCATCAAAAGTTCGACCGACATCTTCGCCGACGCCGAGAATCCGGGCGCTTTGGAAAGCCGCTGCAAAAACGACCCTGAACGTATCGCAGAAAGAACGAAGTACGAAGATGGACGAGGCCTAATCGTCATCTACCCTACCAGGGCGGATTCGCAGCCAAATGAAAGCAATAAGAAGAATCGTCTGCCGCTTGAAGCAATTGATGATGTATTCGGCCTAGCCATCTTCTTCCCCGGAGGAAGAACAGATCGCAGCGGCCTAGGCTCCGTAAGAGTCCGGATCGAACCAACACGGAACGCCAACGAAGAGGAAGAATTCGAAGGAGAACCTACAGTATGAAAGCTCAGAACGAATTGTTCGCCCATCTCGAACTCGCATTAAACGATCTGCGAAAAAGCTCGCCCCCCTTGGCGGGAGAATTCGCCTTCAGGAACCTAAACAAAGAGATTTTCGCCGGCTTCCTACTCAAGCTTTCCGTCAATAATATCGGTCGGTTATCTCTCTGGGTCGGAAGTAACGACATCGTCTCAGCGGAGCGGGTCATCTGGGAAAGCCGCGGCATCAGGGCAACCCAATCTCCGGACGGTTCCGGCACGACTAATTCATGGATAGTCGTAGAGACGGAAGGACTCTACACGGACGGCATCTTTACATCCCTGGCCACAAGCATTTGTGGAAAATGCATTGACACGAAATCCACCAAGCGCGGCACCATCAGTGGCGCGCTGGATGAGTGGCGTGAATTATTCCTCAGCAATGCTGACGGACTTAACGTAAACGAGCTGGCTGGACTACTCGGTGAGTTAATCACGCTAGAGGAAATCGCCCAGAAACACGGCTCGAACGCCTTGGAATTCTGGCATGGCTTCGAAGGCGAACGCCATGACTTCTGTGGAAGCGAAATCGCGATCGAAACAAAAACGAAGACGACGGCCAGTGCGGATATCACGATTAATGGTATCCGCCAACTGGAGACCCCTGGCGACGGCCAACTAGCGCTCAGGGTAATCCGAATCGAAGCAACCTCTAGCGAAGAGCTCAGCTTGCCCGGCATGGTGCAACGCCTTCGGACGCTCGGAGTGAACCAAGGCAGGCTCGAGGAAGGCATGCTCAAAGCTAAAGCGAGCCCGCAACAAATCACGACAGCCACGAGATACTTCCGGCTGCTTGATAAAACCGCTTACATCGTCCGCGAAGGCTTTCCCCGAATCGTCCCTGCTTCATTCGACGGCAAGCAGAGCCCCCCAGGGGTAAGTAACCTAAAGTATCAAATCAACATCGGACACGCCGAGAATTTCCGCCTGTCGGAGACTGAATTCAACAACCTCATCGATCAGCTAAAACAATAAATGCTTTCCATCTTCTCCGAAAAGAAAACGCCTCTTGGAGGCTTCGACTACCGCATCGTAACCAAGCTACTCGGCGCACCAGGATACATCGACGAACTTTCTCTGTTCGTAAGAGAGACCGCCCAGAACACCTGGGACGCACGCAAGGACAAGAATAGTAGCGCCAATGCTAACTACCGCTTCGTGCTTCGCACCTTCACCGACGCAGAATCCAAGACATTCGCCTCATCGGTCCTAAACGGGAAAGACGATTCACGTGAGCTCACGGCATCACTTTTAAAAGCCACAAGCAAAGGTGAACCCTACATCATCATCGAAGACCGAGGGACCGTCGGCTTGGCTGGACCAACTGAAGATAATGTAAAATCTGAGGTCAGGAATTTCGTTTCATTCGTCCGGAACATCGGACAAGACAAACATGACGAGAATTCCGGCGGAGCATTCGGCTTTGGCAAATCTGTCTTCTTCAGGTTCAGCTCGGTGAAAACTATCATCACCTATACCAGGACCACAGATGAACTAGGCAACATAGTGTCTCGCATCATGGGCATGAGCCTGTGCAAAGAAACGGAAGAACAAACTGGAAGGCACTGGTGGGGAGTTACCCCATCCGGGTGCAATGAATTCAATCAACCCCTAACCGGCGTCGAGGCTGACAAGTTAGCCAAAGCCATCGGATTTAATAATTACGTTAAAAATGAGACCGGAACCAGCGTGATGATGCTCGGTCCTTCATTCCCCATACAATCAGCGCACTCTGCGGCCATTCTTTCAGACCAAGAAGGGCGATCTCAGTTCATGCAGGCAATCAAGGAGGCCTTACTCCTCTGGTATTGGCCCCGGATGCAAGGATCAGGAAAGAACGACGGAAAGCTTATATGCACCCTCAGCTGCGACCAGTCTCAAGAGGAGACACTCTCCCCCGACGACCTTCCTAGTCCGCTCCATTTATACCAGATTTGTTTCAACGAGATACAAAAGGCCATCTTCAATCCCGCCCACAAACCCGACCCGCAGGTTACGGTTAAACTCATCAAAAAGGGCTCGGATGGTTACGGCTATCTTGCCGTCTTCAAATCGAGCAAATCCCCACGGCCAAAGTACGAGTCTCAGGCAATCACGCCAAGGCACCCATTCGGCACTGCCTTGTGGGGCACATCTGACGGCGTGGCAAGCTGCCGCCATGTCGCCCTAATTCGTGCGCCTGGACAGGTAGTGAAATATGAACAGATGGCCGAATCTTCCATGCCAGCGAACGAGTACGCAGCCGTTTTTTTCCTCCATCCTTCCGGACCAAATGCCAAGGAAATCGAAGCTGAAGTTAAAAAAAGTGAACCGCCAGCCCATGATGATTGGGCCATCCAGTCCAACAAGACGGTTCCCTCAATTATTAACCGAATTAGGGGCGAGATCCAGAGCATCGTAGCGCCAAACATCGCCACACACAACGGCAACTCAGATCGAATGGGTAAAGTCGCCCTTCGACTTGGAGGCCTCTGGGGAGAAGGAGATGCGGGAGGTGGCAACGATGTTGATGACGATACCGGCAGAGGCGGCGGCGGCGCCGGCGGTCAGATCAAATCTGAAGCCGAACTAGGCACATTCCAGAAGGAGAGCTGCATTTTCATCAGGCTACTCAATTCACCCAAAATACCCACCGGTAAGACTAAGATCGAGCTCACAGCCAAGGCACGCACACTCGGCGGCGGAACCATGGACGTAGACAGTGAAATAGGAGAACCCGAGAACATTCATGGAAAACTTCCAGGCCATATCTATGGCTGGTTCGCGGGAAAGCCCGAGGAAATGAAACCAGAAATGCTAGCCGAGGGAGCGATACTACCTGTAGAAGTGCTCACCAGAGAGACCCTTGCTAAGGGGATCTTCGCCGTCGTTCTGAACGCTAAAACATTCGGCATCAAGGTAACGCTTAAATTTATCTGAAACATGTCCAACGTTACCGTCTCCCCATTCAAGACGCTAAAAACCGAGTGCCCCGCGATCAAAGTTATCGAAGCACTTGAAGACGGGAAAGCCCTCAAAAGAAACGAATTCATCAAAGGATACACATGCGATACCGAGCTACGCATCAAGGTTACGGCTAACGTCCTCGCTTCCACTATCTTTGAATTACTAGGACTAGCCTCAAACTCCCTGGTAACAATCGTGGTACGCGCACGTTGCCCCAGCACTATGTTTATGACTGGAGCACAGTCTCAGCCGTTCGATAAAAAGAAATCCGGCGACATTCAGACCTTGCTAACGATTCCCAAGGGCATGATCGCAGACATGCTATACATCGATTATAGCCTAGTATTGCTGGAAGCCGGAAAGTCCGGCGACGAGAACGCGGCTAAGCACCCCGGGGATACGCTCTGGGACGCCTCAGCGAAATTCCTGCTGGAAGGAACGGGCTCAATGTTCCCCACCACTACCGTGGACTTCCCTCACCAAGATGGCGGAAATGCTTCGGCGTGGAAGTTAGATTGGTCGAGAACGTCACTTCACGGTAGCCCAACTCGCGTCAGACTCCTGCTGAACGGCAGGAACACCGGATTCATCGGCCGCGTAAATCCCGACAATAACGAACCCGACCAAGCCGCAATTGATCTTCTCTATTATGGAGCTGCGTGCTCGATACTCGAATATGCCTCACGAAACGAAGACGACATCAGCAAGGAAACCTTTGAAAAAGGGACACTCGGAGATTTCATCCAACGTTTCTTCGTCGCACACTTCAAGATCGATGGCCAACCCCTCGGTACCGCCAACGTCCTCAAACGATACAAGGATGACCCGGAAGGAGTGCGCGCCCTCCTTCAAGCTCACCTCCCGATCCAAGCAATCCACGGCGAATAATCATGAAACTTTTCCCGCAATTCAGCCCAGTTGACAACAAATCCAGAAATGGAGTTAAAGACTGGGATCTGCTCACCGAACTCACTCGAATGAAGTGCAAGGAGCTAGAGCTCAAACGGCTCACCTTCAACAGTGAAAGCTTCGACTTTAGTAGCCTCGGAACAAAAGTCGAAGACGATGAAATAGAGCACTTATATGAGGACATGCTGAAGGTTGCAGTAAGCCACAACTACCCCGAAAGTTGCTTCAAAAAACCAAGAGCACGTCAAGTTGACCTCGAATGGGGCCGCATCCTACATTCCAGGATGCAAATCAGCCGCAACGAAGCCAGTAAAGCCGGCATCTGGAACGCCCTGGCCTGCCACTACATGCCGAACCTCGTAGCATGGAGATGGGAGGATCCGAACAAAATCTCAGAGAAACCGAGCGAGCGCTGGGTGAGCCAAGAACGGCAGGAGCGTCACGCTTTTGGGCGGCTTTGGTGGCGATATGAAGTCCTTAAGGATCAGGATAACGTTGAGGATAATTATTGGCTCATCGGTAAACTACAGGAAGACGAATTGGTGCAGATCATGGAACGTTCTGCCTTGGCTAGCATTCCTAAGGTCCCGCTCACCCTCGCTAAAGCACACCTTGCCAACAACTCCAAGGACCCCGCCGAACGCATGGAAAGATTTAGACGAGCCATCAAATTACTCCGGCTCAGGGCAACCATCAAAGACCTGGAAATCATGGAATCAATCGGCACCTCAGTTAAATTTGTCCAAAAGTGCTACGAAGACGCACAAATTGCCTAAACATGCCCCTCGATGCAAAAGTAATGACCCTCGGTGAGTTCTTGGAATCCCACCCGAAACTCATCGTGCCCAATTATCAAAGAAGTTATAAATGGGAGCAAGAATACGTCGCCGATCTCTTCCAGGACATCCTGGAAGGACTCAAGTTAAGAGATAAGGCCGATGGGAAAAGCTGCTTCCTTGGAAGCATAGTCCTATCGCATGACCCGAAGTCCGGCCAGACCGACTTGGTCGATGGACAGCAACGGCTTACGACCCTAGCCGTATTGCTCCGTCGACTGGCGGTACGATGCAGCTCGAACAGCATATCCGTAAGAACACGACGGCTTCTTGGTGATCGGAACAAGCCAGCGATTATGCACAAAGTGACAAAAGGAGCCACTTGCGACGACAGAGGTGCTTACCGTGAAGTTGCGCTGTCGGACTCTCCGAACCTCTTACCCTTCGGACCCAACACGAATAAAGATGCCATAAAGTCGAACAAGGAATGGAAAAAGGCCCTGGAGTCTCACCTTATTTTCAAAGCCCAAAAGCCCCTAGATGAACAAATTGATGCGGTGCTTTCGCAGTCTGGAAGTAAGATCAGCGCGGACGAAATCCTGAAACGCATCCTGGAGGGCATTAAACTAGTCATTATTAATACCGATGAACGCAAAGAGGGCATGCGCGTCTTCGCCTCCATCAACGCTAGCGGCACAAAACTCGAACCTTGGGAACTCGTCATGAGCTCATTCTTTAGCTACGGCGGCGACGCCGGCGCGGAGTCAACACAAGCCTTCTTCGAAGGGCCCAGACAATCCATGGCCACAGTACTTTCGGACACAAAACCTGAAATTGCTGACGCGAATAAGAATGACTTCCTTCGGGCACATTGGATTTCCCAGAACGGGCATATTTCTAAAGATGACCTTTTTGACTGCTACAACGACCTACTCTCTGCCAACCCCACCGCACATGCTGAGCTACTAGCTGCACTAGATAGGTCTCTAAGATGCTACGGCTCGTTCAGCAGCTACGCATATAGCCAAGCAGGCGGAGCAAAACTCGACTTCCAATTCCTGCACACCTTGGGGTGCCTAGGTGCGAAACTTCCTCGCCCCGCGCTGATCGCCACGGCTTCCCTTTTCGACGATCACGACGAGCTTACAGAGGCTATGCAGCGAGTTGCCTTCGTGTTTGAAAAGCTTCATATGCGATGGAAGATCTGCGACCTTCGAACCAACACCATCGACAAGCCGTTAGCACAAATCGCCAGGCATATCGCAAAGGGCGAACTCGGCCGTACCCCCTCTGACCTCGAGGCAGGCGTCTATAGTAAAATCGCTGAACTCATCAAGGCCGGGCCCTCCAGGCATGAACTTATCGTCGGATTCAAGGCACGTAATATGTTTAAAGAGATCCGCCTCTCGAAGGCCATCGCCAGTCGTATCAATTTCGCGATGCAACACCCGGGCAAGGCCGGACGGAAAGTCGACTTTACGCATATTCCTAACGTAACTGGAGGCTATTCATGCGAGAAGGGCATCAAACTGCTAGTGAATGAGTACGACACAGGCATCAACAAGCATGGCTTTTCCGACAAGCAGCAGTTCATCGAACTGATCGACTCGTTAGGCAACGCCTTCCTTGCAGCTAGTAACAAAATCGTTCCCAGCATCCCGATGAATGACGGTTACAAAATCACCACGTTGACTGCCAAGGAGCTTGGTGAACGGCGTGACGCCCTAGCAGACCTCGCGGCGGATATCTGGCACTTCTAGACTACCCGCGAAGGGCCTCATAGACGCGCAGGCCGATTTGATAGGCAAGATAAGGCGGAACGGCATTACCTACCTGGTGGTACTGCTGGGTCCGGTTACCCATGAAAAAGTAGTCGTCCGGGAAAGTCTGTATTCGGGCTGCCTCACGGACCGAGAAGCTACGGGCCTGCTTGCGATCATAGTGGATGTAGTAGTGGCCGTCCTTGGAAATGTGGGAGGTTATCGTACCGGAGGGCCGACCGCTGACCTGGACCTTAAAACGGTCAGAAAAAGCCGAGGCGCCATCAGCAGAAGAGTTGCGGTGCTTAGGTAGATGACTCTTTGGGACCTTTCCGTTAAGTCGCGGGCTTGTCGTTTCTGTAGCATTGTCGACCCACCACTGATAACGCTTCAAATCTTCAGGCATGTGCGACCTCGCCTCATGATTAAGAATCATACCCGATAATTGCGGAGACCCTGAAGTTATAAATTTGACCAGCTTTCGATCTTCGAAATTACACTCATAATCACGCTCAAGACAGGGCTTTCCTTTCAAGGATTCTTCGACGTTGGAACGGGGAGTAGATGAATCAAGGGCAGCAAGTCTTGGGAGGACAGAAATCGCATTGTGAACTGTTTCTGTTACTAGGCTTTGCTCAATAGGATGAAGTTTTTCAGCCAGCCCAAACTCCGAAAGCCTGACTCCTACTATAATCAT
>JACCDG010219799.1_pt1 | contig 16068 bp, 16 predicted proteins | sample 7442471 | NCBI WGS metagenome assembly JACCDG01 (sample SAMN15323444, study PRJNA562643) | freshwater metagenome | isolation source: river surface water | place: USA:Blue River Watershed | collected 2017-08-17 | reverse complement strand
TGATCGACCTGGCCAAGAAGTTCGAAGACTACGGCGTCGAAGGCGTGATCTACACCGACATCGGTCGTGATGGCATGCTCTCGGGCGTCAACATCGAAGCCACGGTGAAGCTGGCCCAAGCCCTGACCATTCCCGTCATCGCATCGGGTGGCCTGTCCAACATCGCCAACATCGAAGCGCTGTGCGCAGTCGAGCCTGAAGGCGTGGAGGGTGTGATCTGTGGTCGCGCCATCTACACCGGCGACTTGGACTTCACGGCTGCCCAGGTCCGCGCTGACGAACTCAACGGCAAGGGCTGATCAACCGTGCTGGCCAAACGCATCATTCCCTGCCTGGACGTCACAGGCGGGCGAGTTGTCAAAGGCGTCAACTTTGTCGAGTTGCGTGATGCTGGCGATCCTGTCGAGATCGCTGCGCGCTACAACGACCAGGGCGCCGATGAGCTGACCTTTCTGGACATCACCGCGACCAGCGATGGCCGCGACATGATCCTGCACATCATCGAGGCCGTCGCCAGTCAGGTGTTCATTCCGCTGACCGTGGGTGGCGGCGTGCGTACGGTGGAAGACGTGCGCCGTCTGCTCAATGCCGGTGCCGACAAAGTCAGCTTCAACTCCGCTGCGCTGGCCAACCCGCCTGTCATCCGCGAAGCCTCTGACCGTTATGGTTCGCAGTGCATCGTGGTGGCCATTGATGCCAAGCGTCGTCAAGGCGATGACCTGGCAGCCCGTGGCCCGGGTTGGGATGTTTACAGCCACGGCGGCCGCAAGAATGTGGGCCTGGATGCCGTGGCTTGGGCCACGCAGATGGCCGAGCATGGCGCCGGTGAAATCCTGCTGACCAGCATGGACCGCGATGGCACCAAGTCTGGGTTTGACCTCGAATTGCCCCGCGCGGTGAGTGATGCGGTCGGTGTGCCGGTGATCGCCTCGGGTGGCGTGGGCAACCTCGATCACCTGGCCGATGGTGTGCAGCAGGGCGGGGCGGATGCCGTGCTGGCTGCCAGCATCTTCCACTACGGCGAATACACCGTGGCCCAAGCCAAAGCCTTGATGGCCCAACGTGGTATCCCCGTGCGGATCTGATATCGGCTGTCCAGCGCCTTCAGTGGCCACCAAAAATTTTAGGGCTCTCAGTTTTGAAACTGGGGGCCCTTTTTACATCGTGATGATCTTCACAACAAGCGGGTAGCTACCGGGCAATAGGCATTTCCGAATTTGCAAGATCGGCGTAACCTGCAGGCATCGATTGAAATGTTCGTGTTCCGGAAAGGATCAGGTCATGCCCCAAGCCAATCGTTTCAAGCCGCTGCAGTTGTTGGACCTGGATCAGGCGCCTCATCTGCCCAGGGTCACGCGTACCGCAGAGCCCCATCACCCGGCATTGAGCCTGCTCACCGATTTGCACCAAAGCCCTTGTGTCGTGGCCAGTGAGCGCGACGGGGTGTCGCAAACCATGCACCTGATGATGCGAGCGGGTGTGCGCATGGTGTTTGTGGCTGGCGCGGACGGCAATCTGGTCGGTATGGTCACGGCTGAAGACATTCAGGGCGAGCGCCCTGTGGTTCGGGCTTCCAGTCAGCACATTGCCATGAGCGAATTGACACTGGCTGACGTCATGGTGCCGGTTGGCTCATGGGATGCGGTCGATCTGACCCAGGTTCGCACGGCTCGCTTGGGTGACATTGCCGAAACCTTGCACGAGAACAACTTGCTCTACTTGCTGGTAACGCAAGCCAAGAACGGCCAAACATTCTTGCGAGGGCTGTTCTCGGCGCGTCGCTTAGAGATGGCCATGCGCCAACCGATCCAGCCTGATCTGCATTCGCGCACGTTTGCTGAATTGGAATCGGTCTTGGCTCACTGACGGGCGCGTTGTCATCGACACGCCGCCTCAGGCGGGGTTGTCGATGTCGATGAACTCGTGTTCCAAGGCAAAGTCATGGGCAACCTTCTTGCCCAGCGCTTGCGCACCGTAGCGTTCACTGGCGTGGTGACCGCAGGCCAGGTAAGCCACGCCCGTTTCTCTGGCGTAGTGGGCTTGAGGCTCAGAGATTTCACCGGTCATGAATGCGTCGGCACCGGCGGCAATCGCAGCTTCAAAGTAACTTTGCGCACCGCCGCTGCACCAGGCAATCCGTTTGATGGCGCGTCCATCTCCTGGGACAACCGTTGGTACGCGGCCAAGCGATTCCGTCAGCATCTGGCTCAACCCCTGCAATTCAAGCCCTTCTGGGGCATCGCCAATGCAACCCAGATCTTGTTCGCCAAATCGCAGGTCGGCAGCCAAACCAAGCCGCTTGGCCCACTGCACGTTGTTGCCAAGGGTTGGGTGGGCATCCAGGGGCAGGTGGTAGGCAAACAGATTGATGTCGTGCGCCATCAGGGCTGCAACCCGCTTTTTCATCCACCCGGTCAGGCGTCCGTCTTGACCTCGCCAAAATAAACCGTGATGAACAATGATGGCATCTGCTTGGGAGTGAATGGCCGCCTGAATCAGGTCCATGCTGGCCGTCACCCCACTGACAATCTTGCGAATCGTCGGTTTGCCCTCAACTTGCAAACCGTTCGGACCATAATCCTTGAATCGTGACACTTCAAGTAGGCTATCGAGGTGTCGGTCCAATGCGTTTCGTTCTATCACGGCAGTCCCCTTCGTGGGCAGTGACATTCACATGCGTAAAGTTTGGTTGATTTTCGCGCAGACCGCCACCGTTGCGATGGCTGTGTTGTTCGTGGTTGCCACATTCAAGCCACAGTGGCTGCAAAGTGCCACGTGGCGACCGGCGCTGCCCGGGCCTACCGTGGCCACAGCGCCTGCTGTGACCACATCCAGTGGCCGCTCTGTTTCCGGTGTGATTCCGCAGTCCGGATTTGCTGATGCGGCCAAACGAGCTGCCCCCACCGTGGTCAGCGTGGTGACCAATGCATCGCCCGTTCGTAATCAACGTGGGGATCAGTGGTTCCGCTATTTTTTCGGTGATCAACAAGGCCAAGCCCAGTCCGGGGTGGGGTCTGGGGTGATCGTGTCGCCCGAAGGCTATGTCTTGACCAATAACCATGTGGTCGATCACATGGATGACATCGAAGTCATCCTGACCGATGGGCGCAAAACACAAGCCAAGGTCATCGGGACCGATCCTGAAACCGACTTGGCTGTTTTGAAGGTCGATCTTGATCGCTTGCCCACCATCACTTTTGGCAATTCAGACAGTTTGCTGGTCGGTGATGTTGTGCTGGCCATCGGCAACCCATTTGGCGTGGGGCAAACCGTCACAGCTGGGATCGTCAGTGCCTTGGGGCGAGACCAGTTGGGGATTAGCACCTTTGAGAACTTCATTCAAACCGATGCGGCCATCAACCCTGGCAATTCAGGTGGCGCCTTGGTGGATGCTCAGGGCAATCTGGTTGGCATCAACAGTGCCATCTATTCCCGCTCCGGCGGTAGCCTGGGAATTGGTTTTGCCATTCCGGTTTCAGTCGCCCGTCAGGTGATGGAAAGCCTGATCAAAGAAGGGCAGGTGACCCGCGGCTGGATTGGGGTTGAGCCACGTGACTTGACGCCTGAAATCGCCGAGACGTTCAGCCTGCCCATCAAGGAAGGCGTGCTCATCACGGGCGTTTTGCACAACGGGCCAGCGGCTTTGGGTGGCATTCGTCCGGGCGATGTGGTCACGCAAGTGGGTGCTGTGCGTGTGGCCAATACCGCGCAACTGCTCAATGCTGTGGCTGCCTTGCCACCAGGCCATGCGGCACCGATCAAGGTGCAGCGAGGCAACGATGCCATGAGCTTGTCTGTGGTCGTGGCCAAACGCCCCAAGGCGCAAGTGCAACCCCGTCAGCAAGAAGAGTGATGGGAATGATGGGGTGAGGCCCTGAAAGCAAAGAAGCAGCCTGAGAGGCTGCTTCTTTTTTATCTGCTGGCCGATTCGGTGTCGGGCGCTTGTGTGTGTTTCACAAACAGCACCGAAGCCCAGATGCCGACTTCATACAGCAGGCACATCGGGATGGCCAAAGCCAGTTGGGACACCACGTCAGGCGGGGTGACGACGGCCGCAATCACAAACGCGATCACGATGAAATAACTGCGGAACGCCTTGAATTTTTCAACCGTCACGATGCCCATGCGAGCCAGGATCACCAGCACCACAGGTACCTCGAAGGCGGCACCGAATGCCAGGAACATGTTCAGCACAAAGCTCAGGTAGGCCTCAATGTCTGGTGCCGCCGTGATGCTTTTGGGGGCAAAGCTCTGAATGAAGGCAAACACTTTGCCAAACACAAAGAAGTAGCAAAACGCCACGCCTGAGAAAAACAGCAAGGTGCTGGAGATGATCAAGGGCATCACCAGACGTTTTTCGTGGGTATACAGACCTGGTGCCACAAAGGCCCACACCTGGTACAGCACCACAGGCAGGGCCAGCATGAAGGCAGCAAGCATGGTCACCTTGATGGGCACCATGAACGGGGAGATCGGGTTGGTGGCGATCAGGGTGCCGCCTTTTGGCAGGTTGGCCACCAGGGGTTGAGCCAACCAGTCATAAAGGGTCGCAGGGCCTGGGTACAAGGCCAAAATCAGGAACACCACCCCAATGGCAATGAAGGCTTTGACCAAACGGTCTCGCAATTCGACCAAATGGGCAATGAAGGGTTGTTCCGAGCCTCCAGGCTCTTCAGATCCGTTGGATGTGGCGCTCACAGGTGGTCTTCAAGTGCGGGGGATGTTGGGGCGGAAGCGTGCAACCCGTGCTGCACCGGATTGGGCATGGCGACGAAGACCATGTTTTTGCTTGTACCAAAGAGGCGTGGCTCCCCGTTTGAGTCGCCAGTTCTTGCGCACCGGGGTACCGGTGCTGTAGTAGGGGGCGTGTTCGTCATTGAAGCTGCCGTAACGGCTGGCCATCTCGTTGTCTGACTCGTAGATGCCGTTTGCGGCCTCGTTGAGGCTGCTGGACACGTCCTGATTGAGGTCGCGAGCAGCGTCCTCAATGCCGGATTTCATCTTTTTGAGCTCTTCCACTTCCATGGTCCGGTTGACCTCGGATTGGACTTGTGAGACGTAGCGCTGTGCTTTGCCGACCAAAACCCCCACCGTGCGAGCCACACGGGGCAGTTTTTCGGGGCCAATGACGATCAGGGCCACGGCCCCGATGATCGCTAGTTTATCGATGCCAAAGTCAATCACGGATCAGGACTTGGTCTTGGCGTCAACGTCAACGGTATTCGCGTCAGTGCGAGCCGCATTGGTGACTTGTTGCTGGGCGGCCGGTGTGGCCGTACCGTCTTCACCCTTCATGCCGTCCTTGAAGCCTTTGACAGCAGACCCCAGATCGGAGCCAACGTTCTTGAGCTTCTTGGTACCAAACACCATCACCACGATGACCAGCACGATCAGCCAGTGCCAGATGCTAAAGGAACCCATGTTCAGTACTCCAGTCAATTTTGCAGTTCAAAAATCGCGTTGAGGTGCACCTCAACATCTCGCCACTCTAAACCGATTGCGTGGCAGTTGCATGGCATATGCATATCGGTTCAAGTTACTAGCAAATGTCTTGCCAGATCGCGTTCTGGCCTATTTCGCTGTGCGCGAGGCAAATTCTTCCAGCCCAGACAAGCCCTCGCGGCGAGCCAGTTCGGCCACCACATCCTGAGGGCTCAAGCCCAAATGAGACATGGCCACCATGGAATGGAACCACAAATCGGCCAACTCTCCCACTAGGGCCTTTCGGTTGGCATCGGATGCGTGAGCAGCCATGTCTTTGGCAGCAATGACGGCTTCGGTGGCTTCCTCACCCACTTTTTTCAAAATGGTGTCGGTGCCCTTGTGAAACAGGCGCGCCACATAGCTTTTGTCTGGGTCGCCGCCTTTACGTGATTCGATCACGTCGGCCAGCCTGGCCAGCACGTCCAGGGTGTTGGAGGTCGGTGCGCTCATGGTGCTTACTTGTAGATGGTGTCGGGGTTTTTCAAGACCGGATCAACCGGTTGCCATTGCCCGTTTTCATATCGGCTGAAAAAACAACTGTGACGGCCTGTGTGGCAGGCGATGCCCGGCTCGTGTCCCAATTGCGTGATCTTGAGCAGCAGCACGTCGTTGTCGCAATCCATCCGGATTTCGTGAACCTTCTGGATGTGGCCGGATTCTTCGCCCTTGTGCCACAACTTGCGGCGGGAGCGGCTCCAGTACACCGCTTCACCTCTTTCGGCTGTCAAAGCCAGGGCGTCGCGGTTCATCCAGGCAAACATCAGCACATCGCCGGTGCTGGCTTCTTGGGCGATCACGGGTACCAGCCCGTTTTCGTCCCAGCGAATGTCATCTAACCAAGTCATGCCGGGAGTGTAGCAACCGGTGGGGGTGGTCGAGGGGCGACAGACCTGTTTGCGTTCGGTGGACAATGTCAGAACCTGCACATTCTTTGATTCAACACCACCATGTCCGCATTGCAAGCCCCGATTGGTTTGGCCTTCACCATGGGCGACGCTTGCGGCATCGGCCCGGAAATTTTGGTCAAGCTGTGGGCTCGAGCGCTGCCAACAGGTCTGGTGATCGGTTCGCCTGAGGTGATGCAGCGGGCGCGGTCATTTGTGGCACCCAATTGGCAAGGCGAGCCCCTGCCCGAAATCGTGGCCTTGACTCATCCTGCTCAATGGCGCGAATTGCCTGAGGGCGTGATGGGGGTCTGGGCTCCACCGGGCATGCCGGTGGGCTTGTTGGATGCGCCAATCGGTCAGATCGATCGTCGGGCAGGCTTGGCTGCCGCCGCGTCCATTCGTGCTGCTGTGCGGCTGGCGCAACAGGGGGAGGTGGGTGCCATCGTCACGGCACCCCTGCACAAAGAGGCGCTGGCGTTGGCGGGGGAGTCCTATCCGGGCCACACCGAGCTATTGCAAGCCGAGGGCAGCCTGCCGGGTCAGCCGCCAGCGCCGGTGCGCATGATGTTGATGAATGACCAGCTCAAAACAGTGCTGGTCACCATTCATGTTGGCTTGCGCCAGGCCATTGATCAGGTGACGTTGGATGCTGTGCTGGAAACCATTCAGATCACACACCGCAGCGCCCAGCAGTGGGGGCTAAATCACCCCCGGATTGCCGTGGCCGGCTTGAACCCTCATGCGGGAGAGGGGGGGCTGTTTGGTGATGAAGAAATCCGCATCATCGGCCCTGCGATCGAAGCCGCTCAAAAGCTCGGAATCCAGGCCAGCGGGCCATTTGCGCCTGACACGATTTTCATGCGTGCTCGTCATGCACCAGACCATCCGGGCGAATTTGATGTCGTGGTGGCCATGTATCACGACCAGGGACTCATTCCCGTGAAGTACATGGGCTTGGACCACGGGGTGAATGTGACCCTGGGTTTGCCTTTTGTTCGTACCAGTCCGGATCACGGTACGGCCTTTGATCTGGCGGGTACGGGCAAAGCCGATGCGTCCAGCATGCATCAAGCCATGCGCATGGCTTTGCAGCTTCTGGCGGGGCGCACTGCTTCAGGCGGCTGATTTTTTGGGCGCAGCCAGCGCGGCGAGTTGACGTCGTGCCCGCACGGTGGCGCGTTCGATCAACTCAGATTGCTCGTAGGCTTTGAAGCGGCCTGATTCGCACATCTTGGCCAGGGTTCGGCCTGTGAGCGAAATGGTCTGTTTGTGCATGTGATGGCCTTGGGTGAAGATGAAGAACGAACGTCCTTCACTCACCCATGTCAGGCGCACCTTTTTCCACTGACTTTGCATCAGCATCTGATACGCCGTGCCCTTTTGAATGTGGTGCACCAGCTGAATCCCCGCGGTCGGCGGCGGAGGAATATCCAGATTGATGTCCAGCTCGGACAAAGATGGGTCGGCCTCGGCACCGATGTCCAGGTTGATGTCCAGATCGCCATCAATGGTGATGGCCGTTTCATGAACAAAACCGGCTTGCTGCACCTCATCTGGCGACAGCGCGGTGACCACCGTCAACAATGGCGGAGAAGACAAATTCTCCAACGACGAGGGCAGGGGGTCGTTGGCTGCCTCCTCGCGTGACGGAATGGGCAGTTGCTCGACCTTGTTGAGCGCATGCTCTTGCAGCCGCTGCGTCAACTCATGTTGAGGTTCGGCTTTCAGGCAGGTCGCATGGGTGGGCAGCAGTTGTGCAAAAAACTCTTTCTTGGCGTCGTCAGACCACTGGATCAAGGCTAGACCTTCATTGAGGTCCTTCATCAATCGGGGCAAGCGCAGCAAGAACTCTTTACGCAGTTGTGGGCTCCCTTTGGGCTGCACGCTGGACACCAAGTCGTGTCCGGCCTTGCGCATGCGGACGGCCAAATCTGATTGGGCACCGTCTCGGGCCGAAGCCATGACCTGAACCTGGCTCCAGATCTGCGACAGAAAGTCCCGCACGAAGTCGGGCATCTCGATGTCTGCCAACTCCTTGCGCAAGATCTGCATGTAGCGCTGTTGCACACGCAGATCGGCTTCCTTGTTGTTCAGCAACGCGGCTACTGCGGCGTGCTCGGCTGCGTCTCGCTCGGTCTCGACTTCCGTGAACGATTCCAGCTCCTTGAGCTTGGTCTCGTAGAGATCCATCTTGTCAAAATCACCGTCAACGATGTCGTTGACCAGCGACGTGATGTGCTCGATGAATGACTTGCCAGGGCCAGAATCGTGGCTTTCGAATGAGGTAGCCAAAGAGGCCACTTTGTTCACGAAGCGCCGGACAGGGTGCTTGCGTGAGTTGAAAAACGTCATGTCGCCCAAAGCAACACGGAGCACCGGCATCTGCAAACGTGCAATTTGCCGCGCCGCTTCTGGCGGAACCTTCGGGTCTGACAAAACCTGGTCGAACAAGGCCGCCACGATGTCGATGACCATTTGGTCGATCGCTGCACCGCCACTGGCGCGGACCAGTTCATCCCGGTGTGCTCGAATCAGGTTTGGGGCCATCAGCGGGCCGGCGAAGCCTGCACCTGCCATGCCACCAGCGGCCATGCCTGCTTGGCTGATGGCATCCATGTCCATGGCCATGCCGGCTTGCATGGTGGATGACCAATCAACCTGGGCACCTTGCTGGCTCAACTGCCGTAGCAAGTTCTGAAAGTCGGGTGTGATGGGGGCAAAGTGGCCTGGGGCTCCGCCACCCGAGCGCAGTCCCATCGGAGCTGGGCCATCTGCGTGTGAGCCCGGAACGCTCATGCCGAACATTTCGCTCAAAGCTTGGGCTGCTCTGAAGTGCGTTTCGCGGTTGACGGGGCCGTAACCGACCGAGTTGCCGAACCCTGGGTTTTGCAGTTGCCCCGGTGCGGTTGCTTGGCCAGATTGGCCATTCCAGCCGCTGGTTTGCGTGGTGGGGGCGCCGTCATTCAACCCGGCCGGACGGGTTGCGATTTGATCTTGGGTGGACGAATTGGCGCGTGTTCGTTGAACAGACAGCGCTTGGGGTTGAATCCCCATGCGCTTGAGTTCTTGCGTTGTTTGATCGTAGGCTTGGCTCAGTTGGGTCGACAGTTGCCGGCCCACGTGCTGCACGATCAAATTGGTCACGTGCAAGTCGTCACATAACTCACCCAGCGCTTTGAGCCATGCTTTGGCGATGACTTGTGGCCGCAGTGGGTTGTTGTTGGGGTTGTTGTCTTCCAGCGCGGGGGTCAGGTAGCTGTTGAGTGCTTCCAGTGCCTTGTCGCATTCAGCGGCCAATTGCTGAGCCAGCTTGTCTGCTGCAACACCGCGCTCGACTTCGGCATCGTCTACCAGCGCCAATGAAGACCAATCGGTATCTGACAGCGCGCCACCTTTGCTGTCGCTGGCCGAGCGCTGGGCTTCTTTGATGACGCGTTCTTGTAGCTCTTTGGCGAAGGCTTGCTGCAGGCGTGCGGCGTCTTTGTGCAAGACATGTTCAGCATCCATCAGCATTTGACGTTGCGTCATGCTGCTGGACGACAGTGCGAGTTGCCCCAATACCGTGCCGGATGAACTCGCGGCGGCGGACATGGCCGACTCCAGGCGGGTTAACGCCGCCTGCAAGACGGAATCAAGACGGGGGTCGGTCACAGCTTGGTCCAGTCGGTTAATCTCAACGTTTGTCAGCCAGCCATCTGGCTACGTTGGATATCGGCGGCCTCCGCTCGATCTTTCGGGTCTGTTTCAAACTGTCACGAATTTGTGTCTCGTTGAATTTGATTCGTTAATCGACGCGTGACTTTTCGGTTGCAAAAATTTGGACATGCCTCAATTTTTGTTTTTCAGCAGGCCTGTTGCAGAAAAACAATACGCCAATATGGGGCTCTTCATGAAAGAGTTGGAACCAGTGGCGCCGGTAATGGACGAGTCGTCCGTTAGAATATGAGGTTGACCCCATATCTAATGTCATCGTCCTCGAGGATAACCATGAGCAATCAGCCAGTGGATCAAAGCCGTCGGACTTGGGTGACCATGGCCTGCGCCGCCGGTGGCGTAGGTGGCGTGGCCACTGCGATCCCCTTCGTTTCGACCTTCCAACCTTCCGAACGTGCTCGCGCAGCTGGTGCTGCTGTCGAGGCTGATATCAGTGCCCTCAAACCGGGCGAGATGATGACCGTCGAATGGCGCGGCAAGCCCGTGTGGATCATTCGTCGCACGCCTGAGCAACTGGCCGCATTGGCCAAGATTGACGGCCAGCTGGCTGACCCGAAGTCTGAACTCAAGACTGAAGAGTGCCCTGAGTACGCACGTAACGTGCATCGCTCCATCAAGCCTGAAGTTCTGGTCACTGTTGGCATCTGTACCCACCTGGGTTGCTCGCCATCGTCCAAGTTCCAGACTGGCGCACAGCCATCCTTGCCTGATGATTGGCCAGGTGGTTTCCTGTGCCCTTGCCATGGTTCAACCTTTGACTTGGCTGGCCGTGTGTTCAAGAACAAGCCCGCCCCGACTAACCTCGAGGTTCCTCCCCACATGTACCTGTCTGACACCAAGCTCCTGATTGGTGAAGACAAGAAGGCCTGACCGGAGACACACAATGGCTGAATTCAAGCAAGCGCCTGCGGGCGCCTCGGCAGGCGAAAAGTTCATGACCTGGGTCGACAACCGATTCCCGGCCACGAAGATGTACAAGGAGCACATGTCCGAGTACTACGCGCCGAAGAACTTCAACTTCTGGTACTTCTTCGGCTCGCTGGCGATGCTGGTGCTGGTGATCCAGATCGTGACCGGTATTTTCCTGGTCATGAACTACAAGCCTGACGCGGCTGTGGCTTTCGCCTCGGTCGAGTACATCATGCGTGATGTGCCTTGGGGCTGGCTGATCCGTTACATGCACTCCACGGGCGCTTCTGCGTTCTTCGTGGTTGTGTATCTGCACATGTACCGTGGTCTGATCTATGGTTCGTACCGCACACCGCGTGAGCTGGTCTGGATCTTCGGTTGCCTGATCTTCTTGTGCCTGATGGCTGAAGCCTTCATGGGCTATCTGTTGCCTTGGGGCCAGATGTCTTACTGGGGCGCTCAAGTGATCATCAACTTGTTCGCAGCGATTCCTTTCGTCGGTCCTGATCTGGCGATCCTGATCCGCGGCGACTTCGTTGTGGGCGACGCCACCCTGAACCGCTTCTTCTCGTTGCACGTGATTGCCGTGCCGCTGGTCCTGTTGGGTCTGGTGGTTGCGCACATCATCGCGCTGCACGAAGTGGGTTCCAACAACCCTGACGGTGTCGAGATCAAGCAAGGCCCTAAGGATGCGAACGGTCACCCACTGGACGGTATTCCTTTCCACCCCTACTACTCGGTGCACGACATCATGGGTGTGGTCGGCTTCCTGATCATCTTCTCGGCTGTGATCTTCTTCGCACCTGAATTTGGCGGGTACTTCCTGGAGTACAACAACTTCATCCCTGCTGACCCGTACAAGACGCCGCCTCACATTGCGCCTGTCTGGTACTTCACCCCGTTCTATTCGATGCTGCGTGCCACAACAGACCTGATGGTCAACGTGTTGGCCGTGATCGTTGGCTTGGGTGCCATCCTGAACCTGATCAAGGGTTCCGGTGACGGCAAGTCCAAGGTGGTGGGTCTGGTCGTGGCGGCTGTAGTCATCGGTTTGCTGAAGACCTTTGAAGCCAAGTTCTGGGGTGTGGCTGTGATGGGTGGCGCTGTCGTCATCCTGGCTGGTCTGCCATGGTTCGATAAGAGCCCCGCCAAGTCCATTCGCTATCGTCCAACTTGGCACAAACTGGTTTATGCCGTGTTTGTCGTCAACTTTGTGATCCTGGGTTATCTGGGTACGCAGGCTCCTTCTCCTACGGGTGAGTTGGTGAGCCAAGTCGGTACGCTGCTGTACTTCGGTTTCTTCGTGCTGATGCCTTGGTGGAGCCAGCTGGGTACGTTCAAGCAAGTGCCTGAGCGTGTGACTTTCAAGCCCCACTGATCACAGCAGGAGACATTCTGATGAAAAAAATTCTTGCTTCTTTGCTGGCTGCACTGGCATTGGTGTCTGGTGCGCAAGCCTCTGGTGGTGACCTCGTTTTGGACAAGTTCCCGAAAGAGCGCATCACAGACATGGCCGCCCTCCAAAACGGTGCCAAGCTGTTTGTCAATTACTGCTTGAACTGCCACGCCGCTTCCTTCATGCGTTTCAACCGCTTGAAAGACATCGGCCTGACAGAGCAACAGATCAAAGACAACCTGCTGTTCCCAACTGACAAGGTTGGCGAGGTCATGAAGGTTTCTTTGGATGCCAAAGATGCCAAAGACTGGTTCGGTGGCGTGCCTCCTGACCTGACCTTGATGGCACGAGCCAAAGCCGGTCCTAGCGGCTCTGGCCCTGACTACCTGTATACCTACCTGCGTAGCTTCTACCGCGATGACGCCCGTCCTACCGGTTGGAACAATCTGGTGTTCCCGAAAGTGGGTATGCCTCATGCCTTGTGGGAACTGCAAGGTCAGCGCGCTGCGAAGTTTGCCGAAGCGGTTGATCCACACAATCCAGCCAAGAAGACGCACGTTTTTGACGGCTACGAGCAGTTGACGCCCGGCAAGATGAGCTCCCAGGAATTTGACAGCAATGTCGCTGATCTGGTTGCTTTCATGCAGTGGATGGCTGAACCGATGCAGACCCAACGTACACGTTTGGGTGTGGGCGTGTTGATCTTCCTGGCCGGCTTCTTCTTCATCGCATGGCGTTTGAATGCCGCGTTCTGGAAAGACGTGAAGTAATCGTGGCGTCCTTGCCCTTGCGGTAAGGCGTCTCCAGCGCAGTGGTTTGCTTTGATTGCAGGCCCCTGCGCTTCGTTGTTTTGTGGTTCCTGACACCACAACCCTTTTTTAAGACCTGAGGAGTCCACCCCGATGATGGTGCTTTACTCCGGAACGACGTGCCCTTACTCGCATCGTTGCCGTTTTGTGCTGTTCGAAAAAGGCATGGATTTTGAAATCCGTGACGTCGATATCTTCGCCAAGCCAGAAGACATCGCGCTGATGAACCCGTACAACGAGGTGCCTATCCTTGTTGAACGTGACTTGATCTTGTATGAATCGCACATCATCAATGAGTACATTGATGAGCGTTTCCCGCATCCACAACTGATGCCGGGTGACCCTGTGGCCCGTGCGCGCGTTCGTTTGTTCTTGTTGAACTTCGAAAAGGAATTGTTCGCGCACGTGAATACGCTGGAAGGTCGCGGTGGCGTCAAGGCCAACGACAAACAATTGGAAAAGGCGCGCTCACAAATTCGCGACCGCCTGACCCAGTTGGCACCGATCTTCTTGAAGAACAAGTACATGTTGGGCGACGACTTCTCGATGCTCGACGTGGCGATTGCGCCTTTGCTGTGGCGTCTGGATTACTACGGCATTGACTTGTCCAAGAATGCGTTGCCGCTGTTGAAGTATGCTGAGCGAATCTTCTCGCGTCCGGCCTACATCGAAGCGCTGACGCCGTCTGAAAAAGTGATGCGCAAGTAAGTGATTGGATTTCGGCCCAGATGACCATGTCCACCGACCAAGACAGCCAAGGCAGTTCGACTCGCCCGTACCTCATTCGTGCCTTGCACGACTGGTGTACCGACAATGGGTTCACGCCCTATTTGGCGGTGTACGTGGATCGCTCCGTCCAAGTGCCGCAGGAATACGTCAAGAACAACGAGATCGTGCTCAACGTCAGCTTTGAGGCGACAAGCCAATTGCAGTTGGGCAATGATTTCGTTCAGTTCAAGGCGCGTTTCGGCGGCGTGGCCCGTGAAATCTCTGTGCCTGTCGATCATGTGATTGCGATCTATGCACGTGAAAACGGGCAGGGTATGGCATTCCCGGTGCCATCCATGGCGCCCGTGTCAGATGAGACAACACCAGCCTCTTTGGGCGAGCCAGCTTCTGCTCAAGTCACCAGCTTGCGCAGTGCCAATCCGCCAGCAGCTGAGTCGCGTGCTACGGGGCTGCGTTTGGCCCGTGGTGCAAAAGCAACGGCTGATTCATCCAAGGATGAGCCTCAGTCTGACCAGCTGGATGAGCCTGTTGTGAAGGGCGAAGGGGAGGATCCTCCCCCAGAAGTGCCGCCTCCAAACAACGGTCGACCAGCACTTCGTCGCATTAAGTAAATTTTCAGTGTAGAATGCGTGCTTCAGGTCGCCGGCTTAGCTCAGTTGGTAGAGCAACCGCCTTGTAAGCGGTAGGTCGTCAGTTCGAATCCGACAGCCGGCACCACTTGATACCAAAAAAGCCGCTAGGAATTCCTAGCGGCTTTTTTCATGGTGTTTGCCCAATAGGGGCGTGCTCCTGCGGGCCAGCGTATGCCCCAAAACAAAACCCCGCCGAAGCGGGGTTTGTGCATTTGAGCTGGGCCTTTTATTTGGCTGCTGCCGGGGCCAGGAGCTTGTTCAGATCCCCCAGGTCCTCAGGCTTGAGGGTGCCGCTGGCTTGGCGCAGCTTGACCGTGGCCATGATCACGTCATAGCGGGCCTTGTAGAGGTCTTTCTGGGTGGCTGCCAATTGCGTTTGGGCATCCAGCACATCCTTGTTGATGCGCACACCCACGCGATAACCCAATTGGGTCGCTTCCAGAGCCAGTTTGGCAGAGGATTCTGCGGCTTCGTAGGCTTGGACTTGGGCCAAACCAGATTGCACGCCAAAGAAGGCCTGACGTGTGCCCAAGGCGATGCTGCGCTTGGCGTTGTTCAGATCACTTTCAGCCTTCTGTTCGAGCACCAGGGTTTCTTTGACGCGGTTTTGAATGGCAAAGCCTGCAAACAGGGGCACATTCAATTCAAGTCCGACGGCTTTGTTGGTGCCGACGCCCATGGTGCCTTGCGCGGTGCTGTTGAAGCCAGAAGCGGATGTGCGGCCAATGGCGGCGGTGAGGTCCAGTGTTGGCAGGTGTCCGTCACGGGCCTTACTGGTCTCCAATTTGGCCACTTCCAGCCCAACCGCCGCTTTGCGGACGATCGGAGCTTGTTCGGACTGTTTGACCCAGTCGTCAACTTGGCCTGGATTGAGTTGGGACAAGTTGACGGGTGTGAGCAAAGGATTGGGTTGCACATTGCTGCGACCCACGAGTTGGTCCAGTGCAATGTGTTTGACGCGCAAGTCGTTTGTGGCCGCAATTTCTTGGGCCGATGCCAAGTCGTGGCGAGCTTGTGCTTCGCGGGTATCGGTGATGGTGGCGTTGCCGACTTCAAAGCTGCGTTTGGCGGCGGCCAGTTGTTCAGCCAAGGCCTTTTTGTTGGCTTGCGTCGTGGTCAGCATGTCTTGCGCTGACAAAACGTCAAAGTAGGCCTGGGTCAGACGCACAGCCAGATCGTCTTCGGCCATTTTGACATCGGCCTCAGCGGCGATGACAGCTTGTTCTGCCTGGCTGATGGTGTCCCAGTTGGACTTGTTGAACAGCGCCTGCTTGGCTTGCACGCCCACTTTGCGCGTGGTGCCACTGCTGTCAAACATGTCGCTGACGGACGAGTCGACCTCACTGCGGGTGATGCTGCCTTGCAAGCCGACTTGAGGCATCCAGGTTGAGCGCGCTTGAGCAGGCTTGTAGCCGGTGGCCTCTGCCTGCGCTTTGGCCGCCAGGTAGGCCGCATCGTAGGATTTGGCTGCTTGATAAAGCTCGACCAAGCCTTCTGCTTGGGCTGCT
>JACCDG010162919.1_pt1 | contig 16076 bp, 15 predicted proteins | sample 7442471 | NCBI WGS metagenome assembly JACCDG01 (sample SAMN15323444, study PRJNA562643) | freshwater metagenome | isolation source: river surface water | place: USA:Blue River Watershed | collected 2017-08-17 | reverse complement strand
GGCTGGCGGTACGGGGTTCGTTCGACATGGACACTCCTCCGTCGGGGTGGACTGGGTCCCGACGGAGACGATATTATAGTGATATCACTTTGATGTCAAAAATGGTCAGTCCACCCAGCGCTGCGGATGCCCGAGGCGGACTGGAATGCCCTGATCGACGAGGTTGTGATCGGCGGGATGCTAATCCGGGACTGAAGCCGGAGCGAACCTCAAGAACTGGCGCGCCCGAAGAGCTTCGAACTCCTGACCTCATGGTTCGTAGCCATGCGCTCTATCCAACTGAGCTACGGGCGCGTCGAGGGGCGCGGATTATACACAGCCGCGGCCCGGCGGGGGAACCGCCCCCACGCCCGGCCAGCGAACCAATCGGCTAGTACGACCTCGGCAGCCCGAGCACGTGCTCGGCTACGTAAGACAGAATGAGGTTGGTCGAGATCGGGGCCACCTGATAGAGCCGGGTCTCGCGGAACTTGCGCTCCACATCGTACTCACAGGCGAAACCGAACCCGCCGTGGGTCTGCAGACAGGCATTGGCGGCCTCCCACGAGGCCTTCGCCGCGAGGTACTTGGCCATGTTGGCCTCGGCACCGCAGGGCTTGCGCGCGTCGTAGAGCTCGCAGGCCCGAAAGCGCATGAGGCTCGCCGCCTCCACTTCGATGTGCGACTCAGCGAGCGGAAACTGCACGCCCTGGTTTTGCCCGATCGGTCGATCGAAAACCACGCGATCTTTCGCATAGCGACTCGCGCGCTCGACGAACCAGCGCCCATCACCGATGCACTCGGCCGCGATCAGCACGCGCTCGGCGTTAAGCCCATCGAGAATGTACTTGAAACCCTTGCCCTCTTCGCCGATCAGATTCTCGGCGGGCACTTCGAGACCATCAAAGAAAAGCTCATTGGTCTCGTGGTTCACCATGTTGTCGATCGGCCGTAAATTCAGGCCTTTTCCGACCGCATCGCGCAGATCGACCATGAACACCGAGAGCCCGTCGGACTTCTTCTTGACCTCGGCGAGCGGCGTCGTTCGCGCCAAGAGCAACATCAACTCAGAATGTCGTACGCGCGACGTCCACACCTTCTGACCATTGATGACGTAGCGATCACCCTTGCGAACGGCGGTGGTCTTCAACTTCGTGGTATCGGTGCCCGTCGTAGGCTCGGTAACGGCCATCGACTGCAAGCGCAGTTCGCCGCTCGCAATCTTTGGCAAGTAAAACTCGCGCTGCTGCTGACTGCCGTGCCGAACGAGCACGTTCATCACGTACATCTGGCCATGGCAGGCGCCGGAGTTGCCGCCGGAGCGGTTGATCTCTTCCATGATCACCGAAGCCTCGGCGAGCGATAGCCCCGACCCGCCGTACTCCTGTGGGATCAAGGCGGCGAGCCAGCCCGCCTCCGTGAGCGCGCGGACGAACTCTTCGGGATAGCCCCGCTCGAGGTCGATCTTCCGGAAGTACTCGTCGGGAAACTGGGCGCAGAGCGCGCGGACGGCGCTGCGGATCTCATCGTAACTGTCGTCGATATTCATGGCAGCGCGATGCTACCCCAGCCGAGGCTCGTACTGCCTTTTGTCGCAATTTGCATTTACATAACTTTTAATAGGCGATATCTGGATTTTTACCCTGCTTTGATCCTAGGATCGCCAGTAAATGCAAATAACGACGGAAAATGGGTCTGGTGCTTCCGATCTGCACGGCCTCGACGGGCCGGGAGTTTGGGATAGCCATCGCGCCTTCGAGGTCCTACAGGCCTCGGGTCAGGCTGCCACCAAGCGCACGGCCGAGCGTCGATTGCATGAGCTCGGGCTGTTACCAGCCGAGCTCGATCTTGCGTCGCTCCGTAACGCTGAAGACGAATCCGTTAACACCGTCGTCGCAGAGCATGCGCTCGAGTGGGCGCGACGAAGACGGCGTCTCGCCCTCTTCATACAAAAGCACCCGCTGCCGAGCGGCCGGATCGCGCTGCACGCTAATGATGCCCGCGGGGGTCGTTATTGGGTGGTACCAACGGCGGATGATGATGTCGAAGCACTCAACGCGTTGGCACAGCACATCGGCAAACCGATCACCCTCTTCACCCATGGCGAACTCGCGAGTCACTGGTCGACTCGGCCGATACAAGGTCTCTCAGACTCGATCAACTTGGTCATCGGCTTGTATGGGGCGACCTTGCCGCCGGATTTCTCGACCGTAGCGACGCTACCGCGTCAGCAGGGCGCGCTCTCCGCGCGTTTGAAGCGACTCGAAGCCGAGAGCATTCATATCATCCGCGAAGCGATTGCAGAAGCCGAGCGGCCGGTGATGCTCTATTCGATCGGCAAAGACAGTGGCGTGATGCTGCAGCTTGCCCGCAAGGCTTTCTACCCCGCACCACCGCCCTTTCCGCTGCTACATGTCGATACGCGCTGGAAGTTTCGGCAGATGTATCAGTTTCGCGATCGCATTTCGCGCGATAGCGGCCAGCGACTCATCGTGCATGTGAACCCCGAGGCCATCGCGCGGGATATCAACCCCTTTGATCACGGCTCGGCACTGCACACCGAGATCACCAAAACCGTCGGACTCAAGCAAGCGCTCGATGCGCACCGCTTCGATGTAATCTTTGGTGGCGCCCGTCGTGACGAAGAAAAGTCGCGCGCAAAAGAGCGCATCTTCTCGTTCAGGAACGCCGAACACGGCTGGGATCCGAAGCGACAACGACCCGAGCTCTGGAACCTCTACAACACACGCAAACAGAGCGGCGAGAGCCTGCGGGTTTTTCCGCTCTCCAACTGGACCGAGCTCGACATCTGGCAATACACCCTGATCGAAGAGATCCCGATCGTACCGCTCTACTTTGCCGCCCCACGCCCGGTCGTCGAGCGCGAGGGCATGCTGATCATGGTTGACGATGCGCGCTTTCGGCTACGACCCGATGAGCGCATCGAAACTCGCTCGGTTCGATTCCGCTCGCTCGGCTGTTATCCCTTGAGCGGTGCGATCGAATCGAGCGCATGCAGCGTCAAAGATATCGTGGATGAACTGCAACGATCGAGTGTCTCCGAGCGACAGGGCCGCGCGATCGATCAAGACGCAGGTGCCAGCATGGAGCAGAAAAAGCGCGAGGGGTATTTCTGATGACGACCCCGAGCACAGGCGATCTACTGCGCTTCATCACTTGCGGCAGCGTCGATGACGGCAAGAGCACTCTAATCGGACGCCTGCTGTTCGAGTCGCAGCAAATCCCCGAAGATCAAATCGCGGCTCTCAAGCGCGACTCGCGCCGCTTCGGCACGCAGGGCGATGCGATCGACTTCGCCCTGCTAGTCGATGGTCTGGCAGCGGAACGCGAACAGGGCATCACCATCGACGTGGCGTATCGCTATTTCTCGAGCCAGCGCCGCAGCTTCATCGTCGCCGACACACCGGGACACGAGCAGTACACACGCAACATGGTGACCGGCGCCTCGACTGCGGAGCTTGCCGTGCTCTTGGTCGATGCACGAACGGGCTTGACCGTTCAAACGCGGCGCCATGCGTATCTCGTCTCGCTCATGGGATTGCGACACGTGGTCCTCGCCATCAACAAGATGGATCTGATCGCTTACGACGAACAACGCTTTCGTGCGATCGAGAACGACTTCGCTCGCTATGTCGCCAAGCTCGGCTTCGAGACAATCATTGCGATTCCGATGAGCGCACTGCGGGGCGATAACGTCACCACCCGATCCGAAGCGATGCCGTGGTACACGGGCCCCTCGCTGCTTGAGCATCTCGAAACCGTCGATACACGGCGCTTGCCGCAGCCAGGGAGCGTCTTTCCGGTTCAATGGGTCAATCGCCCGAATGCTGATTTTCGCGGTTATGCCGGCACACTCGCCGCTGGCGAACTGAAAATCGGCGATTCGTTACGCGTAGCGCAGAGCGGGCAGGTCGCCAAGATCACTCGTATCGTGACGGGCGATGGTGATCTCTCGGCAGCAATCGCAGGTGATGCGATCACGATCTGCCTCGATCGAGAGATCGACATCTCCCGCGGTGATGTATTGAGTCGAGCAGACCTGCTGGTCGAAATGACCGATCAGTTCGAAGCGACGATCATCTGGTTGCATGAAGAACCCGGCCTTGCGAGCCGTCGCTACGACTTGAAACTCGCGAGCCAATGGAGCGGCGCCTCGATCACCGCGATCAAACATCGCGTGAATGTGAATACGCTCGCCGAGGAGCCCGCCCGCAAACTTGACCTAAACGACATCACCGTCTGCAACATCGCCACGACGCAACCGCTCGCCTTCGAGCGTTACAGCGAGTCGCGCGAACTCGGTGGGTTCATCCTCGTGGATCGTTACACCCACGCGACCGTCGCAGCAGGCCTCATCCGTCACAGCTTACGCCGGGCGCAAAACGTGCATCGGCAGTCGCTCAGTGTCGATCGGACTGCACGCGAGAAACTCAACGGTCATCCGGGCAAGGTCCTGTGGTTCACTGGTCTTTCAGGATCGGGTAAGTCGACGATTGCCAACGCACTCGAGGTGGAGCTGCACGGTCGCGGGCTGCACACCTACATTCTCGATGGCGACAATGTCCGGCAGGGGCTCAACCGGGATCTCGGTTTCACCGATACTGATCGGGTCGAGAATATCCGGCGTATCGCCGAGGTGGCGAGATTGATGATGGACGCCGGTCTCATCGTGATGACCTCTTTCATCTCGCCATTCCGTCGCGAGCGCGATCTCGCTCGTGAGCTCATCGGGCCGGAGAATTTCATCGAGATCTTCGTCGATACACCGCTCGAGATTTGCGAGCAGCGCGACGTCAAGGGCCTCTACAAGAAAGCCCGCCAAGGCAAGATTCCGAACATGACCGGCGTGAATAGCCCCTACGAGGTGCCACTCGCTCCGGATGTCACGGTCCGCACCCAAGAAACCCCTCTCGCAGAAAGTGTCAGGGCGCTGCGAGAACTGCTGGAATCTGCCGATTGACGACGCCGGAGACGTCATCGACACTTCGTCTCGCGCTGATCTCTCTCGCTTCTCTTTCTGCGGTGAAATCATGAAGTCCGTCTCCCTCGCTCTCGCCTTGAGTTTGTCCGTTGCGATCGCGTCGGCAGCCTCGCCGATCCGTATCGACGACCCGTGGTCGCGGGCGACGGCCCCGGGGCAGGTCGTGGGCGGTGGCTTCGCGACTATCGTCAACACAGGCAATACATCCGATCGTTTGGTGTCAGCCACGAGTCCGGTCGCGGCCGAGGTACAGATCCACAATACGAGCCTCGATGGTGGCGTGATGCGGATGCGACAAGTCACCGAGGGTCTCGAGATTCCGGCCAACGGCAAAGTCGAATTGAAGCCACGCGGCCTCCACTTGATGTTGATGCAGTTGAAGGCACCGCTCGTAGCGGGCGCCAGCTTTCCGGTGCAGTTTCAGTTTGAGAAAGCGGGCTCAGTCACTGCGCAGTTCAAAGTCGAATCGACCCAAGCATCGATGCACGAGAAGCCATGATGTCACACTCGTCACGACCGACCCGTAACTCAAATCGTGCGGCGATGCTGCTCGCGGTGGTCGCACTGAGCCTCGCCGCCTGCTCTCCCCCGCCCCCGCCGTTCAATGCGTCGGAGGTTTCCGGCATCGCGTACGGCAAGGACATCGGTATCGCCGACACGAGCGGACAGATTCGCCGCATCGAAGACTTCAAAGATCAGGTCACGCTCGTATTCTTCGGTTTCACGCGCTGCCCTGACGTGTGCCCCTCGACCTTGATGCGTCTGCGTCAGGTGCGCGATGCGCTAGGCGAAGATGCGGGCAAGCTACAGGTACTACTCGTGAGCGTGGATCCTGAGCGCGACACACCCGATCGCCTCGAAGCCTACGTGAAGAATTTCGATCCGAGCTTTATCGGTCTGCGCCCCGATCCTGCGGAGCTTGAGAAGGTCGTCAAGGCGTTCCATGCGATCGCAGTGAAAGTACCGACGGGCGACGGCAAGGATTACACGGTCGATCACTCGGCGACGATCTACGTCTACGATCGTCGTAACCAACTGCGATTGATCGCCCAGCCTGATATCGCCATCGACGCCTTTGCTGCCGACCTGCGCCGCCTCGCGCAGGAGGGTTGACCCCTCAAGCTATGGCATCGCTGCGAGTCATGACCCTCGTGCGAATAGCGGCATTGCTGATAGTGGCGGCTCTAACGAGCTCACCGAGCCGTGCTGGCGAGGTGCATGTGGCTGTGGCTGCCAATTTCGCGGCACCGATGAAATTGCTCGCGAGCGAATTCGAGCGCGAGAGTGGTCATCGCGCCCTTGTCTCGCTCGGTGCTACCGGGCAGCTCTATACCCAGATCCGTCAAGGCGCTCCCTTTGGTGTGCTGATCGCAGCCGACGCGACGACGCCGAGCAAACTCGCCCGGGAGGGCTATGCCGTCACGGAGACGCAACGCACCTATGCCATCGGACGTCTCGTGCTATGGAGTCGAAATGCCGATTACGTCGATGCCAAAGGCGAGGTGCTGCGCCGCAGCGACTTCCGCCGTCTTGCGATCGCGAACCCCAAACTGGCGCCCTACGGGGCTGCAGCGATACAGACCCTGAGTACACTCGGTCTGCTAAGCAAGCTGCGATCCAAAATTGTCGAAGGCGCCAACATCAACCAGGCATTTCAATTTGTGGCATCGGGTAACGCAGAGCTCGGCTTCGTGGCGATGTCACAAGTCATGCAAGAGGGCCGTCTGCAGAACGGCTCCGCTTGGATCGTACCGGCCAATCTACATGAACCCATTCGACAAGACGTGATTCTGCTGGCCAAGGGCAAAGACAATCCGGCCGCCGTCGCACTGCTCCGCTATCTCGACTCCGAGCCAGCCCGCGACATCATCCGACGTTACGGTTACGAACTTCCATGATGCCGAGTGCGGACGACGGACAAGCCATCCTGCTCACGCTGCAATTGGCGGCGATCACGACGTTGATCTTGTTACTGCTCGCGACTCCGCTCGCGTGGTGGCTCGCTCGAACGAGCTCGCGGTGGCGCGGCTTCATCATCGCGCTAGTCACATTACCGCTCGTGCTGCCGCCGACGGTGTTGGGTTTCTACATCCTGCTGTCACTCGGCCCTGATGGCTGGATCGGGAGTGTCACTCAACACCTCGGCTTCGGCTTGCTGTCGTTCTCATTCACGGGCTTGGTGATCGGCTCGGTGATTTTCTCGCTGCCATTCGCCGTTTATCCGATTCTTCATTCATTCGAGATGCTCGGACGAAGGCCTCTGGAGGTGGCTGCTACGCTGCGTGCCAAGCCGTTGGATGCGTTCTTCAGTGTTGCCCTGCCACTGGCAAAGCCCGGCTTATTAACGGCCGCGGTACTCACCTTCGCACACACCGTGGGCGAGTTCGGCGTGGTACTGATGATCGGTGGCGATATTCCGGGCGAGACCCGCGTCGTTGCGACACAGCTCTTCGGCTACGTCGAGGCCATGGAATATGAGGCGGCGCATCGACTTGCCGCGCTCATGGTCGCGTTCTCCTTCGTCATGCTGATCGCGCTGACTCGCCTGCGTCGACGCGCTGGAGCGGCGCTGCCATGAGCACGCCACCGATTTCGCTGCAGCTCGCCGTACAGCGTGCAGAGTTCAATCTCGCAATCACCATCACGGTTCCGGCACGCGGCGTCACTGTTCTCTTCGGCCCTTCGGGCTCAGGCAAGACGACGGTGCTGCGCTGTGTCGCGGGGCTCGAGCGCGCATCCGGTCAAATCCTCATCGGCGATGAAGTTTGGCAAGACGATCAACGCCAAATTTTCGTGCCGACCTGGCAGCGCGAACTTGGGTTTGTCTTTCAGGAAGCGAGTCTGTTCGAACATCTCGACGTACGTCGTAATCTGGAGTTCGGGTTGAATCGATTGCGTATCGAACGGCAAGCGGCACGCGTCGCACTCGACGATGCCATCGACCTGCTCGGCATCGGCTCATTGCTCGATCGATCCACCGTGAACTTATCGGGCGGTGAGAAACAGCGCGTCGCGATCGCACGCGCGCTAGTCACCAAGCCTAAGATTCTGCTGCTCGATGAACCGCTGGCCTCGCTCGATATCGCAAGGCGCAAAGAAATTTTGCCTTGGCTCGAGCGACTCCACCGCGAGCTGCAGATCCCCGTGATCTACGTCACACACTCGCTCGATGAACTCGCCCGCCTCGCCGACCACGTGGTGATGCTCGACCAAGGACGCGTGAGCGCGAGCGGTCATCTGCAGGAAATCTGCACGCACCCCATCATGGCTATGGCTGCGGGTGATGAGGCCGGTGTCGTCATCGAGAGCACCATCCAAAGAATCGATCGCGAGTTTCATCTGGCCGAGGTTGGTTTCGGCAACGGGACTCTCTGGGTGCGCGATGGCGGCGTGCCGGCGGGCGCGCCCATTCGAGTTCGCATCCTGGCCCGGGACGTGAGTCTTGCGACATCTGCACAGGGCTCGAGCACCATCCAGAACGTCATATCGGGCGTGATCGAGTCGATCACGGACGAAGCACACGCCTCGCAGGCCTTAGTCACAGTTCGCTGTGGTGAGGCGATACTGCTCTCGCGCGTCACCCGTCGAGCTCTCGCTACGCTACAACTGCGTAAGGGATCACCGGTATGGTGCCAAGTGAAGTCGGCCGCGCTGATCGATTAGCGGCGAAACTGGCGGAGAGAGAGTCCGCTCAACAATCGAGTCATCCAGATTCAAGACGCGCCGAAAAAGCCCTATTTATATGAATTAATTGGCTTTACTTGTATCACGACGTCTCAGCGACTACCATCCAATCTCACTATTTTGGGTATGCTGGTTGGTATGCCAAAGATCGCCAAAGAACTCAGCGCCGTCGAAGTCAAGCGCCTGACTCAACCCGGTTGGCATGCGGTTGGCGGTGTGCCTGGACTGTTGTTGCAGATTCGGATCTCGAGTGGCGGGCGCGGGACTTTGTCTAGGTCTTGGCTCCTGAGGCTCCGGACGGCCGGTAAACGACAGCCCCTTGGCCTTGGGCCCTACCCACAAGTGACGTTGGCAGAAGCACGAGAGCAGGCAAGACAACTCGTTCAGGAAGCCCGGAAAGGCATAGACCTTGTCGCAAAGAAGCGTGCACTAAGAAGCACGTTGCTGGCCGCAGCTGCCAAAAACAAGACGTTTGCTGAGTGTGCGGCCGCCTATCTCAAAGCCCACGCTACCGACTACTCCAACGAAAAACATCGGAAGCAATGGTCGTCCACCCTTGAGACCTACGCCTACCCAATCTTAGGCAAGCTCTTGGTTTCAGATATCGGCATGCGACATGTTTTGGATGTCGTCCAACAACCGAGCATGGATCGCAAAAAGAGGGTGGGAACGCTCTGGGAAGTCAAAACAGAGACCGCAAAACGCCTTCTAGACCGGATTAGGGCCGTGCTGGACTACGCCACGGTTAACGAATACCGCTCCGGTATGAACCCGGCGACCTGGAAAGGGTATCTCGACACCCAGCTTGCGGCCCCGGGAGGTCTGAAAAAAGTTCGTCACCAGCCCGCCCTACCCTATAGCCAAATTAGCGCCTTTATGACGCACCTTCGCAAGAACACGAGTGTCAGTGCGCGAGCAGTCGAATTTCTTATCCTCACCGGCGTCCGATCAGGTTCGGTGAGGCTTGCCACGTGGTCCGAGATCGACTTGGACCAAAGCCTCTGGGTAATTCCAGCCGCCCATACAAAGCGGCGCATTGAGCATCGGGTGCCGCTACAGCCACAAGCGATCAAGCTTCTGCAATCGTTGCCGCGAATCGCGGGGATCGACATCGTTTTCCCAAATACTCGAGGGAAGAGCCTTTCCGATATGGCGCTCAGCCAATTGATGCGCGGCATGCGCGAGCGTGGAGAACTGACCTCCGAAGCTGTGCCACACGGGTTTCGTTCAACATTCAGAGACTGGGCGGCTGAGCAAACGAACTATCCGGATGAAATTCGTAAGGCCGCCTCGGGGCACGCCGTCGGGGACGCAGTGAAAACGGCCTATCAGCGCACCGACTTACTGGATAAGCGACGGCAATTAATGAACGACTGGGCGAATTTCCTCGATCAACCAATTGCCACTGGGCAAGGGGCGACAATCGATGACAAAGAGTAAACAACAACTCTTCGAGGAGGAGCTGGGCAAACTTTACGCAGAATTCGCGAATAGAGAAAGGCAAGATGAATCTGATGAATCCATCGCCTCTGACCTACTAGACCTCATTCTGCGACGCGAGAGACTTCGACAGGGCATCGTCGCCGGAACCTCAGAGGCCAGTGATATCGATGCAACCACCTTAAAGCGGATGGCGACTTGGGATAGCGATGATCCAAGTGTAGCAGTGCCAGAAAAAACGATGCGAAAACTGGCGCTTGGCGACAACGCCGCTGCGATTCGCTATCTCCGGATATCGGCTGAGCAGAGATTAAACGCGTTCAGGGAAGAACAACGAGAACGCGCACGAACACCTCGGGAACCGCATCCTGTTGATATGTTGATTGAAAGAATTGTTCGTCAGAATCCAAAAATCACAGAACGCGGTCTGCACAACGCACTCCGAAAGCAGGTCGGCTCAGGCGTTATTGCAGCAATTGACGAGCGAGAAATCGAGCCAGAAGACGATAAAGCGCCAACGATAAAGCTATCCGGTCTGAAAGACCGTCTGTATCGTGCGAGAAAAAAACTTTCGCGCGAGCCGGCTTCTGCGACATAGGCACCCGCCATGATTCACCCCAGTCCCAACGAGACCCAAGGGGTGACAACATGGCTCAATCAACAGGTACTGCCGGACCTATCGACTTTGACCGGCTTCCCGACAGCGCACTTATCCGACTAAACCAGCTGGTCGCAGGTGGACTGCTTCCATTCTCGACAAGTACTGCGTGGCGAAGGGTCCGAGAAGGTCGATTCCCGGCCCCCATCAGGATTTCCACCCAAGTCACAGCTTGGCGTGTCGGGGACGTACGGAGGTGGCTGAGGGATCCGGCTAACTATCCGGATCGGGATCTGGAAATACAGCATCACCGACGATCCTACGCCGGATCCTCATCGAGGCGACAGAAATGATCATTAACTTTGACCCGACCCACCCTGAGCATTCGGTCCGACAGTCTTGCGGTTTGGCTCTGATACGAGATCGCTTAGCTGCATGGCAAGCAAGCGCGCCCGATGCTTTACTCAGGGGTAACTAGTCATGCCCACTTCTCCTCTCAAGAAGGGCAAGCCTGCGCTTCAATCAACGAAATCCAGGAGAGCTCGCATCACGAGTAACGAACCCGTGTGGACAAAATCGTCCCCTTGGCTCGATCCAAAACGTTCAAACTTGTTTAGAGACGAGTTCAATTTAGCGCGCGAGAATTTTACTGACGAGAGCGTAAAACCGCTGGATGTATACAGCTGGATTTATCGCAACGGTGGAGAGCAATTGTTTTTCACCGGACTCGCTCACTTCGCGCCGATGCGGCCGCTCGTTGGGTACCACGGGCGGGTGACTGTTTGGCTCTCACCGCATCCATCGGGATATGGGAATGCTGTCTACATGGTCTTTGGCCATGACAGTACCGGTCAGCTCCGCCTTGTAGGTGGCAACCTCTTCTCAGAGCCATCAGGTGGCGGCGGCCCACCCATGACCGATGCTGACTTTTTCAAAAAATTCGATCATGCAAGTAGTTACGGCCAGCAATCGCTTGTGATGGACGCAGTCAGGCAGAGCATATCTCTCGAGGACAAACCCCTCCTAGGTAGTATTAGTCGAGAGTGTGAGCATTTCCACACAATGCCAATTTACATCACCGTTTTAACTCCTCACGGGAGCCTATTTCACGCAGCTAAGTCAGTGATCGAGGGCGATCATCCCGCAGATTTCTCCTACGAACACTTTGGAGAGATCGCATGAGCGACAACTTCGAAATCGATGATGAGCTTGTGCGCGATATGTACGAACTCGACGAATACGACCCTGTTGAAGCATATGAGAGAATGGAGGCTGCTCGTTACAAGCGTGAGCAACTCCAAAATCAAATCTCAAATGACCAGTTCTTGACTGCTATTTTCGGCGATGCGTTTGAGCTCGCATATCCTCTGGTTTGTCGCAAGTCCGGGGATCCCGATATTGGCGGGTGGACGCCGATATGTTGGCCAACTGATACAAGCGATGAAAACCAGAATTGGTACACGCTACCGAGTCTTTACAAACCCGACGAGACAGGTCGATTCAGAGCGAAAAAATCCTTAGTCATCTCTGTCCACGCGGTGATGCTCGATGATGTTGGCACAAAAGTATCAACCGATCGGCTTGGGGGCTGCCTACCTTCATGGGCGCTTGAAACAAGTCCGGGTAACTTTCAGTACGGATTCATTCTCTCAAATCCGATTACGGACCTCGAGGTCGCCGACAAGCTGAAAGAGAAACTCATCGAAGCTGGGCTGTGCGACAGTGGTGCCACGGGCGGTACTGCACGCTGGATGCGATTGCCGGTTGGAATCAACGGCCGACCGAAGTATGGGAATCCGCCACATAGATGCCGCCTGACCCAATGGCGTCCGGAGCTTAAGTACTCAGTTGAAGAGCTGTCCACCAAGCTTGAGTTAGAGCACCTACACATACCCGCCGAGTCAAGGACGGATAGGGCGAGTTTAGCGTTTAAATCTATCGACACTGAGTCTAGCGATCACGCGGATATTGTAATCGCAGCGCTTAAAGAAAAAGGCCTGTACAAGAGTGATCTGGGATCGGGCAAACATGACATCACGTGCCCTTGGCTAAAGGATCACACCGATTCTCTCGATAACGGAGCCGCGTACTTCGAACCCAGCCCGAAGTACCCAACGGGTGGGTTCCGATGCCATCACTCTCACGGAAACTTATTTCATATCCGTCAACTCAAAGAGGTTCTTGGGATCCGCCCAGCACACGTTGACTCTGTCCAAGTCGTTCAAGCAACGAAGCTTCCCTCGGCGTTGCGTCCAGTCCTGCCACTGGATCCGAATCGCCTGCCGATTGTAATCAGAGACGCAGTTGCCGATTTGGCAAGCCGCTTGAACTGCCCACCAGACTACTTAGCAGTAGCCATGCTCTCCGCAGCCGGCTCGGTCGTCGGGAATAAGATCGGCATCTTCCCCTATGCCAATGATGAAAGCTGGCACGTCTTCCCTGCTCTCTGGGGCGGGATTGTTGGCGATCCCGGGAGTAAAAAAACACCATCACTCCAGCAGGCGCACGTTCCGCTTCGACATCTGGAGACCCAAGCGGCGCAAAAGTACTCGCAAGATATGGTCAGCTTTGAGCAGGCTAAGGCTCAGCATGAGCAGATTTTAAAAGCGTGGAGCGCAACCAAGGATTCAATGCCGCAACCACCCCCACCCCCCGAGCCTAAGAGGGAACGCTTTGTAGTCCACGATACGACCTATCAAGCGCTCGGAGTGATTTTGTCGGATAACCCGCGAGGGGTACTCGCCCTCGCCGACGAGCTTTCCGGATTACTTCAATCACTGGATACGCCTGGCCAGGAAGCAGCACGGGGTTTCTATCTTTCCGGTTGGAGCGGAACGGGTAGCTACTCGTTTGATCGAATTGGTCGGGGTTCGATCACGCTATCGCGTTATTGCCTTAGCGTGTTTGGCGGCTTCCAGCCAGACCGAATAAAGGGTTATGTCCAATTTGCCCAGCGCGGGAACTCGAAGAACGATGGACTGCTACAACGCTTTCAGCTCCTCGTCTGGCCAGACCCTGTTGACAACGTCAGCCTAGTGGATAGAGCTCCGAATCACGCGGCGATCAATAAATACAATCAAGCCGTTTTGAATCTCCCGACGTTGGATCAACAGCCTTTGTTAGGCGCTCGACGATTAGCAAATGGTTCGCAACTTTTACACTTTTCGGCGACTGCACAGCGCGTCTTTAACTCTTGGTATCTCGATAACGAAAAGCTGCTTGTTGGCGGCGGTTTAGACCCGGCTCGGCAGAGTCACTTCGCCAAGTACAGAAGCCTCGTTCCAGCGTTAGCGCTGCTCTTTCACCTTCTCGATAGTCACTCCGGCGCTGTCTGCGACGATTGCCTAACTCGAGCTATCGGGTTCGCCGAGTACCTCAAGACGCATGCAAACCGAATCTACGCCTCGGTGTCCGGACATGATCATGCTGTCACGCGTGCCCTCGCGAAACGCATTCTGGACGGCCAACTCGCCGACGGGTTTACCTGTCGAACCCTAACCCTAAAAGGCTGGTCTGGTTTGGCAACGAGAGATCAAGCCCAGGCGGCGATTGATGCTCTGGTTGAATACGGCTGGCTACTCGAGACAGAAATACGTACCGGCGGTCGACCCTCGACCAGATACACCGTGAACCCAGGCATAACGCCAGACCTTTTGTAGGCTTTGCTGGTTACCCCACCCCCCGTTTTCATAACTGAGATGACTGAAAGAGCGAAGAAAATGTATCAGGAGGTACCTACAAAACCTACGAAAGTATGGCTTATGGGGTTATCCCAGTTCTTACCAGTAACTGCTTGGCGCACTGTCCACCGTGCTTACAAGAGGTCAGTGTTTAATAGGTTGCTTGAACGTCACTCGAGGGCTGTAGCAAGTGCACCATTGACAAACATTGCTTTACAGAACTTCGTATACAGCTGTCCTACACCAAGCAGGAACGATCCCAGAGGCGTCAACTTATGCCCTTACCAAACGTACTCTCCGGCCGAACCGCGCAATGCACGGCGCGATCCAAGCGCAGCCAAGGTCGTTGCAAGAACCCCTGTGCTCATGGGATGCGGGTTTGTCGATTTCACGGCGCTCGCCGACGAGAATCAATCCTACGCGGGTCGGACCACCCTAAGTTCATACACGGCCGAGAGACGCAGCAGCACCGTCAAGCCAGACGGGAGGCCTCCATCCGACTTCGACAACTCGAGAATCTGATGCACCTGTTTGGCCTCACCACCGCCAAACGAACGACGGGTAGAAAGCCCGGCGACCGCCTTACAGAGCCACCTCGATACAGACTTAAGCACCGTCTTACCAGGCGCAACTAAGATCGGTATGAGGTACGACCACGTTTTAATACGTTATGCAAGCCTGCTAACCTACCGAGTAGTGGCATGTCCGTCGATTCAGCTTTTCGGAGGCGCTATGAAATCAAAAAAGCAAGTGGAAGAAACAAACGTAAAGGTTTGTCTTCAAGGCCGCGGACATAGCGTTAAAGCCTACACGCTTGGGCCAAAAGAACTTAAGCGGCTGCTTTCAGCTACCGAGGCAGACGCAATTTACGAGGACAACCCTTACAGCCTCGTGGGGATGCTGTCCCCAAGCGCTGAGGCAGTGACTCTAGGATTTGATCCGGCTCGATGCGCTTCGTACTCAATGTGGGTTGAAGTGAACTCGAAGCGGGTCACACTTGACGACCTTGTTTTTGATAGCGGCGATGACGACGACCTGGCGACGTTTCGTCCTGAATCACAGTTAATCGTGCGAGAGGATGCGTTGCTCGCGCTGGGCAGAGATTTTAAGTTGAAGAAAAATCAGGCGGTAGTCATCGAAGTGATTAACCTACGGGACGCCACGCTGTCGACATCCTTTCAGGTAGCGAGCGACTTTAAACTGGCAGACATCACCCTTATCGCGGCAAATCTCGATGCGCCTTTTGAACTTGCAAGAGCTTCGTATGACCTCGGCTTACTTGACGGTATGGATCAAGATATTCGTAAAGTACGGTACGCCTCAGTTGATCACGATCTCGAACTTGAGATCATAAACAGCTCGCAAAGTTCTTTTTACTTGTGCCAGCGATCAGAAGATGGGGAGTGGTCTTCAGACTTCTTAGGTTAAACGAATGTCATTAGTCGACCGAAGTTGACGGAACGAAGAACCACTCAGCCATTCTACTTTCCAATTTTAAGGCACAGTTGAATACTTAGGCGTCGCGAAACATAACGATACAACCCTTTCCGTACTGGGCTTCGAGCATCGCGCGGGCGATATCCGATCGTTCCGCCTGAACTTGTACGCGCGTGACTGTTCCGTTAGGCAACCGCACATCTGCTAAATACGTTCTCATCTATTAACTCCTATTTCAAACAATTATCTTTTCTTG
>JACCDG010733651.1_pt1 | contig 16081 bp, 15 predicted proteins | sample 7442471 | NCBI WGS metagenome assembly JACCDG01 (sample SAMN15323444, study PRJNA562643) | freshwater metagenome | isolation source: river surface water | place: USA:Blue River Watershed | collected 2017-08-17 | reverse complement strand
TCACAAGAAAAGAGGACTGAATGGCGAGTAACAACGTAGCCCAATTTGCCGCCGAGCTGAAGATGCCGGCCGACGTGCTGCTCAAGCAGCTGCGCGACGCCGGCGTCAACAAGAGCTCGGCCGAGGATGCCTTGTCCAAAGAGGACAAGGATCAGCTGCTCGGGCATTTGCGCAAGGCCCACGGTGTGGCTGCGGACGGCGAGAAGAAGAAGATCACGCTGACCCGCAAGGAAACCACCGAGATCAAGCAGGCAGATGCCAGCGGCAAGTCGCGCACCATTCAGGTCGAGGTCCGCAAGAAGCGCACCTTCGTCAAGCGCGACGACGCGCCGGTCGCGGAGCCGGAAGCACCGAAGGCTGCAGCCCCGATCATCGACGAAGCCGAGCAGGCCCGTCGTGATGAAGAGGCACGCCGCCAGGCCGAGCTGATCGCTCGCCAGGAAGCCGACCTGCGCGAAAAGCAGGAGCGCTTAGCCCAACTGGAAGCCGAACGCGCTGCCGAGGCAGAGCGCGAAGCCGCGCGTGCCAGGGAAGCGGCCGAAGCGGCTGCTGCCGCCGCAGCCAAGCCTGTGGTCGCAGCTGCTGCCGGCGCCGAGCCTGCTGCACCCGTAGCCCCGTCGGCTGCCGAGCAGGAAGCGGCCGCCGCCGCCGCCGCTGCTGCCGCTGCAGCCTCCGCTGCCGCCGCCGCCCGTGCTGCTGCTGCCGAGCAGGCACGCAAGGCCGTCGCTGACGAAGTCGCACAGATCAAGGCGATGATGAATTCGCCGCGCAAGGTCATCAAGGCACCGGAGCCGGCGCCTGCACCTGCCGCCCGCGCCGAGGGCACGCTGCACCGCCCGGCGACCACCGGCGACAAGAAGCCGGCCGACAAGAAAGACGCGAAGCCGGGCGAAAAGAAATCGATCAAGTCGGCCAATGTTTCGTCGACCTGGCAGGACGAGAAGAAGCGTGGTCCGGCCGGCGGCCTGAAGACCCGTGGCGCACCGACCGGTGGCCGCGACGGCTGGCGTTCGGGTCCGCGCGGACGCCGCAACAGCCATCATGACGATCGTGAATCGAATTTCCAGCAGCCGACCGAAGCCATTGTGCGCGAAGTGCACGTGCCTGAGACCATTACCGTCGCCGAACTGGCGCACAAGATGGCTGTCAAGGCCGCTGAAGTCATCAAGCAGCTGATGAAGCTGGGTCAGATGGTCACCATCAACCAGGTGCTGGACCAGGAAACTGCAATGATCGTGGTCGAGGAAATGGGCCACGTCGCGCATGCCGCGAAGCTGGACGATCCGGAAGCGTTGCTCGACACCGGCGTCGAGCACGTCGACGCCGAGCTCAAGCCGCGCGCACCGGTGGTCACCGTCATGGGTCACGTCGACCACGGCAAGACCTCGCTGCTGGACTACATCCGTCGCGCGAAAGTCGCCGCGGGCGAAGCCGGCGGCATTACGCAGCACATCGGCGCCTATCACGTCGAAACGCCGCGCGGCATGATCACCTTCCTCGACACCCCGGGTCACGAGGCGTTCACCGCCATGCGTGCGCGTGGTGCGAAGGCAACCGACATCGTCATTCTGGTCGTTGCGGCCGATGACGGCGTGATGCCGCAGACCAAGGAAGCGATTTCGCATGCGAAGGCTGCCGGCGTGCCGCTGGTGGTCGCGATCAACAAGATCGACAAGCCGGGCGCAAACCCGGACCGCGTGAAACAGGAACTCGTCGCCGAAGGCGTGGTGCCGGAAGAGTACGGCGGCGAATCGCCGTTCATCCCGGTGTCGGCCAAGTCCGGCGAGGGCATCGACACGCTGCTCGAGAACGTGCTGTTGCAGGCTGAAGTGCTGGAACTGCAGGCGCCGGTCGATGCGCCGGCCAAGGGCCTGGTCATCGAAGCCAAGCTCGACAAGGGCCGCGGCCCGGTGGCGACCATCATGGTGCAGTCGGGTACGCTCAAGCGCGGCGACATCGTGCTGGCCGGTTCGTCGTACGGCCGCGTGCGCGCGATGCTGGACGAGAATGGCAAGAACATCACCGAAGCCGGTCCGTCGATTCCGGTCGAGATCCAGGGCCTGACCGAAGTGCCGGGCGCCGGTGAAGAGGCGATGGTCCTTACCGACGAACGCAAGGCACGTGAGATCGCGCTGTTCAGGCAGGGCAAGTTCCGCGACGTGAAGTTGGCCAAACAGCAAGCGGCGAAACTGGAGAACATGTTCGAGCAGATGACCGAAGGCGAGGTGAAGAACCTGCCGCTGATCATCAAGGCCGACGTGCAGGGTTCGCAGGAAGCGCTGGTCACTTCGCTGCAGAAGCTGTCAACTTCCGAAGTGCGCGTGCAGGTCGTGCATGCGGCCGTTGGCGGCATCAGCGAATCCGACGTCAACCTCGCGGTCGCATCGAAGGCCGTCATCCTCGGCTTCAACACCCGTGCCGATGCACAGGCGCGCAAGCTGGCCGAGGCCAATGGCATCGACATCCGCTACTACAACATCATTTACGACGCGATCGACGAGATCAAGTCGGCGATGGGCGGCATGCTGGCGCCGGAGAAGCGCGAACAAGCACTGGGCCTGGTCGAGATTCGCCAGGTCTTCACTGTCAGCAAAGTCGGCTCGATCGCCGGTTGCTACGTGCTCGAAGGCATGGTCAAGCGTGGCGCAAGCGTCCGCCTGCTGCGCAACAACGTCGTGCAGTGGACTGGCGAACTCGATTCGTTGAAGCGCTTCAAGGATGACGTGAAGGAAGTGAAGTCCGGCTTCGAATGCGGCCTGCAGCTGAAGAACTACAACGACATCCAGGAAGGCGACCAGCTCGAAGTCTTCGAGGTGCAGGAAGTCGCTCGTACGCTGTAATCGCCTTTACCGGCAAACCCCGACGGCCGGATTGTTCCGGCCGTCCGTTTTTTGACGTAAGCAATAGAAGAGGTCAACCATGGTCAAGCACAGCAAAGCGATCCCGGGCCGTAGCCTGCGCGTCGCCGACCAGATCCAGAAAGACCTGGCTCAGCTGATCGCGATGGAAGTCAAGGATCCGCGCGTCGGCATGGTGACCCTCACCGAAGTGCAGCTGACGCCCGACTACGCGCATGCGAAAGTGTTCTTCACGACGCTGGTTGATGATCCGGCCGCGGTGCAGAACACGCTCAACGGCTTGAAGAAAGCGTCCGGCTTCCTGCGCGCCCAGCTCGGCAAGCGGCTGCACATCCACACGCTGCCCGAACTGCACTTCGTGCACGACACGTCGACCACGCGCGGCGCCGCGCTGTCGAAGCTGATCGACGAAGCCAACGCCACGCGCGCGGCCGACAGCGACGAAGACTGATTTCCCCGCAATGAACAAGCCTGCCAAGCGCAAGCGCGTGCCGGTCCACGGCGTGCTCTTGCTCGACAAGCCGGTCGGCATGAGCAGCACGCAGGCACTGGCCAAGGCGAAATGGCTGCTCGCTGCCGAGAAGGCCGGCCACACCGGTACCCTCGACCCGTTCGCCACCGGTCTCTTGCCGCTGTGCTTCGGCGAAGCGACCAAGTTTTCACAAGACCTGCTTGAAGCCGACAAGACCTACGAGACCGTGGTGCACCTTGGTGTGACCACCGATACCGGCGACACCGAAGGACAGGTGCTGGCCTCGAAGCCGGTGGACGTGGACCTTGCCCGGATCGAAGCCGTGCTGGCGCAATTCCGTGGCCCCATCAAGCAGGTGCCGCCCATGCATTCCGCACTCAAGCGCGACGGCAAGCCCTTGTACGAATACGCACGCGCCGGCATCACGCTGGAGCGCGAGGCACGCGACGTCGTCATCCATGCACTGGAATTGCTCGCATATGAAGCCCCGATGCTCAGACTGCGCGTCAGCTGCAGCAAGGGCACCTATATCCGTGTACTGGGCGAGGACATCGGCGCGGCACTGGGTTGCGGCGCGCACCTGAATGCCTTGCTGCGCACCGAGGTCGGTGGCCTCACGCTTGACCGGGCCGTGACGCTCGAGGCCTTCGAGGCGATGGCGGACGATGCGCGCTCGCAGGCGCTGGCACCGGTCGATGCACTGCTATCGAGCTTCCCGACGGTCGAGCTGAACGACGACCTGGCGCGCCGCTTCCTGCACGGACAGCGGCTCTCGCTGGAAAAAGAAGGGTTGATCCCGCCTGTTGAATCCGGACGGGTGAAGGTGGTCGCCGCCGGCGGCCAACTGCTGGGCACAGCGCAAATGCTGCCGTTCGCGCTGCTGGCGCCTGAGCGACTGGTGATGCTGACCCGGTGAGGCCAGGCCTGCGTTCAATGGCCGAGCTTTGACAAGTCGGGCAGGCTGCTGGCCTTGAACGTTTGCAGCAATTGGGGGAAGGTATTTCCCAAATCGTTTTGCTTGTCGCCCGAAGCGCCGTTGATCTTGGTGAGCAAAAGGGCTGACATCTTCATCATCGTCATGCCGGCGACCTGGGTTGCAGGATTCTGGTTGAAGAAACTGTCGAAAGCGACCACTTTCTTGTCGCGATCCGGATTGCTGGATCGGACCATTTCACCGAAGTGCGGGACCAGCGTTCGCAAGAACAGTGCTTTGACGATCCCTTGCTTCAGCATGCCCGCGCCCTGATGGATGTTCGCGTGCTGATCTTGCGGCAGTCGGGCACAGGTGCCAGTTGCGTTGGCATCAATGGCCATCTCGAGGCCGGCGACGACGGCGCGGAAATTATCCGACACCGTCACCTTTCCCATTTCATCCATCATGGTCTGGAAAGTCTTCACCAGTATCTGGTCAAGGTCGGCCACGGTCGGTGCGCGGCCTGCGGCCTTCAGGCCGGACTCGAATTCAGTGCACATGTTGGCGACGATCTTTTGCGCCGGTTCCCTGAACTCCGCTTGCAGCAGTTGCGACACGAGCTTGCAACCTGCTGATTTGCCGCGCAGGAAAGAGCCGACCATATTCTTTTGATCCTGGTCGAGCGGCATCTCCATGATCTCGCCGCTGAGCGTGGCGATGGTTTCCGATCTCAGGTCAAGCTGGCTGACAGCCGTGAAGCGGGTCCGACCCGTGCGCATCTCGTCCGACCCGCTTTGCTGGCTGATGCGATCGTGGGATCTCACGCTGGCGTCCGGCTTCAGCGACCGTGCGGCCAGGTGCTGGCCGGCGTCCCTGACGGCGTCCTTGTAATGCGCACAGGCGTTGGTCAGTTTCGGCCGCGCAGACGCGGCATTGACCGTGCCGGACGAATGGAGCGTCGTCACACCCTTCGTCCCTTGTGCGTCACTGGGTGCAGAGGCGGGGGTGGGCAATGAGGTGCCATGTATTTTGGGTTGGGAGCTGATCGGGGAACTCATGCATGCCTCCTGAAGGGTGCCTCACTTACTGAAACCTGATCGAACCAGCCATGATTTCCGTTGCCAGCCTTGCGGCCAGTGCGGCAGGCCGCAATGACCATAGCTGGGCAGCATCAATCTCGACCTTTTTGCGCGGCGTCAGTTGGGGTGCCGCATCAGTGAATTCGGCGCCACGCACCGTGCAGTTGTCGGTGACGGCCATCTCGAACAGCTTTTGTCGGGCATCGAGCGCATCCACCAGCGCGGGTGCAAAGCTGCTGGCCATCAGTGCCGGTGCCAGCGATTGCCTGGCATCGTCAATGAAGGCGGCAATGCTGTCCTTTGATGTGGCGCCGTCGGAAACATGGACGTCCAGCATGCGGCCGAGATGCGCCAGCGCGTCGACCACATCCTTGCCGGGTTGGAGGGCGCGGCCCCGGGTAGCCAAATCCTGGAAGGCATGTTCCATCGCCTCGCCTATGCCCTTGCCGAACATCAGGCTGCGTGCGAAGACATCAAAGGCTTGCATTGCCATGTCGTCAGCCTGTGCCTGCCAACCCGGCTTGAGCAAGCCGACCAGGGCCTGCTTCACCGACCCGCTGTCATGCAGCAGGAAATCAGCCAGACTCGCGGGCTTGCCCCTGGTCGCGGTGGCGACCAGTTTGTCGATCTCGCCTTGCAGGTGGGGCAGCAGGGATTGAAGATTGGTCACCTGCAGCGGCACGGCCGGGCTGTCCAGCAGCCGCGACAATGAGGCTGCATTGCCCGGCGCCATACGGCTCGGCAAAGCCTTGCGGATGTCGGCGGTAATCGTGATGTGGTTATCGCGCAGCAGTTGCTTGACCTGTTCGCGCGCCGCCTGTCGCGCATTGCTGCCATCGAGGCGTTTGGCAAGGCCGGCAATACCCCCCTTGCCGTCCTTGCCCTGTGCCCAGACCTCGGCCGCACCCGTGGTGGTGCCTGCATCCTCGGGCGCTGCAAGGAAGGCTCGAAAGTCATCGAGACGCTGGCGGGGGGAGGCGGTTCTGTCCATCGTTTCCGGGGCGAAAAGTGGATTGATGTCAAAAACAATCTTGTTGAATCGGCATTTCTTGGCATTCCTAGCCATTTCCAACGGATGTGTAACTTTTTTACATCACTTGTTCCGTTGGGCACGGGCTTGGTCATGCATGCAAGCCTTTGAAAATTCAAGGGATTTCATCATTGAGCGCCCCCAAAGGTGCTACAATCGCCGGTTTCGTTCTGACCACCTCCCGCATTCACATGTCAAACACCGCCCGCGCTTTGCGCAACATCGCCATCATTGCCCACGTTGACCACGGCAAGACCACGCTCGTCGACCAGCTGCTCCGCCAGTCCGGTACCTTCCGCGAGAACCAGCAAGTGGATAGCCGCGTGATGGATTCGAACGACCTCGAAAAAGAGCGTGGCATTACGATCCTGTCGAAGAATTGCGCGGTCGAGTACAAGGGCACGCACATCAATATCGTCGATACCCCGGGCCACGCCGACTTCGGTGGCGAGGTCGAGCGTGTGCTGTCGATGGTCGACTCGGTGCTGCTGCTGGTCGATGCGGTCGAAGGCCCGATGCCGCAGACCCGTTTCGTGACCCGCAAGGCGCTGGCGCTGGGCCTCAAGCCCATCGTCGTCGTCAACAAGATCGACCGTCCGGGCGCGCGTCCGGAGTGGGTCATCAATGCGACCTTCGAACTGTTTGACAAGCTCGGCGCGACCGAAGAGCAGCTCGACTTCCCGGTCGTTTTCGCTTCGGCATTGAATGGTTATGCAAGCCTCGATCCGGAAGTTCGTGAAGGCACGATGGACCCGCTGTTCGACGCCGTGCTCAAGCACGTGCCGGTGCGCGACGACGACGCCGATGGCCCGCTGCAGATGCAGATCACTTCGCTGGATTATTCGTCCTACGTCGGCAAGATCGGCATTGGCCGCATCAACCGCGGTCGCATCAAGTCGCTGCAGGATGTCGTCATCATCGATGGTCCGGACGGCACGCCGAAAAAGGCGCGCATCAACCAGGTGCTCAATTTCAAGGGCCTCGAGCGCGTGATCGTCGAGCAGGCCATGGCCGGCGACATCGTGCTGATCAACGGTATCGAAGACCTCGGCATCGGCACCACCGTGTGCGCGCCGGACGCACCAGAGGCCTTGCCCATGCTGACCGTCGACGAGCCGACGCTGACCATGAACTTCATGGTCAACACCTCGCCGTTGGCCGGGCGCGAAGGCAAGTTCGTCACCAGCCGCCAGCTGCGTGATCGCCTGGACCGCGAACTGAAATCCAACGTTGCGCTGCGTGTCGCGCCGACTGACGATGACACGATCTTCGAAGTCTCCGGTCGTGGCGAACTGCACCTGACGATCCTGATCGAAAACATGCGCCGCGAAGGCTTCGAGCTGGCTGTCTCGCGTCCGCGCGTGGTGTTCAAGATGATCGATGGCGTCCGTCATGAGCCCTTCGAAAATCTGTCCGTCGACGTCGAAGAAACCCACCAGGGCGGCGTGATGGAAGAACTGGGCCGTCGTCGCGGCGACCTGCAAGACATGCAGCCGGACGGCAAGGGCCGCGTGCGCCTCGAGTACCGGATCCCGGCCCGCGGCCTGATTGGTTTCCAGGGCGAGTTCATGACCCTGACCCGCGGCACCGGCCTGATGAGCCACGTGTTTGATGCGTACGGCACAGTTGACGCCAGCAAGGGTGAACTGGCCGGCCGTCGCAATGGCGTGCTGATCTCGCAGGACGATGGCGCTGCCGTTGCCTACGCACTGTGGAAGCTGCAGGATCGCGGCCGCATGTTCGTCAGCCATAACGACCCGGTGTACGAAGGCATGATCATCGGCATCCACTCGCGTGACAACGACCTCGTCGTCAACCCGATCAAGGGCAAGCAGCTGACGAACGTGCGCGCTTCGGGTACCGACGAAGCGGTGCGCCTGGTGCCGCCGATCGAGCTGTCGCTCGAATACGCGGTTGAATTCATCGAGGATGACGAGCTGGTCGAGATCACCCCGAAGAGCATCCGCCTGCGCAAGCGCTTCCTGAAAGAGCACGAGCGTAAGAAGGCCTCGCGCGAAGCGGCCTGATCGCTTCAAGCACCCGACAAAAAAGCGCCTGCGGGCGCTTTTTTGTCGAGTGGCCCCCGGGAATCCGCAAGGCGTCTCGGCACGACCAATACTTGAAAACGGTAAAATGCGGGCCTGCCTTGCAAGCCGCACTACCGTGACCGAAATGCCCGTTTCCCCTCTGCCTCCGCGCCGCCTGTCCGTTGCCCCGATGATGGATTGGACGGATCGGCATTGCCGCTATTTCCATCGCCAGATCACGCGCCATACCTGGCTGTACACGGAGATGGTGACGACCGGTGCGATCATCCACGGCGACCAGCCGCGCCACCTCGATTTCAACGATATCGAGCATCCGGTGGCGCTACAGCTGGGCGGCAGCGAACCTGGAGACCTCGCGAAGAGTGCGAAGATTGGCGAGCGCTGGGGCTATGACGAGATCAACCTGAACTGCGGCTGTCCGTCCGAGCGCGTGCAGCGCGGTGCATTCGGTGCCTGCCTGATGGCCGAGCCGACGCTGGTGGCCGACTGCGTGAAGGCAATGCGCGATGCGGTGGCCATCGATGTCACCGTCAAGCACCGCATCGGCATCGATGAGGTCGAGTCGTATGAATTCGTGCGTGACTTCGTCGGCACCATTGCCGACGCTGGCTGCAATACCTTCATCGTCCATGCGCGCAATGCGATCCTGAAGGGTCTGTCGCCGAAAGAGAACCGCGAGATACCGCCGCTGAAGTACGAATACGCGTATCGGCTCAAGCGCGATTTCCCCGGCATGGAAATCATCATCAATGGCGGCATCAAGACAATCGAAGAAATCGACGAGCACCTGCGCCATGTCGACGGCGTGATGCTGGGTCGCGAGGCCTATCACAATCCCTGGCTGATGGCTGACTTCGATGCGCGCTATTACAGCAGCTTCCCCGGCCACGAAGACGCGGCCGGCGAGCCGCGCACGCGCATTCAGGTGATCAAGGCGATGCTGCCCTATGTTCGTGCCCAGCTGGAAAGCGGCGGCCCGCGCCTCAACACCATCACCCGCCACATGCTCGGCCTGATGGCCGGTCTGCCCGGTGCGCGCGCATTCCGCCAGGTACTGTCGGATGCGAAGCAACTGGCCGCCGGCGATGCCGACCTGTTGCTGCGCGCCGCCGAGCGCGTGCTGCCCAAGGCCGCCTGATCCCGCCTGATCGCATGGAATGAAGATCGCGGGCGATGTCGATGCCCCGGCCTTCGGCACCCGACTGGTCGACGATTCCGCGAGTCGCTTCGGCAAGCTCGATATCGTTGTCAACAATGCCGCCGAACACAGTAGCCGGGCAGGATATCGTTCGCGCGCCGGCCATGCCCATGTCGGCGCGCGCAACAGTGTCGCGCTCGTCCGTGGGCAGTGGGCGTTCAATAAACCTTGAGGCGGTTGTACAGGGTCTTGAGGCTGATCCCCAGCGTCTCGGCCGCGAGCTTCTTGTTGCCGCTGAAGTGATGCAGCGTGGCCAGAATGATCTCGCGTTGCGCATCGGCCAGCGCTATGCCAACCGGGAAATTCAGCACGCCTTGGCCCGCCGTGACCAGTGTCGCGAGCTGCAGCGGTTCATCAATGTCGATGATGGCGGCCGACATGATGTAGGCACGATGCACGCGGTTCTTCAGCTCGCGCACATTGCCCGTCCACGAATATCCGCGCAAACGTTCCAGCGCGCCGCGTGAAAACGATTTCGCGGTCCGCGCTTCGTCATTCAGCTGGTCCAGGAACAGTTGCGCCAGCTTTTCGATGTCGCCACCGCGCTCTCGCAGCGGCGGCACGCGGATCGGAAAGACGGCCAGCCGATACATCAGGTCTTGCCGCAGGCTGCCTTGCTGCACGGCGGCCTGCAGCGAGCGATTGGTCGCTGCCACCAGCCGCACGTCGACCTGAACCATGTCGCTGCCGCCGACGCGCAGAAAGCTTCCGCTCTCCAGCACCCGCAACAGCTTCACCTGCATGTCGCAGGGCATCTCGGTAATCTCGTCGAGGAACAGCGTGCCGCCCGACGCATGCTCGAAGTAACCGTCCTGGCGTTTGACCGCGCCGGTAAAGCTGCCTTTTTCATGGCCGAACAACGCAGCCTCGATCAAATGCGCCGGTATCGCGCCGCAGTTCACGGCCACGAAATGCCGGCCGGCGCGCAAGCTTTGCTGGTGCACGGTCCGCGCGACCAGTTCCTTGCCGGTGCCGCTCTCGCCTTCGAGCAGCACCGTCGCATCGGTGCCGGCCACGCGCTCCAGCTGGCGATACATCGCGAGCATGGCGGAAGAACTGCCATGCAGCAGCCCGAAGCGCTTCAGCGATCGCTCAGTGTTCATGGCATCAGCGGCGATGATTGACGGGTCAAGGCGCGCCGCAGGCCGCGCGCCACCAGCAACGCAGTTCCGGCACCGCCGCGCGGCGCATGCAGCCGCGATGAAAGCGACATCGGCCGCACAAACGGGACAATCTGTACCTGCTGCCGCATTGCGCCCTGCATTACCTCAAAGGCGATGCAGATGACGAAGGATTTCTTTCTTTCCTTTTTCTTCCTTTCCTTCGTTGCTGCAAGTTGAAAGCCGGTTTGCTGCTGCTCACACGCAGACCGCCCGTGTTGAAACTTATGCAGCATGCCTCAGTCAAGACCGGAAGCGACGACTCCATCGTTTGTTGAAAGGTATGGTGATGAACCCAAGACTGCAAGCAATGAATACCCTGGTCTTCCTGGGACTGCTGACCATCAGCGTCGCAGCCTGCAATCGCGGCAGCAGTAGTGGCGACCAGGGCTCGACCAGTGGCACGCCCGGCACCGCTGGCACTACTGGCACCACCGGTGGCACCAGCACCACGACGCCCAGCCCGCCGGCACCGGCCGCTACCACGCCGCCCGCCGAACCGGCCCCGCCTGCTCCGGGTACCGGAGGAACGTCCGGCACGGGAACCACGGCACCGGGCGCGACGCCGGGTACTGCGCCGGGTACCGGCAGCGAGAAGTCCGGCGAGAAGAGCGGCACGTCAGGTACATCGGGCACTTCGGGCACTTCGGGCATGTCAGGCAGTAGCAGCGGCACCAGTGGCACGGGCGGCACCTCCAGCGACGCGATGAGTCCGGGCAGCACCTACGGCAATGCGGGCATGTCGGGCACCAGCTCCGGCAGTGAAAGCGGCACGCCGATGGGCAGCAGCAGTACCGGCGGCAGTTCGACCAGTGGCAGCAGTGCTTCGGGTGCCGCCAAATGACGCCGTTTGCCGCACGCGAGCTTTCCGGATCCGCCACGAACAAGTTCTTCTCTACCGCAAAGGACAAGACCATGACGACCAGGCCTTACTCGCGTTGGACATCTTTGCTTGGCGTGCCAGTGTTCACGGCCTCGATGCTGGGCGCCTGCCAGCGGGCCGGCGAGGACACCGGCACTGGTACCGGCAGCAGCGCCGGCACCAGTGGCGGCGGCACCAGCCAGTCGGGTGGCGGCAAGCCATCTCGCAGCGAACGGCAGGGACCGGGCAGCCATGAATCGCCGGGACAGAAATCGCCATCGCGCTGATGATGCTGCCCTTCCGGCATGACGCCGGTGAACGCCGCATGCCCGGTTGCCGGCCCTGTGCTGCCGGTAGCGCCGGTGTCGCCGGTCGCTCCGCAGCCAGCCCTTACCCATGCCCCATGTGCTGATCGTCGATGACGATGCCGGTGCGCCGGCCTTGCGCGACGCGCTGGCGTCGGCGGGTCACCGCTGCCTGCTGGCGACCAGCTTGCAGCAGGGCCGGTTGCTGATGTCGTTGCAAGCACCCGATTGGATGATCGTTGCCGATCGCCTGCCGGATGGCAGCGGCATGGCGCTGCTGGCGGAGACGGATTCGCGCTCAGACGCGCATCATGCCGGCACCGCGATCGTGATGCTCAGCGCACAGCCGACCGTCGCTTCGGCCGTTGCTGCGTTTCGCCGTGGCGCCGCCGACTACATCGAGCGTCCGCCGGACTTGCATTACGTGACGAAGTTGCTGGCATCCCGTCCGGCGTCGGGTGGCCAGGAGCCGCTACGTACGGCGGCGAGCTTGCAGGCCGCGATGCTGATCGGTGAGTCTGAGGCGATGTGCTTGTTGCGCGAGCATGTCGCCCGCGTCGCGCCGACCGAGGCCAGCGTCCTGTTGCTGGGGGAAAGCGGCACCGGCAAGGAGCTGGTCGCGCAAAACATCCATGTCCTGAGCGCGCGCCAGCGCCAGCCTTTCCTGCCGGTGAACTGCGGTGCGATCTCGCCGCAACTGATCGAGAGCGAAATTTTCGGGCACGAGAAGGGCAGCTTCACCGGTGCCGACCGCCAGCACAAAGGGTATTTCGAGCGCGCATCGGGCGGCACGCTGTTCCTCGACGAAGTGGTGGAAATGCCGATCGAGCTGCAAGTGAAATTGCTGCGCGTGCTGGAGACGGGCAGTTTCATGCGTATCGGCAGCAATCAGGAACTGCATACCGACGTGCGCATCGTCGCCGCCACCAACCGTGATCCCGAAGCTGCGATCGCCACCGGCAAGCTGAGGCTGGACCTGTATCACCGGCTCAATGTATTCCCGTTGAAGATACCGGCACTGCGCGAGCGCGGCGCTGATGTCGCCATGCTGGCGCAGCATTTTCTCGATGAACTCAATCGCACGCATCGCACGGCCAAGGTCTTGTCACCGCGCGCACTGTCGGTGCTGGGCAGCTATCACTGGCCGGGCAATGTGCGCGAATTGCGCAATTTCATGCAGCGCGCCTACATCCTGTCGGATCTGCAGATCGATGCGCACGCGCTGGACCCGGGGCCGGCGCAATGCGCGGCGACGGCCCTGACGCTCGCCATACCGGTCGGTGCGTCTCTGGCCGACGTCGACCGTCGCCTGATCTTCGCGACACTCGACCTGTGTGGTGGCGTCAAGAAGCGTGCGGCCGACTTGTTGGGCATCAGCCTCAAGACACTGTACAACCGGCTTGAAGCCTACGGAAACCAGGATCGCGCGCTGGCCCTCGGCAAGTTCGGTGCCGCGGATGCCATCGCAACCGGCATTGCCGACGAAGTGGCTGGCATCAATAGCCTGGGCGCTGCCATTGGCAACGCGTTGGATGCAGGGTTCGACCCCGCGCCCGGTGCAGCTGTCGGCATGGCTTTGCCGGCAGCTGCGGGCACACAGGGCGGGGCGATCGGCAAGGGCTTGCTGAATTAAGGCATGCCGCCACAGTCCAATGACGACACGCCGGTGCAGCTGCGCCGGAGGCGTGCGGAATTTTTTGAATAGAAAGGAGACAGCATGGGCCTATCTACCAATCCTCCGTCAGGAAGCCAGCCGCAGGGGGCGCGTATCGTCCAGCGCCAGGCGGATGATCGCAGCGGGCCGGGGCCGGAGGTGATGGCCGCGGAAACTCTGCAAGGCGACGACGTAATCAACCATCAGGGCGAGAAGCTGGGCAGCATCGAAGACATCATGCTCGATGTCAGCAGCGGCAAGATTGCGTTTGCAGTGCTGTCCTTTGGCGGCATCCTCGGTATGGGCGACAAGCTGTTCGCCATTCCGTGGAGTGCGCTGACACTGGATGCGGACCGCAAATGCTTCGTGCTCGACGTGCCCAGGGACACGCTGCAGAACGCGCCCGGCTTCGACAAGGACCACTGGCCGGCAATGGCCGATCCGTCGTGGGCGTCGCAGGTGTACGCGTATTACAAGCAGGCACCGTATTGGCAATGAAAAGCAATGAAGCCAATAAAAAGCAATTGATGTTGGGACAAGCGTGACCCTGCCTGCAGGCGTCGACCCGGTCGAGCTGTTCGGCCTGTCGATGCCTGTTTTCGAGATCATCGTGCGCGGCTCGGTGGTCTACTGGTTCTTGTTTGTCACCTTCCGTTTCGTGATTCGGCGTGATGTCGGTGCCGTCGGCATTGCGGACGTGCTCATCATCGTGCTGGTCGCCGATGCTTCGCAAAACGCCATGGCCGGCGAATACACCTCCATCAGCGATGGCCTGATCCTGATCGCGACCCTGATCGGCTGGAACCTGCTGCTGGACTGGCTGGCCTTCCGGTTCAGGCGCGTGCGCCGCTTTGCCGAACCGGCATCGTTGCTGTTGGTGCTCAACGGCCGGCTGTTGCCTGAAAACCTGCGCAAGGAATTCATTACCGAAGAATAGTTGTGGAGCCAGTTGCGGCAACACGGCGTCCAGAAGCTCGATGTCGTGAGAGCGGTCTACCTCGAGCCCGACGGCAATTTCAGCATCATCCTGAAGGACGGGGCATCCGCAGCCAGGCACCGTCCGCCGTCACGGCACGCCCCGGAATAATTTGCTGCCCGTGTGCAGTTCCTGCACTGCTTGCAGCACCGGGCACAGACCGAACCGGCACGCGGTTGTGTGCTTGCCTGCGCTTGCCGTGGCGTGCTGTCGCCGCTGCGATGCGCCGTATGGATTGAGCGTCGGCTTTGATCCGAACCAAACCCGAGCGAGCTTTCCCGCGCCGCGGACTCCAATCCTCTGACCTTAACAAGCAAGGAGAATTGCCGATGGCCACAATTCATCTCGATACAGGCGCTGCCTATTCCGGCGGCACCCTGATTTCTCAGGAAAACATCATCCGCCGGCCCTTGTTCTCGTCGATACGCTGGAGCGCGGTGCTGGCCGGCGTTGCCGTTGGCATCTCAGTACAACTGGTGCTGGCGCTGCTCGGAATTGCCAGCGGACTGGCGATGACCAGCGTGCAGGCCGGCGAAACGCCCGGAACCGGCTCCCTGGTATGGGCCGGCCTATCGATGCTGATTTCGGCCCTGATCGGCGCCTACGTCGCCGGACGCATGTCCGGGCTCAAGCGCAAGACGGACGGCGTCCTGCATGGCGCGGTGTCGTGGGCGGTGACGACCTTGCTGTTCGTGACGCTAGCTACTTCGGCCGGCGGCTCGCTGCTGTCCGGACTGTTCTCCGGCATCAGCCAGGGGGCGGCGTCGGTAGCGCAAAGCACGGGCGGCGGCGCCGCCGGCGTGACGGCAATGCTGAACCGCCAGCTCGGCACCAGCATCAGTCCCGAGAACATGCGCACGCTGCAAGGTCACATTGCCGCTGGCCGGCGTGACCAGGCCATTGACTACATGAGCAGCAGCATGGGCGTGCAGCGCGACCGCGCGGCAACGGTGGTCGACCAGGCCCTGATTCTGTCGGGATCGCCGGAGCAGGCATCGCCGGCGGGACGCGCTGCGGCCGACCGGGCCATCAAGGGTGCCAGCACGGCGGCGTGGACCGTATTCGGCGCGGTGGCGCTTTCGCTGATCCTGAGCCTGGTGGGTGGTGCGCTCGGTGCGATGGGTGCGCGTCGCACGACCTGGGGTGAAGCCGGTGAAACGGAAGCGGCGGCGGCCCGTGCCGACCTCGGCCGCAGCTGAGTCCGTGCAAGGCAGGCGCTGCCATCATGCCTGGCAAGATGCAGGCAGGTGCGTGCATGCCCGACGATGAACTCCGGCGGCGCGACCATGGTCTGACAGTGCACGATACCGTCTCGCGTATTGAGAGCGCGCCGTCATGCTGAAGACATTCGAGGGAGGGCCCGCCGCCGGCAAGGGAATTCACCGGCGCTTTGCCTGCATGAATGCCGGCCAGTCGTCGGCCACCGAGTTGCTGCGCTCGTGCCCGGTCGTCACTGCCACCGGGCAGCCGATGGGCCGCGTGCGTTCAGTGCTGGTCGATGTGCGCAGCCGCCAGCTGCGCTATGT
>JACCDG010487928.1_pt1 | contig 16082 bp, 9 predicted proteins | sample 7442471 | NCBI WGS metagenome assembly JACCDG01 (sample SAMN15323444, study PRJNA562643) | freshwater metagenome | isolation source: river surface water | place: USA:Blue River Watershed | collected 2017-08-17 | reverse complement strand
GCTGGATGGATGAGTATAACAATGAACGACCACACAACAGATTGAATGGGTTAACACCTATGCAATATGAAATGTGGTATATGGAAAGTGTCTAATTTCGGTTGGTACTAATAATGGGGGCTTGACAGGTGTGTATACAGTAGAACAACTATTCAATATAAAAAATTTAAAAATTCCAGAGTATCAACGTCCATATAAGTGGACAATTAAAAATATTTCTCAGCTTATGACAGATATCTGTAAAGGATATGAAAACGATGTTTCAGCATATAGACTTGGGACCGTTGTTTTCCATAATGATAAAAATGAATTAAATATAGTTGATGGACAGCAGCGAATGATTACGCTGTTGCTAATTTTAAAAGCATTAATTGACAATAATAATACTAGCAAAGGCAATGAATTAGGAACCTTAGTTGATAATTTTCAACCTACATTTACGCAAGATATCTCAAAAGAAAATATTTATGAAAACTACAATTATCTAAAACAAGCAACCCAAAATTTTTCTCCACGTGAAATTGAGTTCTTGTTGAATAGATGCGAGGTGGTCTATTTTATATTAGGCGATTTGTCTGAAGCCTTTCAGTTTTTTGATTCGCAGAATTCTCGTGGCAAAGACTTGGAGCCACATGATTTATTGAAAGCTTATCATTTACGTGAAATGGCAGATGATGAATTACCCGAGCAAGCTAAAATTATTGATGATTGGGAAGAGTCGGATGAAAATGATGATAGTGGAGAAAATAAATTATCGTTTTTGTTCAGCGATGTTTTATTTCGGATTAAGAATTGGAGTATGTTACGTTCTGCACGCAATTTTAGCAAAAATGATATTAGCTTATTTAAGGGCTTAAATCTTGCCAAACACTATTACCCGCACAGCGAACGTCTTCGAATGATTAATTTTGTAGTTAATGAGGTTAAACACTATCACAAAGTTGATTATCCATTTCAGCTAAGTGAACCAGTTATTAATGGCAAGAATTTTTTTGAGATGATAAAACACTATAATCGCTTATATAATAATTATCGACAATTCACTAATTCAACGTCAGAAAGTAATGTTTACGCGCTGTTTGATGATTGTACACAATTACACCTTAATAATTTAAGTCTAAGTATATTTAAGTCCTTAAATGACTCACCAAACCGTAATCGCACAGGTGATCAATATATACGGATGATGTTTAATTGTGCATTATTGTTTTATTTCGATAAATTTGGTATCTCTGATATGAACCACGCCATCGAAAGGTTATTTGCTTGGGCTTATTCTTTGCGGATGCATCTGCAAGCGGTTCGGCTAGCTTCAATTGACAATTATGCAATTGGACAATATGAAGGACTTAATCATGGTATTCAAGTTTTTTCAATTATCAAAAATGCGCTGCACCCAAATGAGGTTTTAAATGAGTTGCAAAAATTAAATGTCCCAAGACTAGTAAACAAAGATGATGCGCTTAACAAAGCGTTAACTAAAATATTCGGAGCTATAAGACAATGATTAACAATAGTAATGATGTAAAAGAACTAACAATAGAAGATCTTTTTAATGGTACTGACCATTATTTGATTCCTCCATATCAGAGAAATTACGCTTGGCGTGAACCAGAGATCGGTCAATTGATTCAGGATATAATCGATCAGAGCAAATCAAGCGCTGAAAAGAACTACTATATCGGGACATTGGTAACCTATCGTCGTAGTGATTGTAAGTATGAAGTAATTGATGGTCAGCAACGTCTGACTACGCTAAGTTTGCTGATGATAGTATTACATCATGATCGTGATAAAAAATATCAAGATGCTCTTACCAAATGCAGTCTCAAGAATAATCAAAAATTGATTTTAGAATTTGCAAGTCGAAGAAAGTCCACTGACACGTTGCTAGCATTGTCCAGCAATAGTGAATCCAATACAAAATGTGGTTTAAAAAGTGGTTATGACATTTGCGAAAGAGTTCTGAGTCAACGCTTAAAAGACTCTGTAATTGAAATAGAAGCATTTGTCAAATTTCTATTAAAGAACGTTAATATAATTCGGGTTATTGTACCAAAGGATACCGATTTAAATCATTACTTTGAGATAATGAATAATCGCGGTGAACAGCTAGAAAAACATGAAATCCTTAAAGCTAGATTTATGGAGAAGCTTACATGCACCAGAGATAAATCTACCTTTGCCAAAATTTGGGACGCGTGTGCCAATATGGATAGATATTTACAATATGAATTTTCTGTAAAAGGACCTAACAATGAGCGGAACAAAATTTTTGGTGATGATTGGAGTAGACTTGCTTGTACTGATTTTGATCAGGTTAAGCATGCTTTAAGTGAATCTGAAAATACGACTGCTGGCACTAAGTTCACCATTAATAACATAATTACTAAAAATGATAGTAAGAATTCAACTAATTCAGATAAAGATAATCTTGCTTCAGAACGTTTCAGTTCGGTGGTTAATTTCCCTAATTTTTTATTACATGCATTGAGGATATTTGTAAAAACTAGCTCTAGCACTGAGGATGGCGATGCTAAGTTGATGAGTGAAATCCCTTTGGATGATAAACGTTTATTAGATTCGTTTGATGTAGTATTTTTTAAAAGTACTGTATTAGATATTCATAATCTACAAAATTTTGTCAAAAATTTTGCTCATACCTTATTACGTTGCAAATTTTTATTTGACAAATATATTATCAAGCGTGAGGTTAAAGATAGTGGTGTAGATGGTTGGGAACTTAAATCTTTAATGAATATCTCAAGCTCTGCAAGATATAATAATACATTTAGTGAAAAAAATAATGAGACTTCTGAAGATGATTCCCCAGAACAGCGTAATATAATTTTACTGCTTTCAATGTTTCATGTGTCCGCTCCGGCAATGCTTTATAAATATTGGCTGAATGGTGCGTTATATTATTTGCTGACCAATAGCAAAAATTGTAATGACATAAATCCTACAGATTATAAAGACTACTTACAGTCATTGGCTAGAAAATTTGTTTTTGGCAGATACTTGACTTATAATCCAGATAATTATGACAATATGATTTATCAGACGACAGCAGATAGACCTCATTTTAATGAAAAAGTTAGCGATGATTTACTTCAATATGACAATATAAAAAATAATCTAGTCTTTAATTATTTGGATTATCTGTTATGCACCAGTGGTGATGAAAACATACTCAATATATGCCCCGGAAATGAAGTTAGTCTTGATGAAAAGTATGAAATAAAGAACTATCAAGAGGTTAAGAAGAAATTTATTTTTACTTTTCGTAGCTCAGTTGAGCATTATTATTCGCAAAAGCCAAATGAAGAAACAGGGGAAAAGGTTATTGACGAAAAACTCCTACACTGCTTTGGAAATTTATGTTTGATTGCTCATGAACAAAATTCAAGCCTAAATAATAATGGTACCAAATCCAAAAAAGATAGATATAATAAAAAGCATTTAACAGACAAAAAACCAGATAGTATGAAACAATACCTGATGATGTCGTATAGTAAGTGGGATAAGGATAGTATTACTGATCATCATGAAAAAATGATTAATATACTAAAAAGCGATTTAATGATTCCTCATGATGAATAAGCGTTAAAATGAAGAGTTCTGGAAAATTAATCTAGGGTCAAATTTGTAGCTTAAAGATTTTCTTTCGAGCAATGGTTCTTATGTTAACCAATTCATTTGCCAAACCAATTGAAATAGTTGGTGTCACTAGATTAATGGCTAGATTTGATTATTTTAGCGGCAATAGAGCACCTCAAGCCGACAATAATTTTCTCACTGCGTGGGTTATTTATGCTGACAAACATAACTAAAAAAGTTGAATCAAATTAAACAATTTATTCAATCCAATCGGGTGGCGATTCAACGGCACTGGAGTCGTGAAACAGATTCAATTGGTTTATTCGAAGAGCTAATTGACTTAAATGGAGTACCATTTATTATTCGCTCTAAAAATGAATCAAGATAAGGAGTTATGGCTAAATGTTAAGAGTAATTAAAAATAAGATACATCTACTGTATAATAAAATTATGCCTATGAAATCCGCTCTTTATAAAGGGGCATTTCCAGAACTTAGACAAAATATGTATTCACTTAGTAGGTCTAAATTATTAACTCAATCTCGAAAAATAAGGAGGATCAGTCCATATTTAGTTAAAGAAATGACAAAATGCGGATTATTACCACATTACTCACACTTAGCTAATTGTGGTTTTCGCTTGGTTATGCTTATTGAGCGTGCGCATTGTTCAAAAAATGACTGGTATTTTAAGAACGGTGATGCTTTTATAATTTACCGTCAGGTTAGAGGTAAATCAAACAAGCAATTTATTCTACGTAAAAGAAATACTGCTGCTAAAGTGATTGATATAAATTTTGCTGGCGAATTATTAAATTCAATTAATGCTAAATCTGTACTTAATCATTGTTATAATTTACTTATGTTTAAAGGTAATGTAGTTTATTGTTTTAAACAAATCAATGAGATAATTGCTGAACATGGATATGTTTTTATTGGCAATGGCGATAATTACGCTGAGTCTTTATATCATAAGGGAAATGTTTATATCATGTTATCTCCCCATGGCTATTTTACCTTATGTTTGGGAAAAATTCCTTATTGTGCTAATTGCGAACATTTTCATAAGCAGGAAAATTCAATTATGATTGAGATAGGGATTAACTATGGTTCTACTTTGCCAGAGTTTATTGAAATTATCAAGTGGCTTGAATCTCTTGAATTTTTTATTGATTTATAATTGCTCATGATACTAAAATTATCTCTTCAGAAATTTATTTAGAATTCCAAATTTTGTTTTTACCTACGTCATAAGCTATACTCTGTTAAAATTTTGACTTAATAATAACGAGGAGCGGTGATGAGCGAATGTTTCTTTTGCCTGAATAGTGGCGGTCAAGTTCTATATAACTGTGATGCATATCGAATTATTTTGGTTGATGATAGCGATTATCCTGGATACTTACGAGTGGTGTTAAATCGTCACCTCAAAGAGCTCACCGATTTAAGCTTTGATGAAAATATAACTTTATACCAAGCGGTGATAAAATGTGAGCAAATTCTGCGCCAAACTCTCAATCCAGAAAAAATTAATATTGCCAGCTTTGGTAATGTTACTCCACATATTCACTGGCATGTAATTCCGCGTTTTAGCGATGATAAACACTTTCCTAATCCTACGTGGGGTGAAATTACTAATTCTAACTATCAACCAGCTTCTGAATTAATCAGCGCGGCGGCGAATTTACGCGATAATTTTAAGACCTTATTTTTGGCGTTGTAAACTATATGCATGACTTTGTTCATTTACGTATTCATAGTGAATTTTCAGTTACCGAAGGTATTCTGAGGATTAAAAATTTAATTAAATTGGCAGATGCCAATCAGATGCCAGCTTTGGCATTAACTGACCATCACAATATGTTTGGGTTGGTAAAGTTTTATAAACTTTGCCGCGAAAAAGGGATTAAACCGATTATTGGAAGTGAAGTTAATGTTCAGGGTAAAGATTTTAATTACCAATTGATTTTGTTAGCCAAAAATTTAGCTGGTTATCGGCAAATTTGTGACTGGATTAGCCGTTCTTATGTGCAAAATAAGATTTTGGATGTGCCACATATCAAAGAAGAATGGCTGCAAGAATCAGTGCAAAATGATGTCGTGCTGCTCTCAGGTGGTGCATTTGGTGATTTAGCCGAATTTATCAAACAGCGCAATTATGCGGCTGCCAAAGCACAGATTTTGCGTTGGAAAGAAATTTTTGCGGATGACTATTTTATTGAGTTGCAACGAACTGAAAAACATTATGATGATGATTTTTTTAATGCCTGTTTAGAATTAGCTACAGAGTGCTCTGTTGCAGTAGTAGCAACGCATCCAGTTCAATTTGCGGCAGCTGAAGATTATTTGGCGCATGAAGTACGAGTATGTGTTGCCGATGGGGCAATGCTTGATGATGGTAATCGCCAGTCTAAATACGGTTCTGATCAATATTTCAAATCCATGCAGGAAATGACTGAGTTATTTAGTGATTTACCAACTGCGCTGCATAATAGTGTGGAAATTGCCAAAAAATGTAATTTAGAAATTACGTTGGGTAAATATTTCCTTCCCGATTTCGCAACGCCTGAGAATCAACCGCTCGAAGAATACTTATCTCTCTTATCCAATCAAGGTTTAGAGCAACGGATGAAGGAGCTCTTTCCCGATGAAAATAGCAGAACGGAAAATTATCCCACTTATCAAGCGCGTTTAGAGCTGGAAATTGAAACCATTATTCAAATGGGGTTTGCTGGTTACTTTTTGATTGTATCGGATTTTATTATTTGGGCAAAACAAAATGGTGTTCCAGTTGGACCTGGACGTGGTTCTGGTGCGGGTTCATTAGTTGCATTCTCTTTGGGAATTACTGATATTGACCCATTGCGTTATAGTTTACTCTTTGAGCGTTTCTTAAATCCTGAGCGGGTATCAATGCCCGATTTTGATATTGACTTTTGTCAGGAAAAACGCGAAAGAGTTATTCATTATGTACAAGATAAATACGGAGCAGATGCAGTAGCGCAGATTGCTACCTTTGGTACCATGTCATCCAAAGCTGTGATTAAAGACGTTGGGCGGGTTTTAGGTTTACCTTATGGTCTTTGCGATTCAATCTCAAAACTTATTGAAAATACTCCGGCTAAAAGCTATGGTTTAATTGATGCCTTGACTCAATTTCCTGAGCTAAAACAACGGATTGATAATGCCGATGATGAAGTACGCCGACTATGGGAAATGTCTTTACAGTTGGAAGATTTAACTCGTAACGTTGGTAAACATGCGGCTGGGGTATTGATTGCACCGAGTAAATTATCTGATTTTTGCCCACTTTATTTAGCTGATGGTATGCAAACTTCTCAACTAGACAAAGATGATGTTGAGGCAATCGGTTTAGTTAAGTTTGACTTTTTGGGGCTGCGTAATTTAACCATCATCCAAGAAGCAGTCGAAAATATTGCCAAATTACATCAGGTTGATTTGCATTTATCCAATTCTGAATTTAACGATCCTAAAGTTTATGAGCTATTGCAAGCTGGAAATACTACTGCCGTGTTCCAGCTAGAGTCGCAGGGAATGAAACGGCTGTTGGTAAAACTAGAACCTAGTCGTTTTGAAGATATTATTGCGGTATTAGCGCTCTATCGTCCGGGTCCGCTTGGCTCGGGAATGGTCGACGATTTTGTCAAACGTAAAAAAGGTGAAGCCGAAATTGATTATTTTCATCCTGATTTACGCGAAAGTTTAGATCCAACCTATGGCGTAATTGTTTACCAAGAACAAGTGATGCAAATATCGCAGATTATTGGTGGTTATACTCTGGGTGGTGCTGATTTATTGCGTCGGGCAATGGGGAAAAAGAAAAAAGAAGAGATGGATGAACATCGTGCGATCTTCACTTCTGGTGCAGCTAAAAAAGGTTATGATACGGCATTGGCGGAAAAACTCTTTGATTTAATGGCAATGTTTGCCGAGTATGGCTTTAATAAATCGCATACTGCAGCTTATGCCGTGGTATCCTATCATACTGCACTACTTAAGGCTTATTACCCAGCCTGTTTCATGGCGGCTACACTCTCTTCAGAGTTGGATAAAACTGATAAATTATATGAATTTTATCAGGATTGTAAAGATAATAATCTGCAAATTTTACCTCCCGATATTAATCATTCTTTTTATCGTTTTACACCAGTTGCAATTCAACAGAATGGTGCAACTACTTATGCTATTCGCTATGCGCTGGGTGCAGTTAAAGGCTTGGGACAAAATGTAGTTGATATTATGGTTGCCGAACGTGAGCAAAATGGTCCTTTCCAAAGCATTATTGATTTTTGCCGTCGGGTCGATAAAAAAGTTATCAATAAACGGACACTGGAAAATTTAATTAAAGCTGGCTGTTTTGATTCATTGGAAGCTAATCGTGCTAAATTATTCAATAATCTTGGTAAGATTGTCGATTTCATTGATCAAGAGCGGATGAATGAAAATCAAGGTTCATTGTTTGATATCTTTGCTGGCGAAGAAGATCAACAGGCACTCCATGAGGTTGAACTAGATGATTATCCTGCCTTTACTCTCAAAGAGCAGTTAACGCTAGAGAAGCAAGCAATTGGTTATTACCTGACCGGTAGTTTATTTGATGAATATCAAGATATTGTGAAAAAACTGGAAGTTTATCCTTTGGCTAAATTTAATACCGAAGATGAAGATATTCAGGAAATCATCAATGCCAAATATGCCAAACTCAAGCCCAAAGTATTAATCGGTGGAATCATTAATTATATGGGTTCACGTCCGACGAAAAAAGGTGGCAAAATTGCTTTTATTCGGATTGAAGATGCCAGCGGTGAACTTGAGTTTGTGGTATTTAATGATGATTATGAGCGTTTTAAACATCTCTTTAAAATTGATGAGCTGATTTTTGTTGAGGGTGAAGTGATTTACGACTCTTTCAGAAATGAAGTTAAAGTCAATGCAAATAAAATTCTGCTTCTTGATGAGGTTTTGAATGAGAAAATTAGCCAGCTTGATTTAGATTTGAAATCTGAAGCGGATTGGGAGAAATTAAAACCAATTTTGAACTTAAATAGTGATGGTGGCGCCTCAATAAGAATTAACTATTCCAATTTACAAGCGCGTTGCATTTTGCGACTGGGAGAAAGTGCAAAATTCAGTCCAACTTTTGATGCATTAGAGCAATTATCTGCGATAGTTGGAAAAACCCACTGGAGGTTAGGGCTAAATAAGGTATAATAACAACTTATTCTGCTCTTGATATTTTGAGTATGTTATTTTTTTATTGATTTAGGTTATTGAATGCAGCAAACAATTAATGTAGTTATTCTAGCAGCTGGCGCGGGTAAACGAATGAACTCCAGCCTGCCAAAAGTTCTTCAGCCTCTTAGTGGCAAACCAATGTTACATCATGTAATTGATAGTGCACAAAAATTAAATCCGAGTAAACTAGTTGTCGTTTATGGTCATGGCGGTGATCAAGTTCGTTCATCTGTTGAACAAAATTATTCAGATAACGAAATTATTTGGGCTTTACAAGCTGAACAACTTGGCACAGGGCATGCTTTAAAGTGTGCGTTGCCACATTTAGATAATGATGGTTTGACCTTGGTATTATACGGTGATGTGCCATTAATTGAGCTTTCAACACTGGATAAAATGATTGCTAAATATCAGGATAATGTGGTGATGCTTACTGACGAAGTTGAGAACCCTACTGGTTACGGACGTGTTGTGCGTAATCCTGAGTTTAGGATTACCAATATTGTTGAAGAAAAAGATGCAAGCCAAAGTGAGCGTGCTATTCGCGAAATTAATACTGGATTTTATGTTCTGCCAAATCAATATCTTGCTAACTGGTTGGGTAAATTGTCCAATAACAATAATCAGGGCGAGTACTATCTGACAGATGTAATTGCTTTAGCGCATGATCAGGAAGTTGAAATTGACTATTTACTTGCACCACATCATTATGAAGTGATGGGGGTTAATGATAAGCTTCAATTGGAGCAGTTAGAACGAATTTATCAACTTAATCAAGCTAACGAGATACTTAAATCAGGTGTGACTTTAGCTGACAAGCATCGCATTGATCTTCGTGGCGCACTTAGCGCAGGTAAAGATTGTGCTATTGATGTCAATTGCGTCTTTGAAGGTACTGTTAGTTTAGGTAATAATGTTAAAATTGGTGCGGGATGTTTGCTCAAAGATGTAACTATTGCAGATAATGTTACAATTAAACCTTATTCGATTTTGGAAGATGCTACAATTGCCAGCGGTGCGCAAATAGGTCCATATGCGAGACTTCGCCCTGGTACCGTTTTGGCAGAAGATACTCATATCGGTAATTTTGTCGAAATTAAAAAAAGTACAGTCGGCGTTGGTTCAAAAGTAAATCACCTGACCTATATCGGTGACGCTGAAATCGGCTCTAAGGTAAATGTAGGAGCTGGTAGTGTTACCTGTAACTATGATGGTGTCAATAAATTTAAAACCGTAATTGGCAATAATGTTTTTATTGGATCTGGCACAATGATGGTCGCACCAGTGCAAATTAATGACGGTAGTTTGATCGGGGCTGGTTCAGTGATAACGCAAGATACACCAGCGAATGAATTAACTTTAGCGCGGGCAGAGCAGGTCACTGTTAGTGGCTGGCTTAATAGAAATAAACAATAGGAGTTGGTATGCGGATTAAGAATTTAACTTGTTTGGTGGCTCTGGCGTCAGCTCTGGGTGGTTGTGGTTTGTTTGGACCGACCTATTCTCAGCCAAATACAAATGATCCAAAGAGTTTTCCAAGCCGTGATACTCTAGCGGTAACCGAAAGTGCTAATTTACCAGCCATGGCATGGTGGAAATCATTTAAAGACCCAGTTTTGGATAATCTAATCGAGAGCGCGCTTAAAAATAATAATAACATCCAAAATGCAATTGGTAATATCGTGGCGGCTCAAGGTCAGCTACGTCAAGTTCAATTTGCATGGATTCCAACTGGAAATGCTACAGGTTCTTACTCTAACAAGTCTTTCATTGGTGAAGGATATAATTTTGCTGGTTTACCGAGCTATTCATTAAATGTGTTCCAGCAAATTCGTTCGCAACAATATGCTGAAGCTAATTATCAAGCAGTTCGTGCAGCAAAAGACACCGTGCGTTTGAGTGTAATTAGTCAAGTTGCAACAGGATACTTTACCTTGCTAGGACAAGATTATCAATTACAACTACAGGAACAATTGGTAAGAGATCTGAAAGCATTGTTAGATTTCTCTAAGGTAGAATACAAAGAAGGCTTATTGTCTTTGTATCAAGTGCAAACATATGAACAACAGTATGATTCAGCATTGGCGCAAATTCCAATTATCAAAAATAATATTGTCGCTTCACGTAATGCATTACGGGTACTTTTGAATGAAAATCCAGGTGATATTACTCGTGGTCTTAAATTCACGCAAATTAACAGCTATGGGGTTATTCCAACCAATTTACCTTCAACGGTGTTGCGTAATCGTCCTGATGTACAGCAAGCAGAGCAACAGTTAATTGCGGCTAATGCTAATATTGGAGTTGCAACTTCAATGTTCTTTCCAACGATTAGTTTGACTGGTCAAGGAGGTACTGCAGCAAATGCGTTGAGTGGTTTATTTGGTGCGAATACTGATTATTGGGTAGAAAATGCTGCTGTTACGATGCCAATTTTGAATTTTGGTATTTATGGTCAAATCGAAGCTGCTAAAGGTCAGTACTATGCGGCATATTATAACTATCTACAGGTCGTTCGTTCGGCTTTTGCTGCGGTGGATAATGATTTATCAGCGCATGATCAATTAACGGTAAGTATGGACACACAAATTAAAGCCTATAGTGCAACTCAATTAGGTTACACTTTAGCTGAATCAAGCTTTACTCAAGGCTTATATAGTAAACCTCAGTTATTGCAAAATGCGGTAACCATGGATCAAGCTGCTTTGGTAGTACAGCAAAGTAAGTTACAACAGTTAGGTACGATAGTTCAATTGTATCAGGATCTTGGTGGCGGTTATGCTTACAAAAATTATGAAAGCACGGTTAAATTTGGTGATGGTCACGATTGGGATTAATAAGGAATTGATTAAATGCAAAATCGCATAGCAGGTAAAACTGTATTGATTACAGGTGCAAGTTCTGGAATCGGTAAAGCTTGTGCCATTGAATTCGCCAAAATGGGCGCTAATTTGATCCTTGCGGCACGACGAGTTGATCGCTTGGAAGAGCTTAAGGATGAATTAATTATTCAATATTCAATCAAAGTATTTGTAATTGGTATGGATGTTACCAATTCCAAACAAGTTGCAACCGCTCTTGGGCATTTGCCTGACGCAATTGAACAGATTGATATCTTAGTAAATAATGCTGGTCTGGCGCTAGGTTTGGATGTGTTTGTTGAAGATGATGTCAATAATTGGGAAACGATGATTGACACTAATATTAAAGGTTTTTTAGCGGTTCTACGCATTGTTACCAAAAAGATGGTTAAGCAGGGATTTGGGCATATTATTACAATTGGTTCGGTTGCGGGTGTTGAATCCTATGCTAAAGGTGGCGTTTATTGTGCAACTAAACATGCAGTACACGCAATCAGTCAAAGCTTGCGTGAGGAAATGGTTGAGCATGGGATTAAAGTCAGCGAGATTTTACCCGGTGCGGTAAATACCGAATTTAGTCAGGTGCGTTTTCATGGTGATAAATCCCGTGCTGATTCAGTATATCAGGGCTTTGAGCCGTTGCAGGCGAGCGATGTTGCTGAGTTGATTGTTTATAATGCTAATTTACCGAAACATGTGAATTTAGCAGAAAGCTTGATTTTGGCTGGAGCACAGTCACGTGCTACCAAAATTCATAGGCAATAATCAATTATTGCTTTTTTAGAGTTAAAAAGATTTTTATCGTAACAGGCGGTTTGAATACTGCCTGTTTTTTGTGTTTTTTAGAAATGAGTAAATATGGCTCTGTTGGAGTTTCTTTCTGCAGTGTTGTTGATACTTAATCCGCGTTATTTTGTTTAATTTTGAACAAAAATAATGCACGCTCAGAAAGGAAAGTATAAATGAGTAGTTTTAATGATTTTAATTTAAGTGAAGAAATGGTTGCCGCCTTGGCAGAAAAAGGTTTTACCAGTCCTAGTCCCATTCAAGCATTAGTTATCCCTGAATTTTTACGTGAAAAAGCCAATATTATTGGACAAGCACAAACCGGTACTGGTAAAACAGCGGCGTTTTCGATTCCTATTATTGAGAGCATTACTAAAGATGGCTCAATTAAAGCGGTAGTTTTAACGCCAACGCGTGAATTAGCTATTCAAGTGTGTGAAGAAATGTATTCTTTGATCGGTAAACGTGATTTGCGTGTTTCTGCGGTTTATGGCGGTGCATCAATTGAGCAACAAGTACGTAATGTGCGTAAAGGTAGCGATATTATTGTTGGTACTCCTGGACGGATTATGGATTTGATGGAGCGCAAAGTTTTAAATTTCAATAATTTAGAATTTTTTGTGTTAGATGAAGCTGATGAAATGTTGAATATGGGATTTGTTGAAGATATTGAACACATCTTACAAACAACCAATCAAGAGAAAAATATGTTATTTTTCTCGGCTACTATGCCTAGTTCAATTTTGCAAATTGCCAAAAAATACATGGGTAAATTCAAAACGTTGAAAGTAGAAAATAAAGAATTAACCACTAAACTTACCGAACAAATTTATTTTGAAGTTCGTGAAGGTGATAAATTTGAAGCGCTATGCCGAGTTTTAGATTTTGAACAAGATTTTTATGGAATTATTTTCTGCCGTACTAAGGTTGAGGTAGATGAAGTTACTAAGCATTTAAAAAACCGTAGCTATGCGGTAGATTGTTTACATGGTGATATCACCCAATCGCAACGTACCAAAACTTTGGCTGAATTTAAAGAGAAAATTGTAAATATTTTAGTTGCAACCGACGTTGCGGCACGCGGAATTGATGTTAATAATCTAACCCACGTGATTAATTACTCTATGCCTCAAGAAGCTGAATCATACGTGCATCGGATTGGTCGTACTGGTCGTGCAGGTCAAAAAGGTATTGCAATTACTTTTGTTACACCAAGAGAAATGTCTCGTTTAGGGATTATTAAAAAGGTTGCTAAAGCGGATATTAAAAAGCAAGAAGTTCCGCAAATTAAAGACATTATTAAAGCCAAAGAAGAATATCTGCAAGCTTGTTTAGGTGAGATTATTGCTGAGAGTGATTTCAAAAGCTATAATGCACTGGCTAACCGTATCTTGGGTGATAATGATCCACAAGCTGTTATTGCAGCATTGTTACGTCATCAATATCAAGATGAGTTCTTAGAAGAAAGCTATGCTAAAATTGAACAAAGTCGTAGTGCAGTATCAGGTGATAATGTAAAATTATTTGTAGCATTAGGTAAAATTGATGGTATGAATCCACGTGCGTTATTGGATGTTTTGCACCAAAGTTGTAAAACGCCGGGACGTAAAGTTCGCGATATCCGTATTCTGGAGAAGTTCTCGTTTATTACGGTTCCATTGGATGAAGCAGAAATTATCATGCGTAAACTAAACCAAAAAAATAAAAAAATGGTTGAAGTTGCCAAAAGTTAAGCTTGATTGATTTAAAATGAGAATAAGCATAGGGAGTACCCCTATGCTTATTCTCATTTTATGCGCTAAATATGGTAAAATACACGATTAATTTCGACTAAATTGAAAAGGTTACGCATGAATAATGATCTGACGACTTTGATTCCTTCATTTGCCCGTGAAGTTGTAAATATCAACATTGAAGAGGAAATGAAGCAATCGTATATCGAATATGCTATGAGTGTAATTGTCGGACGGGCGCTGCCTGATGTCCGTGACGGATTGAAACCGGTACATCGCCGGGTATTATTTGCGATGCATGAATTATCCAATGATTGGAATAAACCTTATAAAAAATCAGCACGTATCGTCGGGGATGTAATCGGTAAATATCATCCACATGGTGATATTGCTGTTTATGATACTATTGTTCGGATGGCGCAGGACTTCTCACTCCGTTATATGCTAGTCGATGGACAGGGGAATTTTGGTTCAGTCGATGGTGATTCACCAGCAGCAATGCGTTATACTGAGATTCGGATGTCTAAAATTGCGCATGAAATGATTGCCGATATAGATAAAGAAACTGTCAATTTTGGTCCAAATTATGATGGTTCTGAACATGAACCATTAGTGATGCCAACGCGAATTCCTAACTTGTTGATTAATGGTACTACCGGGATTGCGGTAGGGATGGCAACTAATATGCCGCCACACAATCTGAGTGAAGTCGTTGATGCCTGTTCAGCTTTGTTGGATAATCCAGAAATAACTTTGGATGAATTGATTGAAATTATTCCTGCACCAGATTTTCCAACTGCGGGGATCATCTTTGGAATTAAAGATATTCATCAGGGCTATAAAACTGGACGCGGTCGGGTAGTAATGCGCGCGCGAACTCATTTTGAAGATATCGGTAAAGATCGTCAAGCAATTATTATTGACGAATTGCCGTACCAAGTAAATAAAGCTAAACTATGTGAACGTATCGGTGAGTTAGTAAAAGAAAAAATTGTCGAAGGTATTAGTGAAATCCGTGACGAATCAGATAAATCGGGGATGCGAGTGGCGATTGAATTGCGTCGAGGCGAAAATGCCAGCGTAATTTTAAATAATCTGTATAAAATGACTCAAATGCAAGATAGCTTTGGGATTAATATGGTGGCATTAGTTAATAATCAACCACGGTTACTTAATCTTAAATCAATTTTAGAAGAATTTATCTATCATCGTCGTGAAGTCGTTACACGTCGTACCGTATTTGAATTACGTAAAGCCAAAGAACGTGGACATACTTTGGAAGGTTTGGCAGTTGCTTTAGCCAATGTTGATGAGATGATTGCCATTATCAAAACTTCAATGACACGTCCAGAAGCCAAAACCCGCTTAATGGAGCGTAGTTGGGAATCAAGCTTGGTACTGGCTATGATGGAACGTGTCGATGTGGTGCAAGTTCGTCCAGATAATCTTGAGCCTCAGTTTGGTTTACACGGTAAAGAATACTTCTTGTCTGATGCTCAGTCTCAAGCAATTTTAGAAATGCAATTACAACGTTTGACAGGCTTAGAGCAAGAAAAAATTACCAAAGAATATCAAGATGTAATGGATACAATTGTTGATTTGCTAGATATTTTAAATACACCAAAACGGGTTAATCTAATTATTGCGGATGAATTAGCTGCAATCAAACAGCAGTTTGGTGATAAACGTCGTTCTGAGATTCAGTATGATTCTGCTGATATTGATATGGAAGATTTGATTAAGCCTCGTGATATGGTTGTAACTCTATCCAAAGAAGGCTATGTTAAAACTCAGGCAGTAGAGGAATATCGCACCCAAAAACGTGGTGGGCGCGGTAAAACTGCAGC
>JACCDG010360762.1_pt1 | contig 16082 bp, 19 predicted proteins | sample 7442471 | NCBI WGS metagenome assembly JACCDG01 (sample SAMN15323444, study PRJNA562643) | freshwater metagenome | isolation source: river surface water | place: USA:Blue River Watershed | collected 2017-08-17 | reverse complement strand
TGACTGAAGAGCAAGAAGGCGTGAAGCATTTGCTCTAAGCAAACGCTCAAGTCATGCAACCTAGTCAAGTGTTGTTCCAAGGTGAGGCCCTTCCGAGGGCCTTACCTGTTTGTGATCACTACGCAGGTACTGAGGTGCGCATGCGCAAAGCATTGGCTTTGCAAGCAGAATTAGGTCCCATCTTTGATATCACCTTTGATTGTGAAGATGGTGCACCAGTTGGCAAAGAAGCAGAACATGCTCAATTAGTTGCCGACATTCTTTTAAGTTCTGACAATCGTTTCAATCGTGTGGGGGTCAGGATTCATGATCCTAGTCACCCTTGCTGGAAAGCAGATGTTGCAAGCCTGATTACTCAAGCTGGTAAAAAAATTGCTTTCGTGATGATTCCGAAAGTGGTTTCAGCCACACAAACGCAAAGCATCATTGATGAAATCAATCATGTTGCTAAAACTGCCAATATTGGCCGAGTGATTCCAATCCAAGTCTTGATTGAAACTCACGGCGCACTTCAAGATGTTCAGGCGATTGCAGCGCTAGAACAAGTCGAGTCTTTGAGTTTTGGTTTGATGGATTTTGTTTCAGCCCATCACGGGGCGATTCCTGGTAATGCGATGGACCGCGGTCAGTTCGATCACCCATTGGTGGCACGCGCCATGCTAGAGATTTCAGCGGCCTGTCATGCTCATGGCAAAGTGCCCTCTCACAACGTTTGCACCAACATCAATGATGTCGCGATCATTGAGTCTGATACGTTGCGTGCCAAAAATGAATTTGGCTTTACCCGCAAATGGAGCATTCATCCCAATCAGATTCCTGTGATCGTGAAGACCTTATCTCCATCTCCGAATGAGATTGATGAGGCCTGCTCTATTCTGTTGGCAGCCCAAGCAGCACAATGGGGACCAATCCAACATGAAGGCAAACTTCATGATCGAGCTAGTTACAGGTATTTCTGGACTATTTTGCAAAAAGCTCATTTAACTGGCCACGCCATTCCGGCCAAGGCTGAAAAGTTACTTTAAGTCATCAATAAAAATATAGTTGCAAGGTTTGAACCATAGGGTCTTGTTTTGCTTAGAATGTGTTTATGTCTAGTTATCGCCCTAAAAATTCCTCACGTATTTCACCTGAAGCAGAACGCTTGGTTTCTGATGCTCTGTCATTGGCAGCCTCAGGCAGTCGCGTAGAAGATATTTTTTGGGAAACCAAATTACTCGATCGTTTATTGCGCTTACTGCATGCGCAAAATCAAAATGCGATTGAGAGTGCATTAGATCAAACACTCAAGATCAATCCAATTGCTTTTGACTCATTGGCTGAAAACGCTGAGACCTTGGCAGAGTCTTTGACACTAGAACAAGATGGCAAGAGCTGGGATGTGGTGTTGATCGCAATTCCAATCATCGCACGAACTCGTTACAGCATTCCTTCAGGCAAGCTCAGTTCTGAATCAATCGCCGCAACAGGTAATTTATTGCACGACCAGATCGTTGCGCAAGACGCTTTGATTGCATTGGTGCCTTGGCTTTACAGCATCGATCAAATGCCACACTCACATTGTCAAACTCGTTTGTTGCTCGAGAAGTTAGCCTCAGCAGCTGTGAATGCCGGAGAAATCAAATTAGAGTTGCGCGACATGCCTGAAACGATTCCTGTTTTGGCTGATCCACGTTACATCGTTGGTGCAGTAGCAGCTCCTTCCGGTGGCCCTATCTTTAGATGGCAAGAGGACGCGCCTAGACGCCAAGAGCGCAGTGTTTGTTTGCAGAATTGGCAAACAGGCATGCAAGATACGATTGCAGCGATCATGCCTGGCTGCGAATTTGAACTGTCTTTACCAGAGGCTTATTTCACTAACTGTCGTGAAGCAGATCGCAAGATCAGACCTTTGAGTATTTTGGCGGCCGTCAATTATCTTGAGTCAATGTTAAGCGTTGAGCCTGCTGGCTTGTCTTGCATCATTGCTGGTTTCGGTGAAGAGCAATGTGATGAGTACAGAATATCTTTTGCTTTAAAAGGTTCGAAAGAAATTCTCTATGGCGTGGTTTGGCCTTTGTACGACAGAGAAACTGTTGCCAATGATTCAATCAACGATATTTCGATTGAAGACAGCCCTATTCGAGAAATTTATGACACGATCAAAAACTCGGGGGTTGAAGATCAGTTCAGACACTCTGAGTTATTCAGCCTAGAAGTTTGTGAAGATTGCGGCGTACCGATGTTCGTTGATCGTGCTGGTGAAATCGTTCATGCTGAAATGCCTGATGACACACCAAGTCAGCAACCGTTGTTCCATTAAAATTTGTGTATAATTAGGTACAAATTACTGTACAAATTAAGGTTGCCACTATGGGTGCAATTCAATCAATCTTTGCAAAGTCAACGATTAGTATTTCTGACTTAAGAAAAAATATCAGCTCCATCATTCAAGATGCTGGAGACGCACCCGTTGCAGTCTTGAATCACAACAAACCTGCTGCATATATCTTATCGGCTAAAGCATATGAAGCCCTACTAGAGCGATTAGATGATGCCAATTTAACCGAGTTAGCAAAGAAACGAATGAACGGCAAAAGAGTAAAGGTTAATTTGAGTGACTTATGAGTTGGAATTCAATTCCAACGCATTACAAGAGTGGCACAAACTTGATTCAACAATATCATCACAATTCAAAAAAGTATTAACCAAAAGACTTCTCAATCCTCATAATCCATCCTCAAAACTTCGAGGCGATTTAAAAAACGCCTACAAAATAAAACTCAGAAGTTCTGGCTACAGATTGGTTTACATTGTTGAAGAACAAAAATTGATTGTTTTAGTTTTAGCTGTCGGGAAAAGAAATAAGTCTTTTGTTTATAGCGAAGCAGCAAAAAGACTTTAAGCGCACCGAAACTTAGACAATTAGTCCAGCTTCATCCAAACTTCATTACGGCGCCAGAATGGCAGAGTCCAAGGCGGGTTGTAACGTGACAACTGCGCTGAGCCAGAAGACTTCAAACCATTCTTAGCCATCCATTCGTTCAAACGAGTCGTTTGCGCTGCTAACTTCTCCTCATCCACCCAACCACTGAAGGTCACCACAGCCAATTGCTGAGCTGGCATCTGTTTGATGATGACATTCGAGTTCTTAGGTTTAGGCAAGGTTTCCATGGTGAACTTACTTGGCATCACAAAGGCCATCTTCCATGCACCACCACTGCCCTCCATGGTGACAGGCGCTGTCATAGCAATCTTTGAGGATGTATCCGCTTCCATGGTCACGGGTGCCGTCATGGCAATTTTTTCTGACTGCTTCTTAACTGGGTCTTCATTGTTGCCAAAGATAAAGTCAGCTATCTGACGAAATCCTTTGTTGGATGCTTCACTCAAAGTACCAGTGACCAACACCTCAGCAATGATCATTGGCTGATAACGGCGAACCTCAAAGTTCTCTTCTTTTTTGATGACTTCATAACGTGGCTCTTCATTCGCCATCGCACCACCCATCACCACAGAAAGAGCTGCAAAGCCCAGTAATAACTTTGATGCTTGTTTTATCAACATTCAGATCACTGCTCTTTTCTTCGGAACACAGGTTTTGCATCAGTACTTTCTTTAGGGGCAAACTTATAACCTTCGTAGTCAAAGTCTTTTAAGTCAGCGGCTTTATCAATCTTGTTATCAATGATGAAACGAGTCATCAAACCTCTTGCACGCTTGGCATAGAAAGAAACAATTTTGTATTTGCCAGCCTTTTCATCCTGAAAGACAGGAGCGACTATTGGAAAACCTAATTTATCAGCTTTAACAGATTTAAAGTACTCATCTGAAGCTAAGTTGATCAAAGTTTTAGATTTATGTTTTTCTAGCTCTTCTTTTAGAGCCAAAGTGATTTTGTCACCCCAAAAAGCATAGAGATCTTTGCCAACCGTGTTTTTAAATGAAGTGCCCATCTCTAAGCGGTATGGCTGCATCAAATCCAAAGGCTTTAAAACCCCATATAGGCCTGAAAGAACTCTGACATGCTCTTGGGTGTAATCCAAAGCCTTAGCGTTCAAAGATGCAGCATCAAGCCCTTCATAAACATCACCATTGAAAGCCAAAATAGCCTGTTTGCTATTTTTAGCAGTGAACTTTTTAGACCAATCGCCAAAACGTGCGACGTTCAAAGCGGCTAATTTGTCAGATAAATCCATCAATTCAGCAACTTCTTGCAAAGACAGTTTCTTTAAATCTGTCACCAACTTGGCTGATTCATTGATGAAAAAAGGCAAGGTATGCTTATCCGTCGTGGGCGGATTTTCATAGTCCAAACTTTTTGCGGGCGAAAGTACGATCAACATGGCAGAATATTCAAATTAAATGAATCTAAATAATACTGCTTTGAGACAAATACCGCTCCCTTCTCGCTTACCCAAAGTTGGCACCACGATTTTTACCGTGATGTCTGCTCTTGCCAATGAACACAAAGCCATCAACTTAGGTCAAGGTTTTCCAGACTTTGATTGCGACCCTGTTTTACCAGAGGCTGTTTATAAAGCCATGCGTGATGGCCACAATCAATACCCCCCTATGGCGGGTATTGCACCCTTGCGCGAGGCTGTTAGTCAAAAGATAAGCGCCTTGTATGGTCATCATTACGATCCAGCCACAGAGATCACCATCACTGCTGGGGGTACTCAAGGAATTTTCACGGTGATTGCATGCGCCATAAATCCTGGCGATGAAGTGATTGTGATTGAGCCTGTCTACGACTCTTATATCCCATCAATTGATACCGTAGGAGGCACCGCTGTGCCAGTTCAGTTGATTGTGAAGAGAAATGATGCTGGCGATATCACTGGTTATGAAATCCCATGGGAAGCCATGGCAAAAGCCATCACTCCCCGCACCAAAATGATCATGATCAACTCACCGCACAATCCAACAGGGATGGTGTGGCAGTCAGCCGATATTGATCGTCTGGCTGATTTGGTTCGAGACACGAATATTTTGATTTGCAGTGATGAGGTGTATGAGCACATGGTCTTTGATGGCAAAGACCATCAAAGCGTGGCTCGCCATCCCGAATTAGCACAACGCAGTTTTGTTGTTTCTAGCTTTGGTAAAACGTATCACGTCACTGGCTGGAAGGTTGGCTATGTGGCCGCCCCTGCTCACTTGAGCGCTGAATTCAGAAAAGTTCATCAGTTCAATGTCTTCACGATCAACACTCCGGTTCAGTATGGTTTGGCTGATTATTTAAAAAATCCTGACCCATATCTAAATTTGGCTGGGTTCTATCAGAACAAAAGAAATTACATGCGCCAAGGTTTGGAAAAAACCAAGTTCAAACTCTTGCCAGCGCCTGGCACTTACTTCCAATGCGTTGATTACACCCAACTGGGCATTCCCCAGACCAAATTTAATAGCTCTGATTTTTGTCAGTGGCTAACAAAAGACGTTGGCGTGGCGGCTATTCCGGTTTCTGCTTTTTACAGTAACCCTGTTGAATCAGGCGTGATCAGATTTTGCTTTGCCAAAAAAGAAAGTACTTTGGCTGAAGCACTGAAGAGACTTCAAAGTATTTAATGGCTGTTTGATGATTTGAACATTCAGTTACAAAAGGAAAAATGATGACGAAGAAACAAGGCATGATTGATATTTACAGCTGGGCAACACCCAATGGTCACAAAGTGCACATCATGATGGAAGAATGTGGCTATCGCTTAGGCAAGGATTGGCTAGCCCATCCAATTGATATTGGTGCTGGCGATCAGTTCACCAAAGAGTTTTTAGCGATCAGCCCGAACAATAAGATTCCAGCCATGGTGGATCCCAACGGCCCTGATGGCAAACCGATTGCCCTTTTTGAGTCTGGTGCTATTTTGTTATACCTTGCCAGCAAGACAGGTCGCTTCCTGCCAAAAACAGATCGTGCCAAGTTTGAGGTGTTGCAGTGGTTGATGTTTCAAATGGGTGGCGTTGGTCCGATGCTGGGTCAAACTCATCACTTCAGAATCTACGCACCAGAAAAAGTTGAATACGCCATCAATCGCTATACCAATGAAACTCGCAGACTTTATGGCGTGATGGACAAAGAGCTTTCTAAGAAACGTTTCATTGCTGGCAAAGACTACAGCATTGCAGACATTGCTATTTTTCCTTGGACTCGTTCATGGAAAAATCAAGGCATCACTCTCGAAGAGTTTCCAAACGTTTTGCGTTGGCATGAAGAAATTGCAGCGCGCCCTGCCGTCAAACGAGGTGTTGAAGTTTTAACCTCGCTCAGAAAACCCCTGAATGACGATAAAGCCAATGAAATTCTGTACGGAAAGACGCAATATCAAAAAAGATAAGCGGTTCTGATTGAATGGCGCATCAGCGCTTTAGCTTTTGCACCATTGCTTGCAAGAAAACCCACAGTGCTGGCAAACCTGGGATGATGATCATCGCCAAAGCCACCATTGAGAAATTGGCTTTGACCCATGGGTGCTCGCCAATCATGTAACCCAAGGTTGTCAAACTTCCAACCCAAAGGATGCCACCACCCACGTTGTAGGTAGCGAATTTTGGATAAGACATCTGCGCTGCCCCCGCAATGAATGGCGCAAAGGTTCTAATGAAGGGCATGAAGCGGCCAACGACAATGGTAATGGGCCCATGCTTTTCATAAAAAGCATGGGTTTTATCAAAAGCATCTTTGTTGAACCAGCGAGAGTTTTCCCAACCAAATACTTTAGGTCCGAACCAGCGACCAATCGAATAGTTGACCGCATCACCGGCAATCGCCGCAATGATCAATAAGATCAATAAAAGTGGCAAGCTCATACCGCCCACAGCTGCAATGGCTCCAGCCACAAACAGCAAAGAGTCACCTGGTAAAAATGGCATCACCACCACGCCTGTTTCAATGAAGATGATTGCAAATAATAAGACATACACCCATGGTCCCCACTGATCAACAATGGTGACCAAGTGTTTGTCTAAATGCAAAAAGATATCTAATAAAAGTGAAAAATCCATTACTGAAAGACCACCGTACTCTTTCCATTTAACAAGATACGATGCTCGGCATGCCAACGAACGGCGCGAGATAAAGCCATACATTCAACATCTCTACCGACGGCAGCCAATTGATCTGGATCCATGGAATGATCAACGCGTTCAACGCCCTGCTCAATGATTGGACCCTCATCCAAATCAGTCGTCACGTAATGCGCCGTCGCACCAATCAACTTCACACCGCGCTGATGGGCTTGCCAGTAAGGCTTTGCGCCTTTAAAGCTTGGTAAGAAAGAGTGATGAATATTGATGGCTTTACCGGATAACTTTTGACACACTTTGGGGGATAAGATTTGCATGTATCTGGCAAGAACAACCAAATCAATTTTTTCTTGATCAATCAGCTTCAATAATTGTTCTTCTTGTTCATTCTTGCGCTCATCATTGGCACTGCTGAGTGGCATGTAATGAAACGGTATTTTGTAACCTGCTGCAAGATTCTGAAAATCTTGATGGTTAGAAACGATGCCAGCGATTTCAATTGGCAAATATCCGCTGTGGGTTCTAAACAAAAGATCATTCAAGCAGTGACCTAGCTTAGAAACCATGATCAATACCCTAGGCTTGCTGGCTGCATCAAATAACTCCCAATCCATTTGGAAGCTATCGCCAATTTCTTTGAACAATTCTTGTAACTTTTTCAAATTCAATTCTTGCGAAGTCTTAGCAAAATGCACGCGCATGAAAAAGCGACTCGTGAACGTGTCACTGAATTGAGCAGAATCCAAAATATTGGCCGTTTGATTGAACAAAAATTGACTGACGGCATGAACGATGCCTGGTCGGTCTGGGCAGGAGATTTTGAGGATGAAACCTTGTGTAGACATACCGACATTATCCATAAAGCCTGAAGAATATTGAAAAATTTCTACTATTTTCCAGAGGAAGCTTAAACTTAGGCTTTTAGTACTTAATTACAAGGTCAAGAGATGGGTATTCAGACTGTGGGCATTATTGGCGCTGGCACGATGGGCAATGGCATTGCTCAAGCCTGTGCGGTTTCCGGCTTGAACGTGATCATGGTCGATATCAATGATGCAGCCGTGGCAAAAGGCCTATCAACCATTGCCAGTAGCCTTGATCGCTTGATCAAAAAAGAGAAGATGACTGAAGCTGAAAAAGCATCGGCCTTATCTCGCATCAAAACCAGTACGAATTACCAAGATTTCACAGCTTCACAAATGGTGATCGAGGCTGCGACTGAAAATTACGAACTCAAGATCAAGATTTTGAAACAATTGGATGACATTGTTAGCAAAGACACCATCATTGCTTCAAACACCTCATCTATTTCAATCACGCAAATGGCTGCCGAAGTCAGCAACCCTCAGCGTTTTATTGGCATGCATTTTTTCAACCCAGTTCCGATGATGACCTTGGTTGAAATTATTCGCGGCCTTCAAACCGATGACCAAACTCATGCTTTGGTTCAAGAGATGTCAAAAGTGTTGGGCAAAGAACCCATCACCGTTAAAAATGCTCCTGGTTTTGTTGTGAACCGTATCTTGGTGCCGATGATCAATGAAGCATTCTTTGTCTTGGCTGAAGGTTTGGCAACGCCAGAAGATATTGATGCAGGCATGAAGCTTGGTTGTAACCACCCTATTGGCCCATTGGCCTTGGCTGACATGATTGGCTTAGATACTTGCTTGGCTATCATGGAGGTTTACTTCAAGAACTTCAATGACTCTAAGTATCGTCCTTGCCCATTGCTGCGCGAGATGGTGGCTGCCGGTTACCTTGGCAGAAAATCAGGTAAAGGCGTTTACAGCTATAACTGATCATGTTGACACCAATTGCTAAATTTCTTGGTTACGCTGGACTGATTCCATTCATCGTATTGTCTGGATTGGTTCAGTTCACAGAACCACCATTGGATTTTTGGGCTGCAAATTCATTGCTCCTTTACGCAGCAACCATTGCCTCTTTTGTAGGAGCATTGCATTGGGGCCCTTTATTGAATCCACTCTCAAATCAGGAAGGCCATGGCTTTTGGAGAGCTAAAGGCGCATGGATTTGGGGCGTTATCCCATCGTTACTAGCTTGGGTAGCACTTCACCTACCCTTTTCTTCTGGTTACTTCTTGATTGCAGCAACGCTTGTGCTTGCATTACTCGTTGATCGAAAACAGTTTCGCCATTTGATTCATGACGAAGCCTATTTAGCAGAATTCTTAAAAATGAGAACTGTTCTAACGACAGTGGCAACTGCCAGCCTTGTATTGGCTGGCATTGCTATCAGACAGTTTTGATTTGAATTAAATCTTTTTAATGAGCCTTGGCTTTAGCCAAGAGTGTTTCTGTGTAGGCAATTGCCAAAGCTGAGATCACAAACGTCAAGTGAATCAGGGTTTGCCACAACAAAGTCTTGTCATCTAAATGCTCTGCATTGATGAAAGTCTTCAATAAGTGAATTGAAGAAATGCCGATGATGGCTGTTGCCAACTTGACCTTCAAAACACCAGCATTCACATGAGACAACCATTCAGGTTGATCAGGATGATTCTTGAGCTCTAAACGAGAAACAAAAGTTTCCCAACCGCCCACAATGACCATCACCAATAGATTTGAAATCATCACCACGTCAATCAAACCTAAGACGATTAACATGATTTCTGCTTCAGTGGTGCCACCCTTGGTCATCATCATGCCAATGAGATGAACCAATTCGCGCCAGAACTGAATCACATAAACAACTTGAGCAACAATCAAACCCATGTAAAGGGGTGCTTGCAACCAACGACTCATGAAAATCCAGCGTGGTAGCGGGCGTAATTTATCTTTGATTTGATTTTGTGTATCTTGGTTCATGAGTCACTTTTAAATAATGATTAATTAGCGGTAAAAAACGATTTGGCATTCAAACAACATGCGACAATTTGCTTATTAAACCATGTCTTTATTACCAAACAACCAGAATTTTACCCCCCTAGCGGAATTACTTCGCCCTCAACAAAAAGAGGACCTGGTTGGGCAAACTCACCTTTTTGGGCCGGGCAAACCACTGGACTTGGCATTCCGCTCCGGGAAGCCTCATTCGATGCTTTTATGGGGCCCTCCGGGAGTAGGCAAAACCACCATTGCACGGCTAACTGCCAATACTTTTGACTGTGAATTTATCGCCATTTCAGCGGTTTTAGCCGGAGTCAAAGAAATCAGGCAAGCCATTGAACAGGCAGAAAACAATCTGCAACAGTTCAATAAAAAAACGATTTTATTTGTCGATGAGATTCATCGATTCAATAAGTCTCAACAGGATGCTCTGCTCCCATTTGTAGAATCAGGTTTGGTGACCTTCATTGGAGCAACCACCGAAAACCCCTCTTTTGAAGTCAATTCAGCATTACTTTCAAGAGCACAGGTCTATGTTCTCAAGTCTCTGACTCATGAAGAGCTTTTACAGTTATTGAATCGTGCATTGGCAGCACTGCCAAGCCCTCTAGAATTTAATGAAGAAGCCAAAGCAGTTTTACTTCACATGGCCGATGGTGATGCCAGACGTTTTCTTAATTTGATTGAGCAAACATTCAATGCTGCAAGAACTAGTCAAATCACCAGTATCACCGCAGAATTTCTAGAGCAATCCTTAGGTCACCTATCAAGACGATTTGATAAATCTGGTGATCATTTTTACGACCAGATTTCTGCCCTACACAAGTCGGTCAGAGGATCCAATTCAGATGGCGCCTTGTATTGGTTTTGCCGGATGGTTGATAGTGGCGTTGATGTTAAATATTTATCGCGTCGCATTGTTCGCATGGCTTGGGAAGATATCGGATTGGCAGATCCACGCGCCATGCAACTAGCCAATGATGCTGCATTGACTTATGAACGCTTAGGCAGCCCTGAGGGTGAATTAGCGCTTGCTGAAGCCCTGATCTACTTATGCGCAGCTCCTAAAAGTAATGCGGCCTACAAAGCATTCAATCAAGCCAAAGACTTTGTGGCAAAAGATACAAGTCGCGACGTGCCAATGCATTTACGCAATGCCCCAACCAAACTGATGGATGCATTGGGTCATGGCAAGGCTTATCGTTATGCACACGATGAACCACATGCTTATGCAGCTGGTGAAAGTTATCTTCCTGATGGTATCAAAGAAGCCAATTGGTATCAGCCAACGGACAGAGGTTTAGAAGCCAAGATCAAAGAGAAGCTGGCTTTCTTAAAGTCTTTGGATGAAGCGGCCAAAAATAAAAAGTAACAAAAAAATAACTAAAGAAATAACTGAAGAAAAAATAAAGCTTTACAGAAATGAGTAAATAAAAAAGTCTGCCGAAGCAGACTTTTTTATTTGGTACAACTGAAAGTGATCCAGTCGCTTAAACCAACATATCAGCCCAAATGTTTCTGGCCCATGCGTTTGCGTACTCACCCTCAAGAGGATTTGCAGCGGCAGACACACCACCAGAACCCGGTACTGTGACCATGGTCTTCTTGCCGGCATCATAGGTATGAACGCTGGCAACGTGAACCACTTCTGAAGCAGACACAAAGCTATAGCAAGTATTGTTGTAAACCGGCAACTGGTTAATCTCAGCACCACTCAAGATCGCCACTACTGCTGCAGCACATGTCTTACCGTGTTGGTTGGCCATGTGACCAGACTTCGGCATACCTGGAGCAATTTGAATTGAGTCACCCAATACGTGAACGTTTGGAGCAACTTTAGATTCAAAGGTCAAGAAGTCAACTTCACACCAACGTGCGTTCATGTTGGCCAAACCTGTCTTAACTGCAATACCGCCAGCACGCATTGGAGGCAACACGTTCAATACATCAGCCTTGATGTCGTCATTGAATTCAAACTTCAAAGTCTTACTCTTAACATCCACATCCGTTAGATTGTGTTTGCCGCGGTATTCAACCATGCCAGCATAACGACGTGACCATGCCAACTTGAACAAACCTGGCTTTGATGTCACATCATCATTGGCATCCAAAATAAGTACTTTGCTCTTTGGCTTGTTCTTTTGGAAATAGTCAGCCACTTGGCAAGCACGCTCGTATGGTCCTGGAGGGCAACGATACGGGGCCAATGGAATTGTGATGGCGAATACACCACCGTTCTTCATGCTTTCTAATTGTTTTCTTAAGCCAACAGTTTGCTCACCTGCTTTCCATGCGTGCAGAACTTCATTCTGAGCATTTGGCTTCAGCATGCCTGGCAATTTGTCATAAGTTAAGTCAATACCTGGGGAAACGATCAAGCGGTCATAGAACAATGTTGAACCGCCAGCAAGCTTCACTTGCTTTTTAGCAACGTCCACTGACACCACATAATCTTTGACTAACTTCACGCCGTGGTTCTTGCTAAGACCATCGTATGAAACTGTGATGTCTTCCATCTTCTTGCTGCCACCAATCACCAAATTTGATAGCGGGCAAGAAATGAAGTTCTGATTTGGTTCAATCAGGGTCACATCAGCTGTGTAATTTGAAAACTTACGCACATACTTAGCAGCAGTTGCGCCACCATAACCGCCACCAATCACCAATACTTTGGCATTTTTAGCGTCAATTTTTGTAGAGGCACAGCCAGCAAGAGTTGTTGCAGCAGCACCCGCACCCACTAATTGTATAAATTCGCGTCTTTGCATGATCAACTCCCTATTATTTTGTTTTAGCTACTGGTTTTTCAGCAGGCAAAGAAGCAAAGTAAGCAGAGATTTGTTCAATCTGCTCATCTGTGTAACCTTTACTCAACTGATGCATGATGGTAGCTGCGCGCTTACCAGTTTTATATTCATTCATCTTTTTGATCATTTCGGCTTTGTTTTGTCCCGCTAGGCTGGCCATGCCACCTTCAGAATATCCATCAGTGCCGTGACAGGCTGCACATGAAGCAGCCCATTGTTTGACTTGCAAACTTTGGGCATTTGCCAAAGAAGTTGCACCTAATAGGCTCACAAATAAGCCTGCCATCAATACTGATGGTTTACGAATGAATGATTGCATCATTTCCCCCCTTTAATAACACTTTGATTCTAATTGGATAAAGCCTTTTTACCTCTTGGGGTTTAACCCTAGAATTAGTGACTTTTCATAACTGTTTGATTATTCAGTAGAGTTGTATTTAAAACAAATTCATTCTTCTTATATGAATATGCCAAAAGTGCATGAAACCAAGCCTAGCAATACTTTTTATGGCTTATTTTTTAGCATACCGGGCTAGCTCGATCAGATCTAAATCAACCATCAAACCGAAATCTTTCTGAATCACCCGCCCTTGAGGATTCACGACATACAGTTCAGGGACCCCTCGCCTTTTGCCAATGGCTTTAGCCAACTCCGGAGTCATCATCACCACTGAAAAGGTATATTGATTCCTCTCCATGTAATCTTTGACTGGCTCAATTCGTCGATCAATTGAAATTGTCACGATGTTTAATTGATCGGCTGGTATTTTTTGTCTCAATTGCTGAAGGTACTTATTCTGTACTCGACAATAAGAGCACCAAGTGGCCCAAACTTGAACGATGGTATTTCTTTTAGACCATTGTTCAGGCCCCAAAGATTCTCCCTGAATCGACTGAATCTGACCCAAGGGCAAATAATCACCAACTTCAATCGCATTGGCTTGTGATGAAAGCAAAGTAAATAACATGCCTAAAAGCAGGGTCTGCTTCAGAGGTTGAATCAAAGATTTAGGTAGGCCTTGCATAGAAATAAGCATAAACGAAATAAAGAGACTTAACCGAACAAGTAAAAAGGCCATTCAGAGATGAATGGCCTTTGGACATCTTGCATTAATTGTTTTTGTTGTTATCAGAAGAATGCTTGGATATTAGTCTGAGCGCGTCCCAAAATCAAAGCATGAATATCGTGTGTTCCCTCATAAGTGTTGACCACTTCTAAGTTCACCATGTGTCTTGCCACACCGTATTCGTCAGAAATACCATTACCACCCATCATGTCTCTGGCCATTCTTGCTACAGCTAAAGATTTGCCGCAAGAATTGCGCTTCAGAATAGATGTGATTTCAACGGCATCTGTGCCTTCATCTTTCATGCGACCCAAACGCAAGCAAGCCTGCAAACCCAAACTGATCTCGGTTTGCATATCGGCCAACTTCACTTGAATCAATTGATTGGCTGCCAATGGACGTCCAAATTGCTGGCGATTCATCACATAGTCACGTGCTCTGAACCAGCAATCTTCAGCGGCGCCCAATGCACCCCATGCAATACCGTAACGAGCACTGTTCAAGCATGTGAAAGGTCCTTTAAGACCTTTGATCTCAGGAAACATATTTTCCTTCGGAACAAATACTTCATCCATCACGATCTCACCGGTCAAAGAAGTTCTCAAGCCAACTTTGCCATGAATCGCAGGAGCTGTTAAACCCTTCCAACCTTTTTCCAAAATGAAACCGCGGATATTGTCTTTGCCAGTGGCTTCATCAACTAACTTGCCCCACACCACAAACACATCAGCGATGGGACTGTTGGTGATCCACATTTTTGAACCAGATAATGAATAACCACCATCCACTGGTTTTGCACGCGTCACCATGCTGGCTGGATCAGAACCATGATCAGGCTCTGTTAAACCAAAGCAACCAATCCACTCACCAGTGGCAAGCTTTGGTAGGTATTTCTTTTTCTGTTCTTCACTACCGAATTCATTGATAGGCACCATCACCAATGAAGATTGCACGCTCAACATTGATCTGTAACCAGAATCAACTCGCTCAACTTCTCGAGCAACCAAGCCATATGCAACGTAGTTCAAACCGGCGCCGCCGTATTGTTCAGGAATGGTCACACCCAACAAGCCTAGGTCACCCATTTCTTTAAAAATGCCAACGTCTGTTTTTTCATGGCGAAAAGCTTCAGTTACTCTTGGCAATAGCTGACCCTGACAATAGTCATTAGCAGCATCTTTGATCATGCGCTCCTCTTCAGTTAACTGATCATCCAAACGCAGTGGATCATTCCATTGAAAAGTCAGACTCATAAAAAATTACCTATAAAAAACTGATTAAACCTAGTTAAAAAAATGTGTGAAGCTCTCAGCATTTTCACGGTCGGTGGTCAAAGTGTTTTCCACCTTGCTTTGATCGGCATAACCCAATGACATGCCGCAAATTAACTGCTGCTCTGCATTGAGGTTCAAATGCTTTGCAATCACTCGATGAAATTGAGTGAACGCTGCTTGCGGACATGTATCAAGACCACGAGCTTTGGCTGCCAACATCACGTTTTGTACAAACATGCCGTAGTCAAACCAGCTACCTTGTTGCATCACGCGATCAATCGTGAAAAACACTCCTACTGGAGCATCAAAGAATTGATAGTTGCGAGCGCCCTGAGCTTTCATGCGATCTTTGTCTTCTTTACCAATGCCCAATAGACCATACAAATCAAAGCCTACTTTGCGACGACGCGCCAAATAAGGATCAACCCACTTCGATGGATAGTAGTTATATTCTTCAGTGTGTTCTTTAAGAGCCTCAGGATCATTAAAAATGCTGAGGATTTCATCGGTGATCGCTTGCTTGGCAGCTCCTTGAACAATGTGAACTTGCCAAGGCTGGGTATTAGTTCCAGAAGGGGCACGAGCTGCAACGTTCATGATGTCCAAAATGTCCTGCTTTTTGACTTCAGTTGGCAAAAAAGCACGGATTGAACGTCTTGCCTTGATATTGTCATCAATGATTTTGGTAATTTCTGCTGTATTCATTCTTTTTGTCTCTTCTTTTTATTGGGTAGGCTAGAGGATAAAACAGACTCCAAATCTTCGCTGAGGATTTAAACGCCCATAATCATAGGAATCGACTCCAAAAAGCCTGATTTTTCTGTGGCCAAAGCCCAATAAATGCTTTTTTTGCCAAAAATGCCTGTTTTTGGCTGTTTTAGCCCCATAAAACCTAGTAAAAGCCCTGATTAAATATTCATATCCCTTTATTCAAATTGTGCGATACTTAGCGCGTAGGTCTTCAAGTAGCTTCCGTCGTTTCCATTTTTCAAAATGGGTGATTCGGTTAGTTGAATCTTCCAGCCCTGCAAAGAAATGGTGAGAAATCATCACGTTTAATTTTTTTAAGGAATTTCA
>JACCDG010560984.1_pt1 | contig 16088 bp, 13 predicted proteins | sample 7442471 | NCBI WGS metagenome assembly JACCDG01 (sample SAMN15323444, study PRJNA562643) | freshwater metagenome | isolation source: river surface water | place: USA:Blue River Watershed | collected 2017-08-17 | reverse complement strand
TCGGTCTTGATCATGCCGTACTTGGTGTTGACGGTCGTGCCTTCGACCAGCGGCAGCAGGTCGCGCTGCACGCCGGCGCGCGACACGTCGGCCCCCTGGGCATTGGCGCGCGAGGCGATCTTGTCGATCTCGTCGAGGAACACGATGCCGTTCTGTTCGATCGTGCGGATCGCGCGCTGCCGTATCTCTTCCTCGTTCACCAGCCGCGCAGCCTCTTCGTCGATCAGCAGCTTGCGCGCTTCGGCAATCTTCAGCTTGCGCGACTTGGTCCGGTGGGTGCCGATGCCGGCCAACATGGACTTGATCTGCTCGGTCCTCTCTTCCATGCCGGGCGGCGCCATGATCTCCATCTGTGCGCGCGGCTCGGCGAGGTCGAGTTCGATTTCCTTGTCGTCCAGCCCGCCTTCGCGCAAGCGCTTGCGGAAGGTCTGGCGCGTCGCATTGCTGCCTTTGTCGTCGGCCGGGGCGGCGCCCGAGAAGCCGAAGTCGCGTGAGGGCGGCAGCAGCACATCGAGGATGCGCTCTTCGGCGGCGTCTTCGGCCTGCGCCCGCACATCGCGCATGGCCTGTTCGCGTGTCTGCTTGACGCCGATCTCGGCCAGGTCGCGAATGATGGTGTCGACATCGCGGCCGACATAGCCGACCTCGGTGAACTTGGTCGCCTCGATCTTGATGAAGGGCGCATCGGCCAGCTTCGCGAGGCGGCGCGCGATCTCGGTCTTGCCGACGCCGGTCGGGCCGATCATCAGGATGTTCTTGGGCGTGATCTCGTGGCGCAGCGGGTCGGGCACTTGCTGGCGGCGCCAGCGGTTGCGCAGGGCGATGGCGACGGCACGCTTGGCGCGCGACTGGCCGACGACGTGCTTGTCGAGCTCGGCGACGATCTGTTGCGGTGTGAGGTTCATGATGGATCGAATGAAAGCGCGGCTGGCGATCGGCTGGTCCGGGTCATGGCGGCGCTGTCAGGCAGGCTGCCGCGACCGGGGATTTACAGGGTCTCGATTGTCAGCGACAGGTTGGTGTAGATGCAGAGCTCGCCGGCGATGGTCAGCGCCTTCTGCACGATCTCGGTCGGTGCCAGTTCGGTGTTCTCGTACAGCGCCTTGGCAGCGGCCTGCGCATAGCTGCCGCCGGAACCGATGGCGCCTATGCCCTGCTCGGGTTCAAGCACGTCGCCGTTGCCGGTGATGATCAGTGTGGCATCGCGATTAGCTACCAGCAGCATGGCCTCGAGCCGGCGCAGCATGCGATCGGTGCGCCAGTCCTTGGCCAGCTCGACCGAGGCGCGCATCAGGTTGCCCTGATGGGTCTCGAGCTTGGATTCGAAGCGCTCGATCAGCGTGAAGGCATCGGCCGTGCCGCCGGCGAAGCCGGCCAGTACCTTGCCGTGAAAAAGCTTGCGCACCTTGCGCGCGCTGCCTTTCATCACGACATTGCCCAGTGTGACCTGGCCATCGCCGCCGAGGGCAACGACATTGCCGCGGCGAACGGAAAGAATGGTAGTGCCGTGGAATTGTTCCATGCGTATCCTGAAATGCAGGAAGCCGGCACACCGCGCGGTGCGGGCCAGCAAAACTGGCGGCGACCGCCGCGGAACGCTCAGGGCTTGCGGTTGATGATCCTCGGCGCGAGCTTGCCACGGGTCAAGTGCAGCAGGGTCGACACGAGGAAAGAAACACCCCGCCATTCTACCGTTTTGCCGCCTGCGAGTCGGCTCATTCCCTCCAGCAGCGGGCTGACTGCATGGAAGTCGATGCGGCTCAGGCCGCTGGCGTCCAGCACCCAACTGTCACCGGCAAGGCCGGCCTGCTGCGCATGGGCCTGCAGCGCCGCCAGCAAGGGATCGACCGGCAGCGAGATCAATGCCGGCAACAAGAATGCCGGGGAGGCAAACGTCCGGCGCTCGAACGGTGTCGGCGTGGCCGGCGTTGCCGGCGCCGCAGCCACCGGTGGCGATCGCTCGAAGTTCAGGCTGTATGCCAGGCATGCCTCTTCGTAGCGCGCGACATCGCCGGCCAGCCGCAGCAATTCAATCATCAGTTCCCAGCTGGCATCGTCGCCACCATTGCCATCCGGCGGGGCGGCCTGTGTCGACTCGCGCAGCATCGCCAGCAAGCCTTCGCAGGAATGCAGTCTTACCCGAACGCCGTGCAGGTGCCAGTGGGCGAGCAGTTCCAGCAGCGCATGGCAGCCGGCCAGATCGACGGCCGTCACCGGCCCCAGGTCGAGGTCCAGTTCCTGCCCGGCACCGGCGGCCGCCTGCTGCCGCCATTGCGCCAGCAGCGGCTGCGCGCTGTCGTCAAGCGGGCCGCGCAGCACCTTGACCATGGGCGGTGAGCCCGGCGAAGGCAGGCCACGCGAGGCCAGCCGCGGCGCTGGCTGTTGCGCTGAATTTGCTGCTGGTACTGCTGGTACTGCTGGTGCCGACGGTGCCGATGGCGCGGACCTTGAGCATGGTGAAGAGGTTGAAGATTCTGCCCACGGCAAGGATTGCAGCGAACGCCATTGCGGCGGCGATGCCTCGAAGCGCTGTGCAAATGCAAGTGAGGTCTGGTCGAATTCGTCTTGCCTGCCCTGTGCTTCATGCAGCTCCAGCAGCATCCACCAGGCCGTTTTTTCCAGGCTTGCTGCGCCGTACGCAGGCTGGGCAATCGCGGCTTGCAGTATTTGTACTGCTGCATCGGGCTGTGCGGTAGCAAACAATAACGCCGCCTCATCGATCTGTTGTGCCAGCTGGCGGGCGTGATCTTGTTCTGAGGTCCTGGCCGTTGTTGATGCAGCCGAAGTTGCAGCCGAAGATGCAGCCGAAGTTGCAGCTGAAGTTGCTGCGATCGGTGCTGCTGGCATCGCGGCCGGCGGGATGACAGGTGCAAGCGTCGGTGCCATCGGCGGCGGCGTCATCGATGATGTCATCGAGGAAGCGCTCGCAGGCGCTTGCCCGTCATCTGTCGGTGGGGTGCTGCGTCGGCGAAAGCTGACTGGCTTGCCCAGCAGGTCGAGAAATTTCACGGATACGGTTCGATGCAATGCGCAACCGGCATTGCATCGAAGTTCAGGCCGCCAGTCACGGAAATGGCTGTGCCGACTTGCTGGCCCGGCGCGCAGGCGCTTCATGCCGGCCGCCCTGTTGCATCTGCCCGACAACAGGATGCAGCGCCGCGGGCGGCCCCGGTCAGCCCGCAGGCCGAATGGGCGCACCCGTCGGATCAGCCGAATGATTCGGATTAATCAGTCGGCCCAGTTGACTCGGCGGCAGTTCAGAACCGGGTGCGAACACCAGCGATGAAGCTGCGGCCGGGTTGCGGCACATAGTCCTTCAGCAGCGATGTCGACAGCCGTATCTCTTCATTCAGCAGGTTGCGCGCCAGCAGGAACCAGGTGAAGTCAGTGGTGCCGTAGCGCTGCACATAGGACAGGCTGGCGTCGAGCTGCGTATAAGCGGGTGTCGTCGTCTCTTGCGAGACACTGGCGGCGGCGATGCGCGTGTTGGCGTTCGCATGCACGACCGAGAGCGAGGATTGCCATCCCGCTTGTCGGTAGCCAAGCGAAAGCCCGATGCGAGTCGCAGGCTGCAGCGGCAGGTTGCCGAGATGATCAAGCTTGCCACGCGAGGTATCGAAGAATGCGCGGCCCGACAGGCCCGGGCGATTCTGGTTGTAGCTGATTTCCGCCTCGATGCCCTGCAAGGTCGCGTCGGCCTGCGTAAAGTCCCGATCGAAAGCCAGCCCCTGCGTGCCGGGGCTGATGCGGCCATAGATGAAATTGGCGATGCTGTTGCGATAGACGTTGGCCTTCCAGCGCAGCTGCTCATCGGTCTTTTGCAGCGACAGTTCAATATTCTGCGAGGTCTCGCTCTTCAGGTTCGCATTGCCGGTATCGAAAGTCTCGGTCGGATGATGTTCGCCGGACGAGTACAGTTCTTCCGGTGTCGGCGCACGCTGCGCCAGCGAGGCCGTGGCACCCAGCCCATAGCCCGGCACGAAGCGCCACAGCGCGCCCAGCGAAGCCGAGCCCAGGCCAAAGCGGCGGTCGGCATTGGCATCGGGGTTGCGCGAGACGTTTTCATACCGCGCCCCTGCATTGACGCGCACGGCGCCGAAGTCGCGCTCTTCAACGACAAAAGCCGCCATCATCCGCGAGCGCGTGTGCGGCACGGTCGGGGTGCCGCCGGCCAGGTTCAGGGCCTGGGTATCGGCCTCTTCTGCCTGCACACCGAGCTTGCCGCGCCAGCCGTTGAGGGGCTGGTGCGCCAGCTCCCAGCGCGCATCGGCGGCCTTGCTGGTGAAGCGCACGCGCGGATCGGTGCCACCCTCGAATTCGGTATGACTGTAGTTGGTGTAGCCGAACTTGAACTTGAGGCTGTCGAAGCCCTCGATCGGCGCATGGAACAGGCTGTCGATATCGAAGCGCGAGCGGGCCATGTCGATCGTCGAGTTCTCGTCCCTGCCGTGGACCTTGTAGTTCTTGTCCAGCTGCGACAGCGAGGCGCCGATGCGGCCCCAGTCCTGCAGCAGCGTGGCGCCGACACCGGCATTGCGCTCCCGGTGGCCGCTGAAAGAGAGCTTGCCCCGATCGCCGCTGCCATCGGCATTGGCCGCGCCGGGGATCCGATAGTCACCGGCGTCGCTGTAGCTGCCATCGACATGCAAGCCGATGTTGCCGGCCGAGCGCTCGGCCGAAAATCCCAGGCCGGCACTGCGGTCGACGCTGCCGACGCGCAGTTCCGCTTCACCGCTGGCGCGCGGCACCAGCTCGGTCGGGATGCGGTCGTTCAGGATATTGACCAGCCCGCCGATCGCGCCCGAGCCATAGGCCAGCGCCGCCGGGCCGCGCAGGATCTCGATCTGGCGCGCCGTCATCAGGCTGCTGCCGACGGCGTGGTCATTCGAGATCGCCGACAGGTCGCCGCTGCCCATGCCGTTTTCCAGCACCTTGATGCGCGGCCCCTCCAGGCCACGGATCACCGGCCGCGAGGATCCGGTGCTGAAGCCGGATGACTGCACGCCAAGTTCGCCGCCGAGCGTGTCGCCCAGCGACTGGCCGGCTTTGTTGCGCAGCTCGTCGCCGGTCAATACCTTGGCCGGGGCCAGGATCATTGCCTGTTCGTCGCTCCCCAGCGGGTCGGCAGTGACGATCACGGGGGACAGGGTTTTAGGGGTTGCGGGGGCTGCCGGGGCTTTGGGGGCCTCCTGGGCGTAAGCAGAAACAGCCAATGTGAGCAGCGAGCACAGCACGGCTTGCGCCGGCACGGGCTTGGTCGGAACCATCAAGTTCTCCAGCAGGAATTCAACGCCGGCTGCGCGCCATCGCGGGCGCACAGCCACCAGGACAGGTCAGGCGTTGCGCGGCGGCGCGCGCGAGGAGAACAGCGGTGTGAAAGCAGCCCGCCAGGGCTGGTGCTGGAAGTCTGGTGCCGGCACTTGCGGCGCCCGCAGCGCGCTCAGTGCCAGTCCGTCGCCGCACAAGCCGGCGCCCAGGGTGGCCGCGTCCAGCGCCGCGCAGCTGCCGGAAGCTTTCTGGTGCTCGAACAGGACCGATCCCGCGCCGCTGCCGGCCGGCGGCTCGCCTTGCACATGCGAGACGACATTCGCCTGCCCGTGCAGGTGCGCGATCGCATGCGCGTAGCCCAGCCACTGCGACAGCAGCAGGCACAGCACCAGCAGCGCGCCCAGTAGGGCGCGCGGTGTCGGCGCAAGCTGCCCGCTGCGGATGGTTCGGCGATTAAGGGCGGAAGGTCGTGTCATGTGCCTGCGAGCGCTGCGCTGGCGTGAAAATGATAGGCCGATACTAGCGCATAAGGCCGGCCATTGTCATGCAGGCCAGCTTTTCGTGCCGCCCATGAAAAACCCCGCGCAGTGCGCGGGGTCGTCAAATGCCGGCGTCGGGTGGCCGGCTGATCGGGCTGTTTGGCGATCTGGCCGCAGCCGGCCATGCCAGTCCGGTTGCCAGCCTGACGGCCGGTGCGTGTCAGTCGCCGTACAGCTTTTGCTTCAGCTCGCGGCGCTGCTGTGCCTCGAGCGACAGCGTGGCCGTCGGGCGTGCCAGCAGGCGCGGGATGCCGATCGGTTCGCCGGTCTCTTCGCACCAGCCGTAGTCGCCGGAATCGATGGACTGTATCGATTGCTGGACCTTCTTCAGCAGCTTGCGCTCGCGGTCGCGGGTGCGCAGTTCGAGCGCATGCTCTTCTTCGATCGTTGCGCGGTCGGCAGGATCGGGAACCAGTACGGTTTCGCGCAGGTGTTCGGTGGTCTCGCCGGCGTTCTTGAGCAGATCCTTTTCGAGTTGTTGCAGGCGGGCCTTGAAGAAGGCCAGCTGCGCCGGGTTCATGTAGTCCTTCTCGCCCATCGCGAGGATCTGCTCTTCGGTGAGCAGGGCGCCTGCAGTGGGTGCCTTCGAGCTTTTTGTATTGGTTGCCACGTCGCTTGCTTTCGTCACTACGAAACGATGAATTTAACCCGGAGGTTACGCTACTTGCTTGCTGCCGCGCAGTCCCATCCGATCGTGGTTCCGGGTGCGTCACTTCTTGGAGGGAAGGGTGCCCGGCTGAAACCGGCGGCTATTTTAATCTCATTGTCGCTCGCCTCGACAAGCTTTGCATGATTTTTAAGGACTTTCGCGACAGGAATCCGTGCCAGAGCCCAAAATGCTTTTCAAGTTTATACCAGACACTGTGCCAAACCGTCGAGAAACACCTGTTTCGGCAAGTCCTGGCCAATAAAGACGATCTTGCTGCCGCGCGCCTCGCTCTCGCCCCAGGGTGCGCCCAGATCGCTGCCCATGGTCTGGTGCACGCCCTGGAAGATCACGCGCCGGGTCGCGCCTTCCAGCCACAGCACGCCTTTGTAGCGCAGCATGCGCGGACCATAGACCTGCACCAGGCTGCCGATGAATTCTTCCAGTCGCGGCGGATCGAAGGAACGGTCGCTGCGGAACACGAAGGCCGCGATCTGGTCGGTATGCCCGCCCTGCCCGTGCCCTTGCGGGTGGGTGTGCTGATGGCTGTCGCCATGGCCATGCGCGTGGGCATGGCCGTGGTCATGATCGTGGTGATCGCAGTGCTCGTCGCAGTGATCATGATCATGCTCGTCGGCCTTCAGGAAATCGGGATCGATCTCCAGCTTGTCATTGAGGTTGAAGCCGCGGATGTCGAAGATTTCGGCAATGTCCACCTTGCCGAAATCGACGCGCGTGATCGGTGCGCGCGGGTTGATGCGCTTCAGGCGCCCTTCCAGTTCGGCTACCTGCGGCGCGCCGGCCAGGTCTGTCTTGGACAGCAGCATGCGGTCGGCAAAGCCGACCTGCCGCTGGGCCTCCTCGAACTGGTCCAGCTGCTGCATCGCGTGGCTGGCATCGACCACGGTAATCACGCCGTCCAGCAGGTAGGCGGTGGCGACTTCTTCATCCATGAAAAAGGTTTGCGCAACCGGGCCCGGGTTGGCCAGGCCCGTGGTCTCGATCACCACCCGGTCGAAGTGCAGCAGGCCATCGCGCCGCTTCTGCGCCAGTTGCGAGAGCGCCGCGATCAGGTCGCCGCGCACTGTGCAACAGACACAGCCGTTGCTCATCTCGACGATCTGCTCGTTGCTGTCCTGGACCAGGATCTCGTTATCGATATTCTCTTCGCCGAACTCGTTCTCGATCACGGCAATCTTCTGGCCGTGGGACTCATGCAGGATGCGGTTCAGCAGAGTGGTCTTGCCGGCGCCGAGGAAGCCGGTCAGGATCGTGGCGGGTATCAGTGACATCGCGGTGGTTCTTTATTCGGGGTGGATCTGTAATTCCAGTCAGTCGCCGTCGCCCTGCTTCTTGGCGCGCGGATGGGCTGCGTCGTATACCTGCGCCAGCCGCTGGAAATCCAGTGCAGTGTATACCTGTGTCGAGGCGATCGATGCATGGCCCAGCATTTCCTGCACCGCCCGCAGGTCGCCCGAGGACTGCAGCACGTGCGATGCGAAGGAATGGCGCAGCACGTGCGGGTGCACGTCGGCGGCGATGCCCAGCGACTGCGCATGCGCCTTGATGCGCGACTGCACCGCGCGCGGCGAGATCCGTTGACCGCGGGTCGACAGGAACAGCGCATGCTCATCATCCGGCCCGGTCGCCGCCTTGCTGTTGCCGGCCTTGCCCGGTGGCGCCCGCAGTGCATCGCGCACTGACAGCCAGGCCTTCAGTGCTGCCATTGCCGCTGCACCGACCGGCACGCTGCGGCGCTTGCTGCCCTTGCCGGTGACCGTGACCTCGGCCGCATCGAGATCCAGCCAGCCCTGCGATTCATGCGAGCTGTCCCGCACATATTGCAGGTCGAGTCCGGTCAGCTCGGATACGCGCAGTCCGCTCGAATACAACAATTCGAACATCGCCTTGTTGCACAGGCTGCTCGCCGTATCATCATTCTTGACGGTCACGTCCGACGACACCAGCTTGACCGCCTCATCGACGCCCAGGGCCTTGGGCAGCGGTCGGGCTCGCTTGGGCGGCTTCACGCCGTCGACCGGATTCGCGGCCAGTGTTTGTTGTTGTGCCAGCCAGCGGAAGAAGCCGCGCCACGCCGACAGCTTGCGGGCAATCGAGCTGGCCGACAGGCCGCGCGCATGCAACTGGCTGGCAAAGCGCCGGATGTCGAACTGCGTCAGCCGGTCCAGTTGCGTGTCCGAGGAGATGCCCGAAGCGGTTCCCGCCGGTGCGCGCGACGGCGCCTGCATCAGCGATACCAGCTCTTCAAGGTCGCGCCGATAACTGTCCAGCGTGTGATCGGCCAGCTTGCGCTGTACCCGCAAGTATTGCAGGTAGGCCTCGGTTGCGGGCGGCCGGCCGTCGGCGTTCACGTTCTCAGGCGATCAGCCCTTGCAGGCTGGCGCTGGCTGCTTCGCCAATGCGGGCGAGGAAATCGGTGGCAAGTTCGCTGGAGAAACGCTGCGCATCGGGCGAACCCAGCACCATCAAGCCGAAGCATTGGTCACTCCCTGCCTTGCGCAGCGGTACGAGGGCGACCGACTTCATGCTCGCCGCATCCGCCAGCCAGTCGACGCCGGGCTGACCGGCGGCCGCGCCGCAAACCGGTTGAGGATGCTCATCGGCATAGGCACGCGCGGCGCTCAGGTCGCCTTCGGCGAACCAGGCATCGTCGTGACCCGGGGTCAGGCTCCACAGCCTGAGGGTGGCTGCCGGTACCTCGAAGCTTTCTTTCATTGCATTGATCAGCACATCCGGCTGGCTATCGACATCGCGCTCGATCAGCAGGCGCAACATCCATTGGTGGAAATTGCTGATGATGGTGTCATTGTTGCCAGCGATGCGGGTCAGGTTAGCCAGCTTTAGCTCGAGATGACGAATCTTGTCGCGCAATACCTCGACCTGTCGTTCCTGCAACGATACGGTGCGGCCTCCGAGCGAGGTGGTCAGTCGCAGGCCGGCGATCAGGTCGGGATTATGTTCAAAGAAATCCGGATGCTCTTCGAGGAAAAGCGCAACGGCGTTGGCGTCGGGCAGTGCAGTCATTGGCGGGCAGGGATGGGAAATGGGTGACAGACGGGATTTTAGCCGGGACGGGGCATGCAGAGCGAATCCATCGGGCATAGCGACTGCCGGCTGCAAAAAAAGATGGCACCCGAGGGTGCCATGCAAGAGAGGAGATTAAATTCGCAGAAGACTCTGCAGGACGTTTGCCTTGCGGCTCCCGACCTATCCGGCGCCAGCCCTGCAGGACAGGGCCGGTACTGAATGCTTTGCGGGCCGAAGCCCGCGTGGATCAGAACGTGTGGCGAACGCCGAGATTGAAGGATTGATCTGCCGTACCCAACTCCGAGTTGTTGCCGACCGTGAACAAGGCGCCGCGCTTGTTATCGATGCGTGCATAAGCGGCATACAGATTGGTGCGCTTCGATAAGGCATAGGTGTAACCGATGGCCGCCTGGTTCGCGTCGCGGTTCAGCGCGCTACGGTCATCCTTGTTGATGTAGGACACCATGACCGTATGCGGGCCGAACGGCAGGCTGGCGCCGATCAGGAAATCGCGGGTCTTGCGACCAGCAAATTCATCACTATCCGCATAGGCGGCATGCAGCTTGGCGACGCCGAAGTCCCAGTTAGCCGCCAGCATGACGCTGGACGTGGCGTCGCGCGCGACCGTCAGGCTGGGTACGGTATTGGCGCGGTAGTACGCGAGCCCCAGGGCCAGCGGCTTGACTTTGTAGGTCAGCGACGCACTGGCGACCCGGCCATCTGAATTGCTGCCAGGCACCTCGCCGAAGCCATAGGCGACTTCGCCGCTGAGGCCGGAGAACAGCGGTGTCGTGTACTTGGCAGTGTTATCCATGCGCACGCCCTGATTCGGGCGGCTCGAGCCAGGTGCCAGCATCAGGTTTTGCGCCGCACCGGCCAGGCCGGCGGCGAACGGGTCGGCCACGCCGGCCAGCGTCAGGAAGTAAGGCGTGTACTGGCGACCGAGGCTGACCGTGCCGAAATTGCCCTGCACGCCAACAAAGGTCTGGCGGCCAAAGGCCAGGCCGCCCTGGTTGAAGCCGCCGCGGTCGGCAGCGATGCCGGTCTCCAGCACGAACAGGCCCTTGAGGCCGCCGCCCAGGTCTTCCGTCCCCTTGAAGCCGATACGGGTACCGGATTGCACGCCGCTGGCGATGTTGTTACCGCTCGGAGAGACGACCGTGGCGTTGCGGCTCAGGCCGCTGACCGCACCGGTGTCGCGCACGAATCCCATGTCGACCACGCCATAAATTTCGATCGCCGACTGCGCATGGACGGCGCCGCTGAAAGCGCCAACCAGAGCCAGCGCAACAAAAGACTTATTCATGTTTTTCCATCCTCAAATCAAGGTTTCTTTTAGCGATCCGCGCAAGTCGGATGGGGAAACCTTAATTTCTAAAATGGAAATTTCTCGAAGAACGGTGGTGTCGTAGCGCGCAGTTTTGGGAAAGCGTGGGGGATTCGTGCGGGGTGTTGTTTTATTAGCACCACGCTGCGTTGACGCACTTGGGTGGAACCCGCACAGTTAAGTTTTCACTTTTGATAACTTCACTGCACTTTTCCAGACCATGGCCAACCGAGAGGAATTGCTGATCATACGTGCTGCCCGTGCCGGCCAGGGCGCGGCCCAGCTCGCGCTCGGCAAGCGTTACCTGTTCGGCAGCGCCAGCCTGCCGCAGAGTTTTGCGACGGCCTTGCACTGGCTGGAAAAGGCCGCCGAACAGAACCAGCAAGACGCCTGGATGCTGATCGGCGAGCATGTGCCCTTCTCCATCGCGTATCAGGCGAGCGACCCTTTGAGGGTTGCCTTCTGGTACGAACGCGCCTTCGAAGGCGGCTCCGCCCGCGCCGGGCTGGTGCTGGCCATGCTGGTTTTCAATGTCTGGACGCGCGCCGATGTGCTGCTGCGCCAGAAATCTCTGCGCGCACTCAAGTCCGCAGCCGAGGCCGGCATACCCGACGCCCAGTGGCTGCATGCGCAGCAGCTTGGCATGCGCGAGCTGGCGACGCAGCCGGCCTCGGGCGACAACTCGCCCCAGTCGCGCCAGCGCGTCGAGCAGGCGCTGGACTGGACGACCAAGGCAGCCCGCAACGGCGTCCTCGATGCGCAGCGCACACTGGCCGACTATTGCTGGGCGCGGCAGGATCACCTGAAATTCCTGTTCTGGGCGGTGCCGATGGCGCAGGAGCTGGACCGGCGCAATGCCGGCAGCCCGGCGCGCCGCCGTCCCTACTCGAGCCATGAACTGGTGCTGCTGGGCCGGGTCGCGCAGGCCTTGTTGCTGACCGCCGATCCGAATACCCGGCTGATCGAGCGCTACCTGCGCATGGCCGCCGAAGGCGGCGCCGGCGATGCGCAACTGGCCTATGGCTTGTGGATTGCACGCATGGACCAACAGGGCACGCGGCTGACCGGCGTGCCCGGCGTTGCGCATTACAAGAAGGCGATACGCTGGCTGGCCTTGTCGGCCGAGCAGGGGTCGTCATTGGCCTGGTATGCGATGTCGCGCATTTATCTGAAGCCTGAATTCTCGCGCCGCAGCGTCACCGAGGCGCGGCGCTACCTGGAAATGGCGGCCGTCGCCGGCCACGAGCAGGCCCAGCTCGAATTGGGGCTGGTCGCCTGGCGTGCGCGGCGCGTCGAACCCCGGGCCGACATCCGCGCCGTCTACTGGCTGCAGAAAGCCGCCGGGCAGGGCAACAAGGAAGCCAAGGGATTGCTGGACAAGATCGCGCCGCCGGTGCGCAAGGCCGAATGGGCCTACCAGGCGCGCGCCAGCTTCAGCCGCGACATCTGCAACCAGTACCCGTTCCTGTCGGCGCGCATCGAGCTGGGCTACTGGTTTGGCCTGACGCGCGCCGAGGCGCTGCTGATCGATGTGGAAGCGGCCGACCACGGCCACTGCCTGGAAGTGGATATCCGGGCCACGCACCCGCGCAGCCGGCGCCGGCTGGTCCAGATCATCAGCGGCGATCAGCGGCAGGCGCTGGATCGCGCAGCGCGCATGTTCGATGTCGTCGACGGCAAGGGCACTCAGGGGCCCGAAGGCAATTACCGGCAACGGCTATATCGTTTTCGCAGTCTGATGACCCAGCGCCGCGCACAAACCGGCCGCAGTGCCTGATCGGCAGCCAGTCCGCCGCCCCCGACCACCAATTCCCCGACCGCCGCGTACCGACCGCCGCTCCCCCGACCGCTGCCTACCGACCGCTGCCTACCGACCGCTGTCCGGCGCCGTCAGATCTCGACGCTGCCCTCGAAGACGCTGACGGCCGGGCCGGTCAGCATCACCGGCGCCGTGCCGCCGCCCCAGGCAATCGACAGATCGCCGCCGCGGGTGGCAACAGCCACCGGCGAATCCAGCAAGCCTTGCGCAATGCCGGCCACCACCGCCGCGCAGGCACCGGTGCCGCAGGCCAGCGTCTCGCCGGCGCCGCGCTCGAACACGCGCAAGCGGATCTGGTGGCGGTTGACGATCTGCATGAAGCCCGCATTCACGCGCTTGGGAAAGCGCGGGTGATGCTCGATCGCCGGGCCGTCTTCGCCGACCGGCGCGGTATCGACATCGGCGACCACTTGCACGGCATGCGGATTGCCCATCGAGACTACCGCCAACGCCACCGGCTTGCCGTGGATCTCGAGCGGCCAGAGGGTGCCCGAGCCGACCGTCGTCGGCTGCAGGCCCTTGCCATCGAAAGGCACGCGCTCGGGCTCGAATACCGGCGCGCCCATGTCGACCGTGATGCGGCCATCGTCTTCAAGCCGTGGTGCGATGACGCCGGACATGGTCTCGACGCGGATCTCGCGCTGCTCGGTCAGGCCCTTGTCGACCACGAACTTCACGAAAGCCCGCGCGCCATTGCCGCATTGTTCGACTTCGCCGCCGTCGGCATTGAAAATCCGGTAGCGGAAATCGATGCCCTGGCCGGAAGGCTTCTCGACCACGAGGATCTGGTCGGCGCCGATGCCGAAACGGCGGTCGGCCAGCCGCTGCCATTGTTCCGGGCTCAGGTTGACTTGCTGGTTGATTGCATCGATGACGATGAAATCATTGCCGGCGCCATGCATCTTGGTGAACTTCAGTTTCATGCTGTCCAGTGTGGTGATCAGAGGTGACAAAGGTGCTACGGGTGCTGTGGGTGCTAAAGGTGCTAAAGGTGCTAAAGGTGCTAAGGGTGCTAAGGGTGCTAAGGGTGCTAAGGGTGCTAAGGGTGCTAAGGGTGCTAAGGGTGCTAAGGGTGCTAAGGGTGCTGCGAGTGCCACGGTTGGCAAAGGCAGGCATGACAGGTGGCATCCGTGCTGACCGGCGACGCAAGTGCGACCGAAAACCGGGCAGGCCCCGAGCCCGGGCTCAATCGTACACGGATGGCAGCCCCTCGGGCCGCGTCTTGAATCGCTTGTGCGACCAAAAATATTCGGCCGGCGCTTCGCGCACACGCGCCTCGATGAAAGCATTCATGCGGCGCGTCGCGGCATCGATATCCTCGCCGGGGTAGTCTTCCCACGGCGGATAGAACGTCACCTGCCAGCCCTGGTAATCCGGTAGGAAGCGGGTGACGACAGGGATCACCTGCCCGCCGGTGGCCAGCGTCAGCCGGGCCGGTGCCGTCAGTGTGGCGGCCGGCACGCCGAAGAAGGGCACGAACACCGATTCGCGCGGGCCGAAATCCATGTCGGGCAACATCAGGAACGGACGGCCGCCGCGCATCGCGCGAATGACGGGCTTGATGCCGGCATCGCGCGACATCAGGTTGCTGGCGTCGGGCGTGAAACGCAGCCGGCCCTTGCGCAGCGCCTCGTCGAATACCTGATTGCGCTGGCGCGAATAGATCGAACAGGCCGGGCCTTCCATCGTGATGGCCACGCCGGCCACCTCGAGGCAGACGAAGTGCGGGCACAGGAAGATGGTGGGGCGCTCTGCCGCCAGCGCGGTGGGCACCGCCGGCTCGATCCGGATCAGGCGGCGCAGCCGCGCTGCCGAGGCCCACCACAGGATCGCGCGTTCCAGCACGCTGCGCGCATAGCCCTGAAAATGCTCGAGGGCGATCCGGCGCCGCTGCTCGTCGTTCAGCTCAGGCAGGCACAGCGCGAGATTGCGCATGGCGATGCGGCGACGGCTGCCCATCCACCAGAACAGCAGGGTGCCGACGCCCTTGCCGAGCCGGCCCAGCACGGGCAGCGGCAGCCAGTGCAGCAGCCACATCAGTCCCAGCAGCGCCCTCATGCGGCCTCCGCCGGTGTTGCTGCCACGGGCGTGCCTTTGTAGCGGTTGTAGCTCCAGAAGTACTGGGCCGGGCAGCGCGCGACCAGCGCCTCCATGGCCGCATTGATGGTGCGCGCCTGCTGTTCGGGGCTGCCCTCGAGCGTGCCATCGAAGCGCACGAAATGGATCGCATAGCCCTGCCCGTCCGGCAGCCGTTCGGCATAAGAGAGGACCAACGGCGCGCCGCTCATCTGGTGCAGCCTGGCCGGCAGGGTCATCGTGTAGGCCGGGCGGCCGAAGAACGGGGTCCAGACGCCTTCGCCGAATTGCGGCACCTGGTCGGGCAAGAGGCCGATGGCGCCGCCGCTGCGCAGGGTCTTGATCAGCGTGCGCACGCCCGCCAGGTTGGCCGGCGCCAGCGACGGGCCGTCACGCGCGCGCGCCTGTTCCAGCAAAGGGCGCAGCGCCTGCTGCTTCGGCGGCCGATACAGCGCCGTCAGCGGCGCGCGGCTGGCAATGGCCTGGGCGATGATCTCGAAGCAGCCCAGGTGCGGGGTCAGAAAGATCACGCCGCTGCCGCTGTCCAGCGCGGCCTGCGCGACTTCCCAGTCATGCAGGGTGGCGGTCTGGAGCACCCGCGCCGGTGGCGCGCACCAGATGAAAGGCAGCTCCAGCACGTTCTTGCCGGCCTCGGCAATGGCCTGCGGCAGCAGCGATGAATAACCGGCAAGGGCCAGGTTCTCTTTCAGCCGGCGCCGGTAGGTGGGCGAGGCCAGGTACACCAGCCAGCCTGCGGCAGCGCCCAACTTGTGCAGCAGCGGCAGCGGGAACACCGACAGGAAATGAAACACGCGAAGCAGCATCGGGATCAGCGGATGGAATCGGGGAGATGGGTGCGAATTTTGCTGAATTGAAGCAAGTTGCGTAAAATAGCACGAGCAATCACCGCCGAGTTAACAGACAACTTGCGAGGCGGTCTACAAATTTCGCTAAAGCGTCGCAGGCTCACTGGGTTGACCGCGACACGACGTCAATCATTATTTTTTCAGGGAGCTTGCATGTCAAACGAATACCTGTTCACCTCCGAGTCAGTGTCCGAAGGCCATCCGGACAAAGTCGCTGACCAGATCTCCGACGCCATCCTCGACGCCATCCTCGAGCAGGATCCGCGCGCGCGCGTCGCTGCCGAAACCCTGTGCAACACCGGCCTCGTGGTGCTGGCCGGCGAGATCACGACCACCGCGAACGTGGACTACATCAAGGTCGCCCGCGATACCCTCAAGGGCATCGGCTATGACAACACCGACTTCGGCATCGACTACCGCGGCTGCGCCGTGATGGTCTGCTACGACAAGCAGTCGCCCGACATCGCGCAGGGCGTGGACGAGGGCAAAGGCATCGATC
>JACCDG010330869.1_pt1 | contig 16088 bp, 16 predicted proteins | sample 7442471 | NCBI WGS metagenome assembly JACCDG01 (sample SAMN15323444, study PRJNA562643) | freshwater metagenome | isolation source: river surface water | place: USA:Blue River Watershed | collected 2017-08-17 | reverse complement strand
GCCCTGATTCCGGTTGTTGCGGCGAACCGCATTGGGAGGACTACTCATGGGTCATGGGGTCCTGCGTGGTTTTTTGTTTTCCGGTTTTCCCGGGTTAGGGACTAGATGCCGTGCAATCTCGGCAAGTTCCGAAGAAAAGTATACTACTTTATTTTTCTGGGTCAAGAGGTTGTATGCAAAAAGTGGATAACTGATTTATATATGCAACCTCGATATTTTTGTCATCTTCTGTTATTCTAAAACCATGAATTCTGAAAAAGAAAAAATTGAGCAAAAAATATCTGAAATCGAAAATGCGATGGCTAACCCTGATTTTTGGACCAATAAAGACAAAGCACAAGAAACGGTGAGAGAATTACAAGCACTCAAAGATGGTCTATCAGGCATAGGGGCCGAAGACCGCGGAGATGCTATATTATCCATCTTATCTGGAGCAGGTGGTGATGATTCCGAAGACTTCTCTTCGATGTTGTATAGAATGTACAAGAAATATTGCGAGCGTCAGGGTTGGTCTTGGAATCTTGTTCATATAAATGAAAATGATCATGGAGGCTTGCGCAATGTTACTGTTGAGATTTCCAAGGGTGGTAGAGGCGGAGTTTACGGTAGATTGAAGAATGAATCAGGGGTTCATCGTCTTGTGCGTATCTCCCCATTCAATGCAAATGACAAAAGGCACACATCTTTTTCGCTTGTAGAAATTATTCCAAAAATAGAAAAAATGAACAGCAATGATATTGTCATTGCTGATAGTGATATTGAAATAAGTATTGCCAAGTCCGGTGGTCCTGGTGGTCAAAATGTAAACAAGAGGGAAACAGCCGTTAGATTGGTCCACAAGCCGACTGGTATCTCTATACATGTCACTAGCGAGCGTTCACAAGCTCAAAACCGAGAGAAAGCCATGGAAATTTTGAGGGGAAAACTCTGGAAGAAGATGGAGGAAGCGCGGATAGCAAAGGAAAAAGGTATGCAAATATCGAGCACCACATCGATAGAATGGGGCAATCAGATCAGATCCTACGTTTTACATCCTTATAAGATGGTAAAAGATCATCGTACAGATTATGAGACTACTCAAGTGGAAAAAGTTTTGGATGGAGATTTGGATGGTTTTATTGAGGCGGAAAACACAGAGGTGACACCTCTGTAGGTGATTGTAAACAGAGGTGTCACCTCTGTGATATACTAATTAAATGATCTACTACGACAAAGTCACAAAAGTCTATCCTGACAAAACAATCGCTTTGCATGGCGTTAGTTTTGCTGTAGAACCAAAGGAATTCGTTACTTTGATTGGTCCGTCGGGCGCCGGCAAGACAACATTGCTCAAAATGCTAATTGGTGAAGAGTACCCAAGTGATGGTTCAGTCTATTTTGAGTCGTCAAATATTCACAAATTGAAGAAGAAAGACATGACGAAGTTGCGCCGGAGGATCGGTACAGTCTTTCAAGATTATCGCTTGATACCAACCAAGACAATTTATGAAAATATAGCTTTTGCTATGGAGGCGGCTGGTAGAACCGATAGTGAGATCGCTTCTGATGTTCCACATGTGCTCGAATTGGTGAATTTGGGCCACAAAATTTGGAATTTCCCCAAAGAGCTTTCGGGTGGTGAGCGTCAGCGCGCAGCTATTGCAAGAGCGATTGTTACTCAACCAGACATTATCATCGCCGATGAACCAACAGGCAATCTCGATCCTGCAAACACTTTTGAGATTATTACAATTCTCCAGAGGATAAATGAGCTCGGCACAACAGTTCTCCTTACAACCCACAACAAAGGCGTGATGGATACAGTGAAGGGTAGAATTATAACCATGGAAAATGGCAAAATAATAAAAGATGACAAGAACGGAAAGTACGCGATATAATTAAACAATGATTTTTACTACTTTCAAGCGAATAACTCGCACCGGTTTCGTCAATTTTTGGAGAAATGGTTTCCTATCTTTTTCGGCTATTGTAATGGTTACTTTGTCACTGAGTGCAATAGGAACTATTATCTTTACGAGCGCTTTTGGACGAGCTCTCATTGCAGATGTTGAGGAAAAAGTTGATATCAATGTTTATTTTTCATTGTCAGCTCCAGAATCAGACATTTTGGCACTAGACAAAGACATAAAGGCTCTTCCTGAGGTCAAAGAAACAGCATATGTATCGAGAGAAAAAGCCTTAGAAGCATTCAAAGAAAAGTGGAAGGATAATACTTTGATTATGCAAGGTCTGGAGGAGATCGGTGACAACCCATTCCCAGCGGCTCTAAATATAAAAGCCAAAGATCCTGGACAATATGGCAGTATTACGACTTTCTTACAAAACAAAAATCCTATTGATAGTGCAGGTACACCTATTATTAGCAAGATAAATTATCAAGAGAATAAACTTATCATCGATCGTCTTGGCAGGATAATACCGGCAGTTGAGAAGACTGGTACTGTTGTAGCTTTGATTTTGGTTATAGTGGCAGTTATTGTCGTCTGGAATACAATTCGTCTTATCATTTTCACCGCTCGCGATGAAATTTCTGTAATGAAACTTGTCGGAGCAAGCAATATATATGTTAGAGGTCCTCTTGTTGTGTCAGGCATCATGTATGGAATAATCGGTTCTGTCATCACTCTCTTACTTATGGCAGGTTTTGCATATTGGAGCGACATGGTCATCCTCAAGTTCGCTGGAGTTCAAGTAGCTTCAGATTTTTCACTTGTTGTTAATGTATTTTCAACATATTTCACTCAAAACTTCGCTGAGATTTTCTTAGTTATTGTTGGTTCAGGTGTTATTCTTGGCGGTCTTGCAAGTTATGTTGCTGCAAGGAGGTATTTGAAGGTTTAGTTTTTAATTTGTTTTTGTTACAATGATATCGGTTTGAACTCGAGACTCTGATTGGCCAGAAGCAAGTCAGAGGCTCAGAAAGGAGGTGATCCATATCTGCGGGGGTTCCAGACGGCTGGAGCCCTTTGCTTTTTGTATTAATATATAAATGATTACAATCGTTATGTTTTTCGCAATTTGACTACTCAATTTATCTGTACTCAATTGCCAAAGTTTGTAGACAATAACTTTTGTCTTTATTAGAATGTGCTTATGAAGAAGTTAAATCATAAATACATTTTCGTTATTGGAGGAGTAATGTCAGGAGTCGGTAAGGGAGTCGCTACTTCATCTATTGGTATGTTGCTCCGATCAAAAGGCTTCGAAGTCAATTTGGCAAAAGTCGACCCATATCTCAATGTCGATGCAGGAACTATGAACCCCACCGAACACGGTGAGGTTTTTGTTTTGAATTCAGGTTTGGAAACAGATCAAGACATGGGCAATTACGAAAGATTTCTCAACCGCGATTTGTCGGCCTCTGACTACATCACAAGTGGCATGGTTTACAAACATGTTATCGAAAAAGAACGTGCTCTAGGATATGGTGGCAAGTGTGTCGAAGCAGTACCTCATATTCGAGATGAGATAGTCCACAGATTCGAAAATTCTGCCAAGGTCAACAAATCTGACATATCGATAATTGAGATCGGAGGCACGGTCGGTGATTATCAAAATATCATGTTCATAGAGGCGGCAAGAGTGCTCAAGATCCGTCATCCACATGATGTTATTTTTATTATGGTTTCATATCTACCTATCCCTGGTACTTTGGGAGAAATGAAAACGCGACCTACACAACACGCCGTGTACCACTTGGCTTCTTATGGTGTTACGACAGATATCGTCATTGCTCGTGCCTCTATACCACTAGATGAGAGACGCAAAGAAAAGATTGCTACTGCTTGCAATATTCCCGCAAAGAGAGTGATCTCTGCTCCAGATATAAAGAGTATTTATGATGTTCCAGTAAACTTTGAAAAAGACAAATTGGCTGAGATTATAGTCGAGGCTCTCGACTTACCCAAGACCAAACTCAACCAATCTTTTGCTGATTGGAAAAAGATGGCCGAAGGTATCAAAAATTACGAGGACAAAGTGGTCAACATTGCTATCGTGGGTAAATATTTCAATACTGGCGATTTCATTCTTTCTGATTCATATATTTCTGTTTTGGAAGCGATCAAGTTTTCGGCTTATTCGGTGGGGGTCAAGCCGGTGATACATACCATAAATGCGAGAGATTTCGAGGAGGTTAAAGGGCAAAAGGTGAAAGGTAAAAGGGAAGAGGTAATAGGTAAGGGTGAGGAGGGAAAAATTGAAGAACAAAAAGCGGGTGGAACAGCTTTTCCTTATGAACAACTGGACAAAATGGATGGGATAATAGTACCGGGAGGATTCGGGGAGACGGGTATAGAAGGTAAACTCAATGTGATCCGTTATGCTCGCGAAAATAAAATTCCATATTTCGGTCTTTGCTATGGTATGCAACTTATGACCGTAGAATTTGCTCGCAACGTGCTTGGTCTAAAGGGTGCTCATACGGCAGAGATTGATCCAAAATCTCCACATCTCATTATCGACATAATGCCCGATCAAAAGAAAAAGATTGCCGAAGGCAAATATGGTGGTTCGATGAGGTTGGGGCAGTATGAAGCGTACCTAAAGAAGGGGACGGTGGCGGAGGAGGCATATAAACTTAAATCTAAAATCTCAAATCTAAAAACTGAACATAATCAAATTATTATACAAGAGAGACATAGACACCGATATGAAGTAAATCCAGAATATATAGAGCAAATTGAGAAAGGTGGTTTGGTGTTTTCTGGTAAGTCGCCTGACGGTACTTTGATGGAGATTGCTGAACTTCCAAAAAATATTCACCCATTTTTCCTTGGCACACAATTCCATCCAGAATTCCTGGCTAGACCACTTGCTCCGCATCCATTGTTCACTTCATTTATGAAGGCAAGCAAGGGTAGAGCAAAATTGTAGTAGTGACAGTGTCAACTCTCGGTCAGATATTTATAATAAAAAATCAATCCCGCGAGGGGCGGGATTGTGTTGATGCGCATTATGGCAATGGTGTTCTGCTATAGAAATGAATTCCTTCACTAAATGGAATCAATTCGAGTTTTTCAATTAGGTCTTCGTACCTCAATTGTGTTAGCGAGCTAACGTCTGCATTTGGTTCGCGATTATCTCCACTGACAGAGCAGTTTGGTGTGATGTTGTTTTTTAAGCAATATTGAATTGCTTCTCGAATAGCATGTTGCCCTTCTTCGGTAAGGTCTTGGGTCTCGTTTCTATCAATTTTGTGGTGGCTTTCGGTTGGTTTGAAGAGTTTGCCCTGATTATAAAAGTGTTTCAGTCTGCTTGCCAAAGCTTCTGATGGGTGAACCTCTTTTTTCTTTTTCATAATCTATATCATTTATACTCCTTCTATTATTTTATGCAACAAAGCCCCCGTAGGGGCTTGTGGAGTACAAAGGGTTACATCTCACCCTTGCCATATTCGCCATTCGAATATGGATGTTCGAAGAACTTGGCGTGTCTCGTGGTTGAAAGTCACCTCGGTGTACTGTCGGTGATACAGACCTGGAGGCATTCGGAATTTGAAACCAACCGAATTGGTCACACACTTAAGTCCGGGCCATTTGCGACTGTGACCGATTCTAACCAAAGTCCCATCTTCCCAGTGCGTGGTTCCGATAGGGCAAGTCCTCAGTCTTGGCTCAGTATGACCCAATTCTTCTACCAGTTCACGTTTGGCTCCATCCTCGGGTCTTTCGTTGCGAAGAAGGATGCCGGTCACACCTCGGAGATGATGTCGTTGTACAATGACACCACCTGTATGGACTTGTCTTTCTTCATAAAGCTCGAAAAGATCGCCGGTATCATAATCTTCGATATAAGGCAATATGTTGCCTACATTGATTTTGAGAATGAGCACCCCCTCCTCTTCAATGAGTAACACTTGTTCTTCACGAAGTCTCTTGAGGAGTTCATCTAGAGTGTAGCTGGGGGCTACACCCCACTTGCCGTAATTGACACGATGTTTGTTCAGAAGTTTGACCACTTGGTCTCTTGTCACTTGGGGACCATTGAGGGTAATTGTCATATTCGTGCTGTGTTTCCGAAGTCTGCAATATTTATACTCTTTTCCTAGAAAAAAACCACCCCTCGAAGAGGGGTGTTCGAAGGGATATCATCCCGTTCCATTCCGGGATGTGTCACATCCCGGAAACCGTACGCCAACCGAAGTAGGTAGTCTTCCAAATTTTTCCATCGACTCCTCGTACCCGCTTTGTGTATTCTTCCTTGTAATAGAATCTTGGAATAACCAAGTCAAAGTGTATCTTCTCGACCACAACTTTTATCCCATACCAGACGTGGGATCTTTCTGTGACGAGGGTCTCATTCCTGTCTTGTTGTCTGGTAAACCTGCCAAGCTTGATGAAGGTAAATCTTGGTTCGCTTTGACCAACGCTCTGAAAGACAACCTCTCTTGCGGTTTCCTCGAGCGGACGTTGGTTGTTATGGATTCCAGACAGACCGGATGAATGTCTCCAGAGTTCAGATCCATCACAAAAGATCGTGCAAGTATCGTATAGCTCCTCTACAGATAAATCTGGCCTAACGTGTAATACGCGGACAATGACGAATCTTTGCCTGATCCCCAGACGGCGGCCTCTTTCGATAGAAACGAGCTCTATCTCACCAGACCGAACCTTTCTCGTTAGCTCGCTTAGTGGATAGTGAGTTCCTTTGCCACAAAGCCCGAGGTTGATGTTGTGTTCCCTTAGTAATTGAGTAATGATCTTCTCTGTCACCCCTGGTCCGGTTATTACCATACATTTATTGGGTTTTGCTTACTTCTGTTTTTCTGTGTTGTTTTATACCTGTTTTTGCGGTATTCTGCAATATACGAAAGTTTTGATGATATGTTAATTTTTTGCGGGATCGTCTAATGGTAGGACACAGCTCTCTGAAAGCTGTTATCTTGGTTCGAGTCCAAGTCCCGCAGCCAAAAAAGTTGCTATAATAAGTACATGGAAAGATTAGATTTTAAAATCGATAAAGAAAGTAAAGTCAAACAATTAAAGGTCGTCATTGAAAAGGCTACCTTGGCTGACTTGGATATTATTCAGAAGTTTAATCAGGAATTGTGTACAAAAGAGAATCGAGAATTTGATGAGACAATAGACCCAAATTATGCATTTTCAACGAAAGGTGAAAAATATTTCAGAGCAAGAATTGAATCTTCTGATGGATTATCTATTCTTGCCAAAGAGGGCGGTGTACCTGTTGGATATCTTGTTGGTGGTATGGTAGAGCCGGAATATTATAGGACTGTTCGTTCAATGGCTGAATTAGAAAATATGTACGTGCAGGAATCAATGAGAGGTAGGGGTATTGGCGGTAAGTTGGTCCAGCAATTTGAGGATTGGTGTAAAGAGAAAGGGGTTCAGATCATTCGTGTCGTTGCTTCTGCTCAAAATAGCGATGCCATAAAATTTTATAAAGCACATGGAGCTAAGGAGGTCAGTGTGACCTTGGAGAGACGTTTTGACACTAAATAGGTTTCCAACAGCATCCCACACGGCCAGCCAAATTTTCAAGCGTAAAAATTTGTTACAAGAGAGCACTGCGAGAAGTGAAATGTTTATAATTTTGCTTAAAGAGAGTATTGCAATAAGTAAATATATACAAAATATTGATGAATGATTTGAATAGGTATATTATTGATTCGAACACTCGAGGTAAGTTGAAAATCAGTACCAGAGAAACCTCCTAGCTTTCCACTGATGAAAGAGGGTTGAAATTGGTAAAGTTGAAAAACTGAACCACACTTTTTACTGTCGGTACGGTATTAAGTGACTAGCTCGCACAGATGCCTAATTGTCATGATCAGAGGATCCTAGTGACAAGACGACACTGCTGCTCAAAAGGGTGGAAGTCAAAAGCAACCACCTATGCGCTTCAGGAATGGCCTGAACAAGCTGTCTCCGGACGGCGAGCGGGGTAGACTATCTTGAGTGTTCACGATGGCTCACTACGGTGGGCCATTTTCTTTTGTTGTAATGTTTCCATATTTGCAAAATGCATAAAAGAACAAAGAACGTGCATAGGAAGAGAAGATGCAGATGAGTTGTCTATTTTGAGAAAGTATCCACATATCTCTAAACAATCCTTTACTTCACCTCCTCCTTCGCCTTTTCTTCAATCTCTACCCACTTACTTTTCAACTCCTCTCGAATTTCATCGACTTTTTCGGCACCTGCTTTTTTCATTTGAGAATATTTGTCGGAAACATCATCAACTATTTCATAATAGGTGTTCTTGGATAATCTTTGCATTTTCTTTAATCGGGCGATCAATTCTGCTTTTGCATCTTCAAAATCACCTTCGACTCGCTGTCGATTTTTCCTGGCGTTCTTTGAAGCGAAGAGAAAATAGCCACCGACCATTGTGGCGACAAAGATCCCCGAGACGAATCCTCCAACTATTCCTGTTTTATTGTTATGTTCCATTTTTTTATTTAATTAAATGATTGATAAACTTTTGTACAAGGTGATATTTGAATTTGACATCACTGACCATGAATCTGATGTCTCGCAATATCTTGATGGCATAGACACTCACTACCACGCCCAATAGAGTCATCACCACGACCGCTATTGTGGTAACAAAGAAGAATATGTCTGATTTTAGTATGTTTTCTATTTGCATAATTATTTCTTATATTATGATGCCGTTAAACTAGGTAATTTATTACCAATAGAAAAACTTGCTATCTCTAACAAATTTTCTGCTATAATGCCCATATGGATCAAATAAAAGACAATAAACTCAAGATTATTATTGGTGTTGTGGTTTTGGTAGTGATTATCATCTCTGCAACAATATATATGTCAGCAGGAGGATTTTCGGAACAAGGCTCTTATGTTGAGGTCAAAGGTCTTTCCGAAAAGATAGTCAAAGCCGATACTGCTATCTGGTCAATGAGCTTCGATGTCAAATCAAATGATATAGACTCGCTTTATTCTGGTATCGCAAAGAACATTGAGACGATCAGGGCATTTCTCAAAGAAAAAGGCTTCGATGACAAAGAGATCAATGTTGCTCCTGTAAATATCTACCAAGATACCTACAAGGATTCAGCATTCAGATATAATTCCAACAATCAGGTTTCTGTATATACAAAAAAGGTTGATCTAGCAAAATCCGCTTCAAATAGCACATTACTCTTGGTCAAAAAAGGTGTAGTCCTCAATCAAAATTATATTTCATTCCAATTTTCTGATCTAAACAGTATCAAGCCAGAAATGCTCGCCGAAGCGATCAAGAATGCTCGCTCGACTGCTTCTCAATTTGCAAAAAATACTGATTCTACTGTGGGAAGTGTCACTCGTGGCAATCAAGGAGTCTTTGAGATCGAAGACAAAGATCCAGGTTCTCCAGAATACAAAAAGATTCGTCTTGTTTCTACATTGAGGTTTTTGTTGAAGTAATAATGCATCACACTTACATCCTAGAATGTGCCGACGATACTCTCTATGTCGGTTGCACCAATAATCTCGAAAAGAGATTGGTAGAGCACAATCATAGGAAAAATGGTGCGCATTATACAAAAATCAGAAGGCCGGTAGTTTTGTTGTATCAAGAAACATATACAAACTTGAGTGATGCGAGACGCAGAGAGGCCGAAATTAAGAGAATGAGTAGGAAGGAGAAGTTGGGGTTGGTTCAAAATGATAGTTGATATCTCGTTTATTTTATATGATATAATTTTCCTATGAAAATACTCAAATCCTTCAAATGGGTTTTAATTGTAATTGTTGTAATAATTATGTCAGTTGTGATTATGTATGTATTTGGAGATACAGGCCCAATCTCGTCAGCTAGATCCGAAAGGATACTTAGAGCTAGTACTTCGATCTTGAGGGATATAAATATCGGCTTTGACATCGATCGCTGTCATTATGAAGGTCCGACAAGAACAGTCGATATGCGCAATCCGAGCCTGTCTTGTTCAAGTTCAATTAAATATAATGATGCTGATTACAGGAAAACAGTTTCTGAAGCTAGCAAGATATTGACTAGTAGAGGATGGGTCGGGTCAAAATATAATAATTATAAAATTACTTTTTATAAGGATGATTTGGCAATCAGTATTGAACCATTTTTTTCAGAGATTGGTTCAACCAACACTTACTTTAGTTTGCTAATTTCTCTTAAACATATGACGGTTTTTAAGATAAGAGAGTAGTGTTAAAATATGAGAAGATAATTAATAACTAATCTATTATTATGAACGAACTTAACAAGGTCTTGAATGAAAGTGAAAAAGTGATGTGGCAAGGTGCTCCAAGTTTTTGGCCATTCTTTTTTGGTGGTTCTATATTAACTTCTCTTTTTGGTTTGTTTTGGATGATATTCCTGATTCCTTTTATTTGGATGGCAATTAGTGACATATTTTTCGGCTCACATATCTATGGATTTGGAATTTTACTTTTGCCACATTTTTGGGTTGGCGTGGTTTTGGTATTCGGTATACCGATCTATCAGATTTTGGTTCATCGACATACTTTCTACGCGATTACAGACAAGAGGGTAATTTTGCAAAAGGGCGTAATTGGTCGAGATTTTGAAACGATAGATTTTGATCAAGTTACAAATTCTGAGGTCAATGTCGGAGTATTTGATAAAATATTTGGAAATGGTAATACCGGAAGTATACTCATCTCCACGGCTGGTTCTTTTACTTACAATCGTCAAGGTGGAATGGTTCAGAAACCATATACTCTTAGAAATATTCCAAATCCGTATGATGCTTTCAAATTCTTCAAGCAAATTTCTCACGATGTTCGAACGGATATAAATTATCCAAACAAGATGCGACCATCAGAAAATCCTGGTTATGATACGAAGTATGATGGTGGTGCTGTGCCTCCTGTGTTGGAACAGAAATAATTTGTAAAAAACACGCGCCGATACTCTCGGCGCGTAAATAATTGTCGTCGCTATTGGATTACTGCCAGCGCTTAACTCCAATGGTGATAATGGGGAATTGTGCACGGAGTCTGTTTAGAGCTCTCTCAACATCATCCGTGGCCAGATAGTCTCCCCATTGGAAGTAGAATTCCTCCAGACCATCAGTAGTGGTAACGTTCATCTCGATAAGGCCAAGTTTGAGCAGAATATCCATGATTGCGTCCGAGATTGAACGATCTCCTGGACCAATAGAACTTGTTGGATATCTGATTGATACCAACCAGTTCTTACAACGATCGAAGTATCTTGTCTCGCCGATGGGTAACGGTTCTTGTCCACGATCAGCTCTGGTTCCTCTAAACGCGAAACAGGTGTGGCAGAAATAACCTTCGGTTCCTGCCGGTACCAGCGCGCCACATTTGTGAAAGAAACATACATTACCTACTCCACAGTCGTTACATCGCACCTCGGGAAAATCTCGTTGGATTGTGTCAGGCATAATTTGTCCTCATGTGATTTGGTTAAGGTTCTAGTTTCTTTTCTTGTTTTATCTTACTCAAAATAAAATTTAAATCAACTGGATTATTTTGGAAATATTTTTTTAAATAATGTGCGAAATTATTTTTATGTATATAAAATAAAAAAAGTTATCCACATTTTTGCAAATATTTTCACAATTATTTTTTGTAGATGTTATTATTAAAATGTATTAGTCGAATACTTTTTATCAAAAGTAATTTCACTCTATCATGGCAAAAAAAAGAAAGGTTGCATCAAAAAAGAAGACAAAGAAAGCAAAGTCAAAGAAGAGAAAATAGTCTAAAGAAAAATCTCCGAGAGGGGATTTTTCTTTTGTAAAAGTTTGATGATTATAAAGATAAATTTTAATAATAAAATTTGTTACTTTTTTGTAACAATTTTATAAAAAAGCAGAGCCGTCGGTTAGGACGGCTCTCGTGGGAGTACTCGGCTTTCATCTTCTATTGAGGTAATTGAAGACGTCAGGCACTCCGTAACTGTCGTCTGGACCTTCCATCAAATGTTCTACGAAAGAGGTGTCATCACCGAGCGTTAAGAGACACGGCTCTCCTTCGTTGTTAAGTCCTGCCGATGCAATGAGTCCGTTGCATAGACATAGAGCTTTGCCAGAAAGATTTCCTGGCGAAGCTGAGCATTGGCAACCTATCGTTCCATCGTCGCGTCGAAATAATTCGACTAATGCCCCATGATTGCAGATTCGAGGTCTTCGCTCAAATACTTGTTTGTCGGACAATGTACCCGGGATTAGGGCAATCTTGAAAGGATATCCAGTTGGCGAAGCGTCTGGGCTTGTACGAATCTGAAGTTGACGTTCAAAAGCAAGGTGACGAGCTCTTGCTCTCAATTGTTCAGTTATTCCAGAATCATCGCATAGGGCGAAAGCTGAACCAATTTGGACACCGCAGGCTCCAAAACCAAGCGCCTCCTCGACTTTTCCTGGATGTGCGTAAGAACCGCCAACCCAGAAAGGTTTGCCCAATCGAGCGAGTCCTTGGTAGTTAACTCTGTCTCTTGGTCCGTAAACTGGTTCACCGCGCTCGTTGAGGATTAGCCTTCCTCTTGGAGATGCATTATGACCGCCCGCAGTATCTTTCTCGACAACGAAACCTTGAACAGCATCAGGTATTCGTTCCATGCACACCTCCGCAAGTACATTTGAAGAAATGATCGGTATGAATGCCGGAGCTGTCAATGTTGGTAAGTCGGCACCGAAGAATTTCTTTGGGTCAAAATGAATGATATGCTTGTTTTTTTCTCCAACAATTGGAATGGGATATGATAGTGGCTGTCCATTAACGAGGTTGTTAATTACTGCCGGTATGTGGAGGGGTAATCCGGCTCCCATTGTTATGATGTTGACACCGGCCAACATTGCACCAGTAATCGCATAGACATGAGGTAAAACGATCTTTTCCAACCAGTTAATGCTGACCGGCTGATCGTGGCCTTCTTTGGCTAACCATACGAAAGCGTAGTTTGCGCAAATGGCTAGGTCGATCCATAACGTGCTTGGATCAAGGTTACTTACCGGAACCGCTCTTGTTTGGTGATTTTTCCATTTGCCGTCTTCAATAAAAAAGGCATCCATAATCCTTTCGACTGAATCTTGAAATGGAAAAGTAGCCAGAGCACGACGATAGTGACCGTTAGGATCACCTCTTTGTAGTATCGCTGGTAAAATTCGTTCTGCAGCAACACCAGAAACTGTACCAAGTCCACCGTGCTGGCAGACTTTTTTTGCCAGAAATGGATTGGAAACATAAGGTCCCATTCCGCCCTGAATGATTCTGATTTTATCTAGAAATTCAAACATAACCGTCCTTTCTTTGTTTGGTTTTCAACGAACAATTCTTGATTATATTGTAACAAATAGTGGAAATATTGTTTGTTTTTAAGTATTTTTTGAATAAATGCATGTTGTGATATTTTGTTGCTTATCTGACTTTTTCCCTGTAATATCGAAATATGAGTATATTTTCATACATTAAAAAACATAGCTTTTTATCAGTATTTTTGATAATTGTGGCTATAATTATAGCTATTATTGCCGGTCGAAAGTCCGGTAGTGATGTGGCATCTGATGCTCCATTAACTTCAAAAAAAGTCTCTTTGGTTGCGGTAGAAGATTATCGAATCGGTAATGATTTTGTTAGTACAACAGGTTCGGTACTTAGTCGAGGTCAAGTAGATCTCAAAAGTCAATTTTCTGCACCAGTCGCTCAGGTTTATGGCCCAATCGGAAGAGATGTAGAAGAAGGTGAGGTTATTGTTGAACTTCAAAATGAAGATGTGCGTGCTCAGTTGGATCAGGCAGAGGCCTCACTTGATCTTGCAAATAGCCAATATGAAAATAGTGGCATAACAAAAAATTCTGCCAGAACTAGCGCAATAGACAAAGTTCGCGATAGTTATGTCAAAGCTTACGATGTTGTCATTTCTCAGATAGATCCGTTGTTATTTAACAATGATAGTAATGGTGGAAGACTGACTTCGATTGTCGTTGATTCAAAATTAAGTAATCGCATAACCTTGACGAGAATTGATTTGAAAACAATTTTTGAAAAATGGAAAAATCTTAGCGACAGTTTGACTGATGATTCTTCTGATACAGAGATCAATGAAGCTTTGGCGTATTCAAGTAAGAGTCTAAATATTATAGACAAATTACTCGGTGACATCTCTCAAGTTCTCAACGATTCAGCTATTTATTCTAATAGTTCATTTTCTACTTTCTTATCAAGTTGGAAAGGTGTTGTTTCTGGTTCAAGAAATACAATAAGTGGAGCGATTTCATCGGTGATAGGTTCGCAAACAGCATTTAATTCTTCCAATACTTCTTTTAATTCTTCATCTCAAGCACAAGTTGCTCTTGCTAGTGCTGGACTTAGAAATCTAGAGGCTCAATTTGCAAAGACAATTATTCGCTCACCGATAAAAGGTAAGATTGCTGGATTGCCACTTGATGTAGGAGAGCTTGCAAGTCCAGGACAGATAGTCGCTACCGTGATCGGAGAGCAAGGTCTCGAAGTCAAAGCATATACAAGTGGATCTGATATAGATAGGGTCAAGGTCGGATCAAGAGTTCTCATAAACGGTCTTTCTATCGGCGAGGTCAGTAGTGTCGCCCCAAGTATTAGTAATTCAAATAGGAAAGTCGAGGTCAAGATCGCTATCGATGAAGCAAGTAGTACCAAGTCCCTCACTGTAGGCGAAACTGTCCAAGTAAAGATAAAAGCAGATGCAGGTAGTCAGAATGTAGAAAATAATTCAAATTTGTATAAGTTGCCAATCCAAGATGTAAAAATAGAACGTGGAGAAGCTTATGTTCTAACGGTCGATAGTGATAATAAAGTTACAAAGAATCCTGTTATTCTCGGGGAAGTCGATGGAGATTTTGTCCAAGTAATCCAAGGACTTACAAGTGGTATGAGTATCATCTCGCCTGTATATGAACTAGATCTCGGTGAAAGTGTGATTACAGATTAGGGTAGGTCAGAACAAAAATTATAATGGATAAAAATAACGATCATTCATCTGATAGCAGATATCTCGACAAATTGGAGTTCAATCCGAAGCTCCGAGAAACATGGCTAAATTATTTTGTCACGAATTTTCGTGTCGTTATTTTGCTTATTGTTCTTATATCAATATGGGGTTTATATTCTTTTGCTATTTTGCCTCGTGAGTCTAGTCCAGAAGTCAAAATACCCATCGCTGTTGTTACTACTATATATCCTGGGGCATCACCAAAGGATGTAGAAAAATTTGTTACTAGGAAAATAGAAACCGAGCTTGCGGGCTTGAAGGGTTTGCATAAGATCACTTCAAATTCCTACAACTCCATCTCATCTATCACGGTCGAATTTGATGCCAAGGCCGATATAGAAAGTTCGATCAGACTTCTTCGCGACAAAGTGGCTGATGCCAAACAAAAGATTTCGACAGAAGCTGAAGATCCGATAGTCTCCGAAGTTTCTCTTGATGATATGCCGATTTGGTCTATCGCTATCACTGGTCCGTATGATGGATTTACCTTGCGCAAATATGCAGAGGAAATACAAACTGAATTGGAAAAGATCCCCGGAGTTCGAGAGATCAGTATTTCTGGTGGTGATGAGGTTGAGTACGAAGTTGCATATCGTCCAGATTTGCTAACTTTCTATGGTGTAAGTATCAATGATGCCAATCAGGCTATTATCTCGGCCAATTCGGCTATTCCTTCTGGAAACTTTGAAAGTGGATCATTCATTGTTCCAGTGAGAACTGACGTCAATCTGGATACTGTCGAAGAAATAGGAAGTGTACCTGTATCGAGTGGGGTAAACGGGGTCAAGATCTTGATTCGTGATATAGCCAACGTTCGTGAAAAGGCTGTAAAAAAAGTCGCTTATTCGAGGTTGTCTATCGAAGGGTCTACTCCAAAAAACTCGGTGACACTTTCTTTGGTCAAAAGACAGGGTTCATCTATTTTGGACACAGTTGATACAGCAAAAAAGACCGTTGAAGATTCTATTAAAAGATTTCCACCAGGGATCACATATGATGTTGGAACTGATATGGCTAAACAAGTCCGTACAGATTTTGAGCAATTGACTCATGACTTTTTGCTTACAGTTTTGTTTGTCTCAATCATTTTGTTTTTGATAGTTGGACTCAAAGAGGCTTTGGTT
>JACCDG011850789.1_pt1 | contig 16090 bp, 13 predicted proteins | sample 7442471 | NCBI WGS metagenome assembly JACCDG01 (sample SAMN15323444, study PRJNA562643) | freshwater metagenome | isolation source: river surface water | place: USA:Blue River Watershed | collected 2017-08-17 | reverse complement strand
TTAGTTTCTTCTTGGGGATATTCCGATATGCTCTATAGACAGCCAGGTTTTTCTCTTTCTATGACTTTTCCCTTAATTTGGGTTTGGTCAATGCTTTGGGTGGCGAGAAGTTCAACCTATAAAACTGGACTTTTTTTGAGCCTTGTTAATTTACTCGGGGTTATAATTAATCCGCATTTTGCTGCTCTAATCCTATTTCAAATTCCCCTTTTTCTTTGGGTCTTTTTTAAACCAGAAACTAAATGGTTTAGAAGGCAGTTTTTAAAGTACTCCCTTTTTGGGTATATGCTTTCCTTTGGAACTTTATTCTTTACTCAAAAACATGGAGCTCAAAACATGGTGCCTGATTTTTGGGATGAAATTGTGTTCCATTTCAGAGAAAAGGCTTTTCTAATCTTATCCTTTTTAGGAATTTTTATTTTAATCATAAAATCATTTAATGCTAAGAGGGGTATTTTTCACGATTTTTACTTTGATCAAAGGCGACTAGTAGAAATGTGGTCTTTTTCCTTGGTCTTTTTTCTCTTAAATTTCTTTTGGAGTGGCTTTGGTACGCTAAGTTTCTTAATTCTTTGTCTTTTGATATTTTTGAGTTTGATCCCACTGGAATTGCTTTTTCAAAAAACCAGCAGGCTTCGCTCTTCGAGAAATATGATTTTTGTAATATATGTTTTAATTTGTCTTTTGGACTCCCATTTAGAAGGACGGATTAAAATATTTTTCAAAATGTTCGAATAGCATAGCTGGGAGCATAAATGGTACCTTTAGAAGTTCAAGAGAGAATTAAGGCTAAAATTTTAGATTTTTTAAAAAATGAGGATCTTTTTAAAACCCTTAAATCCCATAAAAAAATTGATAATACCCTTGTCACCGAGATTGACCTTTTTATCTGCAAAACGATTAAATTCGAGGTAATGGCCCTTAGTGAATTCAAGGATTACCAATACTTTAGTGAGGAAGACCATTTTGATTTAAAATTTCCCGCCTTAATTTTAGATCCCATAGACGGCACTAAAGGCTTGATATCAGGACATCCAGATTGCTCGGTATCTTTGGCACTGATGAAGAATAATAGAATTGATCAGGGATGGGGATGGATATTTAATCCTTTTACCGGTTTAGATATTTCCTCCAACCACTTATTCACCATGGCCCCTAATATCCCCGAAGGGAAACTATTAGGCTTGGTTTCCAGAAGTGAATGGAACCGGGGTGAATTTCAAGATATCGATTCCAATAAAATATGTTTAGCTCCCAAGGGCTCAATTGCATTTAAACTAGGTTTGTTAGCAATAGGCGCAGCAGATTTTGTTATTACCAAACGAAAAAAGCAAATTTGGGATATCGCTGCTGGCTCTGCCTTATGTTCGGCCAGAGATATTTTTCTTTTTGATAATAAATCCCAGATCAAAATCCTTGAATCTAAGATCCAAGAAGGGCCAATGCTTTGGTGCAAGAAAGAGCACTACGATGAACTTAAATTTCTTTTAAAAGGTTAAAAAATGGTTTTTAAAGTAAAAGATTATTATTTTAAGAAAGCGAAAAAGGAAAATTTTCTAGCTAGAAGCGTCTATAAACTTGAGGAAATTGACGAAAAATATCGGGTACTCCGGCCAGGAAATTTGGTTCTTGATTTGGGGTATAGTCCTGGATCCTGGATTCAATATACCTCAGCGGCCATAGGAAAAGAGGGTTTGGTTATTGGGGTGGATATTAAAGAAATTAATAACAAACTATTAAATTTACAAAATGTTAAACTATTTCAAAAAGATATTTTTGATATCAATAACTTATCGGACATAGGAGTGGATAGACTTTTTGATGTGGTGCTATCGGATATGGCCCCAGATACCATTGGAGTTAAATCAGTTGACCAAATTAGAAGTTTAGACCTGGTTGAAAAAGTTTTTAAATTACTTCCTCTCTTTTTGAAGAAAGGAGGAAATTTTGTTATAAAAGTTTTTGATAGTCATGAAGCCCAGGTTTTTTTAAAAGATAACAAAAAAATTTTTAGGGAACTAAAATACTTTAAACCGAAGTCGACAAGGTCTATTAGTAAGGAATTTTTTGTAATTGGAAAGGGATTTGGAGCATAATATATAGATATGAAAAAAAATAAATCAACAAAATTTGTTTTAATTTTTCTATTGGTTATTTTTGCGAGCGGATCCTTTGCTGCTATTAAATATTATGAAAATTACCAGGAAGAGTTGCGTGAAAAAAAGATTGCCCTTTTAAAAACTGAAATTACTAATCAGGTGGTTTTAAATAACTCCTTTCCCGACCAGTTAAAGGTGCTTGATGAAAATTTTTCCATCGAATATACTTTTGAAGGAAAACTAACCGGATATATTGAATCTCTCATAAAACAATATAGACCAGATCATTCAGCAATTATCGTTTTAGATAATGAAACCGGAAAAATCCTTTCGGCAGTAGGATATGAGAGAAAAACAGATTCACTAAGTAAAGAAATTGTTTTTAAGGCTACCCACCCCTCCGCAAGTTTATTTAAAATAGTCACTTCCGCAAAACTTTTGGAGGATCCAAATATTCAGGAGAAAACCCTTTTTTCTTATAGGGGAAAAAGTACAACTCTTTATAAATCTCAACTAAAAAATACATCTACCAGGTGGGATAGAATGGCCACCTTAAAGAAGGCTTTTGCCAGTTCCAATAATGCAATTTTTGGAAAAGCCGCCATAACTAATTTATCTCCTGAGGGTATTTTGGACATGGCCAATCAGTTTGGATTTAATGCCGATTTAATGGATGAGATTTCTCTGCCTCAGTCAAAGTTTCAGCTCCCCCAAGACCAATTTCATATGGCAGAATTGGCTTCAGGATTTAACACTGAAACAGTCATCTCTCCTATTCATGCGGCCCTTTTGAGCCTAGTTGTGGCCAACGATGGAGTGTTAATAAATCCAAAAATCGTTTCCAGAATTGTCGATCTTAAGGATGGAAAGGAACTTTGGGCCAATCCGATTATGAAAAAAAGGGTTTTAAGACAAGATATAACTGTTGAATTACAGGATATGATGGAAGGCACTGTAGAGCAGGGAACGGCCAAGAAAAGTTTTAGAAGAGCATCAGACCTTTTTAAAAAATATCTTAGGATAGGTGGAAAAACAGGAACTATCACAGGTGGAATACCCTACGGAAAAAGAGACTGGTTTACCGCTTATGCCGGCCCAAAAGATAAGACTCAAGGCAAAGGTATATCGATCTGCGTAATGAATGTTAATGTAGATAAATGGTATGTAAGATCAGCATTTCTTGCACGGCAGATCATAAATTATTACTTTAAAAGCGTTAATCCCCTAGTGGAAGAACTAAGTAATAAAGTCGTGAAAGTATCAAAAACTGAAGTTTAGGGGTTTTAATGTCTGATAGTGAATTAAGCGCAGAAGAGTTTAAAAAAGAAGTCTCCAAAAAAGATAAGTTTTTAAAAGAATTTAAATCAATTTCTCTTATATTGTTAGCGGTTTTGACATTTAGATCCATGGTGGCCGAGCCCTTTAGAATTCCCTCCGGATCAATGATTCCAACACTGATGATTGGTGATTTTATTTTGGTCAATAAGCTATCTTATGGGGTAAAAGTACCTTTTTCAGATATAAACCTTTTTGGTATTGATTCAAATCCAATCTATCTTTTTGGAAAAAGTGATCCACAAAGAGGAGATGTGGTTGTCTTTAAATACCCTAGGGATCGAAGCATTAACTATATAAAGAGGGTGGTCGCAGTTCCTGGAGACACTATCGAGGTTAGAAGCAAGGTCCTTTATGTGAATGATAAGCCACAAGAAATGGTGGAAGCCGATGGTAAAAAGTTTTTTGAGGAAATGGATGATAAGTTTAAGACTTACAACTTCAATTTCTTAAAGGCCAAAACCGGTGAAGCAGAACATGTCATTCAATTTGATAGGGATGCCTTTTATTCAACTGATTTTGAAAAAAGAACAATTGGCCCAAATGAATTTTTTTGTATGGGGGATAATAGGGATTACAGCTCAGACTCTAGATTTTGGGGCACGGTCCCTAGGGAAAATATAAAAGGAAAGGCCATGTTTGTTTGGTTCTCCCTTATTTTTCCATTTGGTGAGTATCCGTTTAAATTTAGACCGTTTAGAATCGGAACTGTAATTAAATAATTATTTCGATTCAATTCTAGTTATCCCATCATTTCCTTGATCAGGACCCCATTTGAAATCATTATTCTCTTTTAGATAATTCCTGAGCCAGGTTTTAAGTATTCCTTCCCCATGGCCGTGTATTACATTGAGATAAGGAATATTTCCATTTGATAAGTCCAGAAGACATTTGGTAACTAAGGTTTCAAATTCTTCCAACCTCATGCCCCGGCAGTCAAGATCAGTTTTAAGGTCCGAATTTCTATCGAAACTCATTTGGACTTTTGGTGGGGGGATTTCCTTTTTTTGATCGGTCACTCCTAAAGACTCAACACCACACCAAAGAGAAAGATTTTTAGAGGAAACGTTTACCTCTTTTTTTCGTGGATTTATTTTAGTTACTTTCACTTTTTCTTTTAAAATATCGGAAAAATAAATATCGCCAATTTTAATTGATTCAAAGGATGGTGGCGGAAATGTTTTTCCCTCTTCGGTTTTTTTTCCTTCTTTTCCCATTTCCTTCTTTAGCTCTATAGAAAGGTTGGAAAGATTCTTTATCCCCTTGATCTCGCCTCTTTTAGTGGATTCGAGGACTTTAAAGGCCTTATCAAGAGTTTTCTTTAATTTAGTCTCATACTCAGACCAAAGCCTTTCTCTTTCTAATTTCATTGACCCCAGCATGGAATTCTGTTTTGCAGTAAGTTCTTTGTTGATTAATTCATTTTCTCGAATTAGCCGATCTAAATGGGACTTATCCAAGGCCAGATTTTGCAGCAGTTTTTCGTAGGAAAAGTTATCCCCCTTAATTAACTCCTTCGCTCTTTTGGTTATTTCACTTTTAAGTCCAAATTTTTCGGCCAGTTTTTCAAATATGGAAAGTGCCATGGAACTTCCCGGAGAACCAAAATGGAGTTTAAAGGTTGGGGCTTCTTTTAAATCATCAAACCCCACATGGGCCGACAAATAGTTTCCTTGTGAATGAAAATGGACTTTAAGAAGTTGGTGATGGGTTGAAATAATTATTTTGCTACTTGATTTCTTGTGAATTTCCTCCAAGAGAGAAATTCCAAGCGCTGAACCTTCTTCAGAAGACGTGGAATTGAAAATTTCATCGATAAAGATTAAATTATCTTCATCCGTGGATAATTCTCTAATCAAATTGATATAATTTTTAACTTCCGAAGAAAAAGAACTGAGCCCCTCTGCAAGACTTTGTTGATCATTGGAGAAGAAATAGATGTGTTTTACCGGAAATATTTCCCCATAACTTATAGGTAGAAAAAGACCATAATGTAAAAATAAATGACAAGTGGCTAAAGCCTTTAGGGCAACCGTTTTTCCACCCGTATTAGGCCCTGAAATGATAATTCCTTTCTGGTCCTTAAATAGATCAATATCGTTTTTTACCGGATTTTTAATTAGAGGATGGTAAAAGTCCTTTAATTTAATTTCAAAATTATCTGTTAAAATGGGCCTTACCAAATCAAGATTTTCGCAATATCTTGCCTTGGAATAGAAGATATCTAGATCGGTAAGGAATTCCTCAATAATTAAAATTTCAACAGCATGCACTTGAAGAAGTGCACTGAATTCGATACAGATTTTATTTAAGGCCTCTTCGAGTTCTGCCAAAAGCTGAAGCCGCCTATTTCCAAGTTCAATTAAGGGAGGAGGTTCGACAAAAAGAGTCATGCCACTATTGGATTTGGCCACGATAGGCCCATGATTTTTATTATATGAGTCAGCCCTAATGGCCAAAACAAAACGATCGTTAATAACATCATGTTCCCCATACTGAAGGGCATTGGAAAACAAAGGAGTTCTAGCTACATTTTGAATTTCCTCTCGCAAAGAAGATTCAATTTTTTTAATCTGGAGATATATTTTTGAAAGGATTGGATGCCTTTCATAATTGATTTCTCCACTTTGCTCCACAAAAGATCTGAATTCAAAGACAAACTCCCTAAAAAGTTTTTTTTCTTTTTCCTGGGAAATTTTTTCACTTGGGAATCTATTCCAATAGGAAAAATCCTTTTTAAGACCTCTATATGCTTCAATCAGAAGACAAATAAAATTAAGCTCAGAAAAGTTGGCAATCCTTCCCTTTTTAAGGCCTGGAATTATTTCTAAAAGCTTCTTCTCGGAAGGAATTGGGGCGAGATACAGGGAGAGTTTCTCTGACACCAATTTTAAGTCTTTGAGAAGATAATCCAATGAGTCAAATCCGTAGTTTATTTCTTGGGCAGTTTTTGGTAAAAATGGTGAGGAGAGTATTTCCCTAGATTTTTCAAAATGTGCTGATTGGGTAATCTTATTGATTATTGAGGACCAATCCATTAAGTCCAGGTTTTTAAAATTTTCACTTTCCAAAAGATTTAATGGCATGATTCAAGCTTACAAGCAAATTAAGGACTTTGTTAATAATTACAACAATTCTACTACAGGGCAATTTGGCCAAGTCCAAAAATTATATAGCACCCCTCATTTAATCTGTATAATTTTACGATTAAAAGGAAATACAAAATATCTTTATTTGGGCAGAGGGAACCATTTCGAAGGGATTTGGGAGCATATAGCCCCTCCCCCATCAACTTTTAGAATTCGTGATCGATTTTTGGAATACCTTAGAAAACATCTAGTGGGTGCAAAAATAGGGGCCTTATTCCTTTGTCCTAATGACCGCAGTCTTATAATTCCCTATTTTAAAAACAACGATAAAAATTTTCTGGGTCTATTTTACAAGGGCCGAACATTATATTTTTTAAATTTATTTAAAGAAGATGGAAGGAATATATTATTTCGTTCCTGGATAGGTCATCAGGAAAATTTTGAAGGGTCATGCCAGGAGATGGATATACTTGGACTATTTGAACCCTTAGAAATCGGCCAGGCAGACCTTGAAAAAGAGGGTCCAAAATCGCTTGTATTGGAATATTTTCAAAAACTAAACAAGGATTTGGACCATATATCTTTTTCTAGCAAGAAAAAGAAATTTTTTGAAAGGAAAGAAAAAAAGATTGAAAAGGATTTGGAAAAACTAAGGGTCGGGCAGGGCATAAAAGATTTTTTAAATAATCCAAATTTTTTAATTGGAGATAAGAAAGAAATAACGATTTCCGGGATTAAATTTAAATTTCAAAAGGGGCTAAATGAGTATAAAAAAAGGGGCCTAATTTTTGATAAACTAAAGGATTTTAAAAAGGCTGAAGTATTGCTTGAAAGGCGCCTAAAAGAAACAAAGAATGAAAGAATTGAATTTGAAAAAAAAGGCGAAGAAAAAGGGATTGAAGGCATCAAGGTCATCGAGCCATTTTGGAGTAAAGTGAAAGAGATCTCAACCTTAAAACCCGAATACAACCTAGATTTTTTTGAAACAAGAGATGGCCTTAAAATGGCCATCGGAAAAGATACAAAGGCCAATGATTATCTGCGATCAAAATGGGCCAGCAAAGAGGATTTTTGGTTCCATCTAGAGGGTCAAAAAAGTGGCCACTTGATAGTAAAGGGAGACCTAAATTTTAATGAGGAACTTTTCTGTCATATAGGTTCCCTTATCCGAGATTATTCAAAATTAGAAATCACTGAAATATCCCTTATTTATACACAAGTAAAAAACATAAAGGGCTTAAAAGGGAAAACCGGAACGGTCACCCATACAAAAGCTAAATATTTACGGGTGAAATACCAAAAAAATTGGCCGGAATTTATTGTTAAGATTTAATAAAGTTTTTGACGATAAGATAGATAGAAAATGAAAATCTCAACAATTTTTCTTTATTTTCTGTTTTTTTCTAATAGTGTTTTGGCACAACCTGAAAATCTTTTAAAAACTTGGGATGAAAAAGTCTATAATCCCAGAGATTTTGGACTTAACTCCCTTTCGTTTGAAGCCAGAGTTAGCGGTCTTACCGAAAACCTAAAATCAAATTTAATTATCCCAAGCATTAAAGATGTTTTTTTCCGGGTAACTTGGAATATTAAAAAGGGATTCTCGGTAAAATTGGTCGGACTGCCCATTGGGTTTACAGAGATTAAAAATTCTTTGGAAATTACAATGGTTGATAAATTAAGGTTTTTTATCCCAAATAAAATATTTGAGTCTATGCAAGGATATGAACTATCCGCTCAAAAATTGGATTCAGGTATCCAATACAGCCTAGACGACAAAACCTTTTTGAAGGAAATAACAAAAATAGAAGTATTTTTTAACGCTGAAAAAAAGCTTTCTAAGGTGGAATTAAAAGGTAGGGAAATCAATACTTTTACCTATGAAAGACAACCAGATTCCCAGAAACTGCTTTTAAAGAATTTATTGGTGGAATTTGTTGGTGACCAATCCACTTATGCGATGAGCTATGAAGTGAATTATACCAATGTTGAAAAGTATTATTTTCCCAAATCTATAAACATAATTTCAAAACTTCAGTCTTCGGTTGGTGAAAAAGGGCAAAAACAAGTTTTTGCCGAGGTGAAATCCAAAATCACCTTTTCAAATTTTCTTGTAAAATAGCTTACTGCGCGTTGCATGCGGGAGCATTTTGAAGGAAATTTATCTCACTATGTTAAAAACTTTAATTTTAGAACCAAAGAACTCTTCCTCACTAACAAAGGGAAAATTGGAATTTTATCCAAATGACTTTTTGGATTTTCCCAAGTCCCTTTTTCCAGGTGAATGGGTTCAAGTAACAGATCCGAACAATAACTCTAATTATTTAGCCTATGTTAATCCTTATTCAGTAAAAACGCCTCCTGTAAGGATTGTGGAAGGACTTCAGGCAAAGCTAGCGCCAGAAATCAATGAAGAGGAACTGGCAAAAAAAATAATTTTAAAAAATTTAGCATATGCCAAAAAGAAAAGAGATATTTTTAATAATTATAAAAATGGAATGCGCCTAGTTCACGGGAGCCCCGATAACCTCCCTGGTCTAACGGTGGATATCTACAAGGAATGCATTTTAGTTCAAATAAACACTGCAGGAATGGATAGATTTCGTGTTGAAATTAAGGATTTCCTCCTAAAAACTTATCCAGATTTGAAAGTTTTCTTTTTAGATATGGAAAAGGTGCGTGAAAGAGAAGATCTTCCAAAATTTGAAGAGGAAAAACCCCAGGACCTAGTAATTGAAGAAAATGGCATTTGTTATAAAATAAATGCAGAAATTTTACAAAAAATTGGCTTTTATTATGACCACCGAGAGAATAGAAAAAAGTTAGAGAGAAAAATTGGTGAGCTCGATATAAACCTTAAGCAGGGCTTAGACCTTTTTTCCTACGTAGGAAGCTGGGGGCTTCATATGCTGCGGGCAAATGTATCCATGGTAACTTTTGTGGATCAAGGAAACTTTGAAAAAGAAATAGAGGGAAATTTAAAAGAAAATGGTTTTTCCGGAAGAGGCAATTTCTTAAGGAAAGATGTTTTTAAATTTTTAGATGATTCCATCGAAAAAGGAAGTAAGTTTGATATCGTGGTAAGCGACCCACCGGCCTTTTCAAAGGAAACAAAAAATATTCAAAATGCCCTTCTAGGATATGAAAAGCTCCATCGTAAAATAATGAAAGTGCTTTCCCCTACTTCCCTTTTTGTGGCCGCTTCTTGTACTCATGGTATCTCTTTTGAAGATTTTGCTGAGACGGTTAATCTGGCTGCAATAAAGGAGAACCGAAAAATTCAGATACTTGATATTGGAATACAAGGAAGCGATCATCCATTTTCTTCTTTTGAAAGTAGGGAATTTTATTTAAAATATATACTTTACTTAGTCCGAGAACGAAATTCTGGAGAACATTATGAGTATTGATTTCAGAGATAAAATCCATCAGGTATTAAATGAGTCTAAAAAAATAATTTTTGGTCAGGATGATCTTCTTGATTCTATTATGGCCGCACTAATTTGCGAAGGACATGTGTTAATTGAGGGGATGCCCGGACTTGGAAAAACCCTCTCAGTTAACACGATTGCTCATCTTTGTGACTTGAACTTTAAAAGGGTTCAGTTTACTCCAGATCTTTTGCCGTCGGACTTGGTAGGGACTCTTATATATTCACAAAAAACTGAACAATTTAGCACAAAATTTGGGCCTATTTTTACTCAACTGTTGCTAGCAGATGAAATTAATCGTTCTCCTGCTAAGGTTCAATCGGCCCTTCTTGAAGGAATGGCCGAAAAACAAGTAACTATCGGAGAGACTACTCATCGATTAGCTTCACCCTTTGTAGTTATGGCCACTCAAAACCCGATTGATCAGGAAGGAACTTATCCGCTTCCAGAAGCCCAAATGGATAGATTTATGATGAAAGTCAATGTGGGTTACCCAAGCTTTGAGGCGGAAAAATCAATTATAGATTTAGATGTAAATTCAATTTTTAAATTAGAGCCCATTTTAAATGCGCACGACTTAAAAAAAATCCAAGATCAGGTAAATCAAATTTATATGGATGAAAAGATTAAAAATCTTATTGTAGAAATAGTTCACGCTACCAGACCTGAGTCTAAAAATTTCCATAGAAACTTTGAAGGAGCTATACTTGCGGGTGCCTCGCCAAGAGGAGGTATTTGGCTAAATAAAATTGGAAAGTTTGTCGCATTTTTGGAGGGCAAAGATTTTGTATCACCCGAACATATTCTTAAAATAATTCCTTCTGTATTAGGACATAGGATTATTTTAACCTATGAAGCGATAATCGACAAAATGAAAGGTCGCGAAGTAGCATTAAAAATTGCAAACAGTCTAATTTAAATAAGATGGATTTAAAATCGATTCAACAAGTAGTTAGCAAAATTCAGGTGAGTTTATTCAAAAACTCCAATACCTTTTCAGTAGGAATGCTAAAGTCTCATTTTAAGGGAATGGGTTTACAATTCAAAGAACATCAAGTTTATGCCTTAGGCGATGATATCAGAGCAATCGATTGGAAACTTTTGGCAAAAACCTCTCATCCGTTTATAAAAACCTACGAAGAAGAAAGAAATGTGGATATTATTGTGGCAATAGATGCCTCAAAATCTATGTTTTCCGGTTTTGAAGGAATTTCTAAGGTTCAGGCTGCAATGGAGATTTGCTGTCTGCTTTATCTTTTGACTGAACGAACCGGGGATAAAATTCAATGTATTTTTTTTCTTGATGATATCATAACGATACCTAAAGGCACAGGCCATTTAGGAATCTCTCAATTTATCTCCATCCTTCAAAGGAAGGAATTGCTTTCAAAGGGTGGGGTTCTCAGATTGGACTACCAACACAAAAAGGTTTTTGAGGAAAAGGAGATTCTTTCTAATCTAACGGGACTCCTAAGAAAAAAGAAGGAGATAATCCTTTTGTCCGATTTCAACGAATTTATAACATCTGAAAACTTAAAAAAAATTCTCTACAAATCAAATCTTCATTGTTTTCAACTTCTTTCACCTCTTGATGAGGCTAGTTCAGTACCCTTTTCATTTTTTTCAAGTCACCTTTTTGATATGAAACAAGGTTTTCTTAATAAGTTGGATTTAAAGAAAGTCAGGGATTTTGATTATGGATTAGGTAAAAAATTTAAGAAACTAAAACTTAACCAGCGTTACCTTGAGGATTTTGTTAAGGAGATGTTGTGATAATCCTAATACTCCTTTTTTTTATTTCTCCCTTTAGTCCAAATTTGTTTGCCGGAGTTACTTTTGCTCCTTATGAACAAAAACAATATTTGCCGGGAGATTTCGTAAAGGGGACCTTGAGCTTTGAGCCAAAAATGGAAGGACAGGTGATTCAGCTCAAAGGAAAGAACTTTTTAGGAAATTTCTATGTTTCAGATGTGGCCATTTCTGGGGTTGGTAAAGCGGATATAACTGTTATTCCCCTAGGCCCTATTGATTCTCAAAAGACTCTAAATTGGGAAGGATTGCCTGTCGATCTATCTGCCTTGGCCATTGGCCAATCAGCGGCACAACCAAAAGCATTTTTGATTTTAAAACAGTACTTAGCAAACACCTTTTTTGAAGATTATGGAATTTGGTTAATTATTTTTTTTATATTGGCCTTAATCGGATTTATTTTGTGGAAAATCCGGAAAAATAAAATGTTTTTAAAAGCCCTTTTAATGGGGAAGGAAAGAAAAAAAGCCTTTTGGAGAAAATTAGTTACCGAGGCCAAAAAAAGAGAAGATTTTGAAATGATTTATAATAAAAGAAAAGATTGGATGCCTATCCTAGAAACCAATACCTTAAAAATAGAGCCCTTCTTTGAAACCTTAAATAAGCATCAATATAAAAAAGATTGGAGCGAAGCCGACTTTTTAGAAGTCCAGGATAGTTATATAAGATTTAAAAATGGAATTTGAAAACGTAAGCTTTTTATTTTTTGGCCTACTAGGACTCATTTTTTGGGCTATATCCTATTTTCATGTTTTTAAGAAGGCACAGCTCTATGTGCCCAAAAAAAATCTAATTAAAATATCGCCTATTCCTAGATTCTCTTTATTTCTAGTAGGCTTTCTGGCTTGGATACTAATTACCGTTGGTCTAATGGGCCCTAGAAAGTCATTAGGATATTTGGATAGTGAGATAGATGTTAACGATATTATGTTAGTAGTAGATGTTTCAAGGTCAATGCTTGCTAATGATTTTAAGCCAAACAGAGTGGAGGCAGAAAAGAAAAAAATTGCAGAATTTGTTGAGCTCATGCCTACGGATAGAATCGGAATTATTATGTTTTCCGAAAAGGTCTTTACCTTACTACCTCTTTCGACAGATTTAAATCTCATTAAACAAATAATTGAGGAAATAAAAGTAGGGTTTTTAGGAAGTGGTACTAATATAGGAGATGCGCTGGGTTTGGCGGTAGGAAGACTTAGTGAATCCCTCGCCAAGAATAAGATAATCATTCTCTTTACAGACGGTGTTTCAAATGTTGGTACGATGACACCAATCCAAGCCGCAGAGCAAGCCGCCGAGAAAAAAATTAAAATTTACACAATTGGAGTAGGAAGCTCAGGTGATGCCCAAATTCCAACTGTCGGTGGCTTTGGTATGCAAAATATACCTGGGGGAAGTATCGATTTGGCATCCTTAAAAAAGATTTCCAAACTAACCAATGGGAAATCTTTTGAGGCAAAGAATGAAAAGGCCCTTAAGGACGTCTTAGACGAGATTCAAAGACTGGAGAAAACAAAAATTAAATCAACTGGAAATATTGCCTATGAGGAGCTTCATCTAAAGTGGTTCCTTATTGGGATATCGTTATTAATTGCAGTAGAACTGGCCAGAAAATTTATATTTAAGGAGGGTGTATGAATTTTTCATATATACTATTTCTCCCTCTAGTTATCATCATTTTTTTGATCATTGCATATGTTGTCATTAAACAAGAAACCAAAGCATTTTTATGGATTGAAAAATATTGGTTTTACAAAAGGACAACTCTTAACAAGATTTCCTCAGTTCTTTTCCTGGTGGCCATTTTTTTCTTTCTGATATCGCTTTTGGATTTACGAGGATCCTCTCAAAATAAAAAAGCAATTCTACCGGATCAAAAAACCATAATTATTGTGGATTCTTCGGCAAGTATGCTCGTAGAAGATGTAAGGCCAAATAGGTTTTTAAAATCCCTTTTGATGGCAAGACATTTTATTAAAAGGGCCTATGGGCATCAGATTGCGGTAGTTTTGTTTTCTGATAACCAAAAAAGGATAATTCCCTTCACCGACGATTTAGAACTCCTTGATAGCCGAATAGAGGGCCTGGAAAAAAAGATGATCACCAGAGGTGGTTCTAATGTAACCCAGGCAATTTCTGAGTCGATTCAATATTTTAAGGAAGTCAACAAATCAAAAGACTCCCCAACAGGCAATATTCTTCTTTTTACAGATTCAGATGAAAATAGGGGGGATTTTGAACTTAATGTTCCAGATGGGATTACTCTTGGAGTTGTTGCCGTCGCCACTAGGGCCGGAGGTCCAATACCGCTAAAAGACCAAAAAGGAAGCTTTTTCGGATACAAAAACTTTAAAGGTGAAAAAGTTATATCCAAATTGGATGAGAGTTTTTTGATAGAACTGAAAGATAAAGTTAAGAATTATAGGTACTGGGAAATTACAACTTACAATTTGCCAACCGATGAGATTTTAAATTTTTTTAATAGTATTTTTAAAAATAAAATTTCGGAAAAGAATATAGATATTAGACCAGTCTATACCCAATATCTGGTTATTTTTGCGATTTTCTTATATGTTTTTTCGGTCCTTTTTTCTCGTGGGAAGAACCTGGCTTTTATGATCATTCTTTTCTTGATCCCTTTTTTTCCGCCCCTTGCCGCAGAGAAAAAAACTGAGCAGTTGATGAGTAAATTTAAAACGGGAAAATTGAATAGTGAGGGAGTGCTTAAACTAGCGGAAAAATTATTAACAGAGAATAAGGCCAAACAAGCGGCAATTCTTTACGAGGAAGTTCCGACTAAGAAAGATATTGCAGCAATTATTAATTATGGTACTGCCCTGGTCCTTTCAGGGAAAATTGACCAAGGTTTAGCGAAATATAAGGATTTGATGGCAATCTTGGAGTCATCCAAAAGCCCACAAAAGGAAATTTATTTAAATTACCTCAGAAATAATGTTTTAATGGCCCTTAAGCAAGATGAGAAACAAAAGCAAAAACAAAAAGAGGAACAAGAAAAAAAGAATAAGGAGAAAGAGAAGTCCTCCTCCAGGGACAAGGATGGAGAAGGCGAGGACCAAGAAGAATCAAAAGAAGACGAAAAGCAAGATAAGGAGAATCAGAAAAAAGAGGATAAAGAACAAAAAGGAAAAGATAAGAATAAAGAGGAAAGTGATTCTCTAGAGGATAAGCAACAAAAAATAAAGGAAGCTAAAGAAAAAGTCAAACTTCCTGCAATGATAAAACAAATTCTTGATGATGATAGAAAACTTCAGCAACAATATTTGGACACCTCCACTCAGAAAAGGAACCAGCCAGAGGAAGCAAAGGATTGGTAATGAAAAGATTTATTTTTTTTATATTGCTCATATTTTTTAATTTTATTGCCTTCTCCCAGGATGTACAGGTCGGATTAGAGCCAAAGATTCCAACAGCAGGGGAAAGGTTTGATTTAATTTTCCAATTAAGAATTACGGGTAATCAGACCCCTAAAATCTCTTTTCGTCACCCGGGGCTTCAGCTTTTGGGAAAGAGAAGTGGAGGCGTTTCTTTAAATACAACTATAATTAATGGGAAAGTTACCACGACCAAGGAGTTGTCATTAGCTTATACCTTTTTATCTAGCACATCCGGGGTTTTTTCCATAACCGATATTTTAATAGAGATGGATGGAAAAAAATTAAATTATTCACCCTTCGAAATAGAAGTTCTAAAAGAAAGAAAGGAAGCCTCTGGTTATTTTTTAATTGCAATTCCGTCTAAAACAAAAGTTTTTTTAGGAGAAGGCATCGATGTCAATTATTATATTTATCATCAGCCATCGCTTAGAGTTACTGGTGAGGCGGTAGAGGAATTTCCAAAATTTGAAAAGTTTATAAAGCGATTTCATAATATCCAGCCCACAGTGGAGCAAGTGAATTATAATGGTGCTATTTTTTATCGAAGGCTGCTTTATTCAGCCAGGCTATTTCCAGAAAAAACTGGAGAGTTATTTATCGATCCGTTAAAAGTTACTTTTCAATATTATGATACACAAAATAACCAAGATAATTTCGGTGCATTTGGCGCATTTGGCTTTTCCTCCAGAACTACCGAGCAAAAATCTCTATCCAGCAAACAGGTTCAAATTACCGTAAAGCCTGTTCCCAATCCCCCTAGTGATTTCACCGGTCTTGTAGGTAACCATGAATTTAAATTGGAAATGAATGCGCAAAAAGTTCTAGTAAATGAACCGATTGAATTTAAATTTATTATAGAAGGGCCAGGAGCTTTAGAAAATTTCGCTGGGCCAAAACTATTTGATCATCCACTACTTGAGGAATTTGATAAC
>JACCDG010144224.1_pt1 | contig 16092 bp, 9 predicted proteins | sample 7442471 | NCBI WGS metagenome assembly JACCDG01 (sample SAMN15323444, study PRJNA562643) | freshwater metagenome | isolation source: river surface water | place: USA:Blue River Watershed | collected 2017-08-17 | reverse complement strand
CTACAGTGCGCTTGATTCGATGCTGGCCTTTTTCGATGCGATGCGAGGACAATTTGCTTCCCACAGCGTTGTAAACCGTGATGCGCCTAGATTTGTTATTTCCTTCAATGCTCAGCACCACCTCGTTGCCCGCGCCAGTGGGGTTGGGGTAAAGGTTCACCGTGAGATTCTCACCCAGTTGGTTTGTGCTAAGCAACCTTGCACTCACCACGCCCAAACTGATTGTGTCACGACAGCCAACAGACACCCCAATTAACCTGGGGAAAAACTTGCCTGTATCGTTGTAGGTGTAACTCACAATTGCACCCCAAGCGGTATCCTTGGGCGATTGCTTCGTGTCACCAAACAACCATTTGTATTGAGTGGCTCCCGAAATGCTGTTCTTGCCATCAAAATTCACCAACAATGGCACTTTGCCCGATGTGATGCTCAATGTGCCACTGATGCTGAGAACCGCTGGTGCGATGCTAATCTGTCCTTCATCCAGACAATCGCAACCTTGACTGTTTCTCGAATGCTTATAAACAGAATAGCTTCCGCTGTTTGAGTTCTTGGGGCTAATTCTGCCCATACTGTCGATCGCCAAACCAGATGTGGGAGAATACCATACGCCGGCGCTGGTTGACTTGAATGCAACAGGGGCATCCCACAACTTTGCCTCTTTACAAATGCCATCAACACTACCCAAATCCGCTTTCACGGTATCCGACACCCAGAACGAATCGACATAGTTAAACGCACAACCCGTCTTGCTATTCTGATAGAGATAGTTCAGAACCAACTGCTGGGGATAGGTTTTCAATGAATCAAGTCGTACCGAGGTTACCGCATTCAGCATTGAACCATCCAAGTGCCATTTTCCGCCTTTCGGACTGACGTTCACCGCATTCAAATCGAACAGCTTCATGCCCTTGCACATCGAATCCGCAATTGCGCCAACCCTCAACTGCGTAGTATCAACATACACATTAAAAGTTTTAACAAAAGGCTTCTTTGTGCATCCATCCGAGAGCCTAACGGTCCATTGGCCAGATTCCTTCATTCTGTGATTCAGTTGCACCGTATCGCCATTGAACGTATACAACCATTTGTAATGAACCGAATCGCCCCCATTGCCCGATACAAATGCACGCAGCGTATCACCCATACAATAAACTGAATCATAGGCCACATCTATCCTCAACGAATCCCTAACCTGAATAGAGAATGTGTCGTAAAAGTTGTTGCAGGCCGGCTTTTGGATGGTTAGCAAGTACCTGCTTTTCGCATTTGGCTTTGCGATATAGGTGAGAGTTCTACAGGTATCGCAGGTGATTTTGGTGGTGGGACTAAACCATTTCACCTTGGACAAATAATCTTTGGTTGAAAGAAATCGAAGGGTATCGCCGGCGCACACCGTGGTATCCGCAAATGGTTTGCGATCAACATTTTGATAGATTTTCACCCATCGACTCACAGAATGCTGAACCCCACTGTCGCAGCCATAATCGCCAAATTCATAGTTAAAGGTGATTTTCACTTTGCCGGTGTCGGTGAACTTCCAATCAAAATCCGCGGATTGACTTGCGAGCTTCCCATCTACGTAACAGGTTACCTTTTGCAATTTTCGCAAACCCGCCTCCAAGGCAAAATTGGTATTTGCTCCTACGCAGGCCACGGCAACCCCTGTATCATCCACCCCATACCAATGGGCACCCTGTTTGTTCACCCTGATGCGCGATTGCAATGAATCCCAACCGGAATATAAGGTCATCACACCCGCAGCGAAGGCTCTTTGGTCAGAAATGTCAAAAGTGTCACTGGATTTGGTATGAATAAAATATCCATTGAACCCTGAAGTTGATTTTATATTAATCACATCCTGTTTGGTATTTTGGATGGAGCCCCAGTAAATTGTGCCGAACTTCTTGGTTAGGGTGTATGATTTGCCATTCACCTCAATTTTGTTATTGCCCGGAGAAAACACCACCGCTCGATTCATTTGATTCGTTCCCACTAGCGTTGGAATGGGCACTGAAATTTCTTTCGTTAAGGCATTCGTTGGGGGAATGCTTGCAAAGTCCAAAACGTTGGCATAGACCTTATCATCGGGCGCTCCAAAAGCTGATTGATTTTTAGCGCCTGATACATATTGCGTAATGGCAATGGGCTTGAGCGATTGTATCAACAAGGGCTTGTAAAAAACCGTATCGACAATGACCGTATCTCTATCAATAATCGTCATTTTACCATTGATCCAAATTGTATTGTCTTTGTAGCTAAACAGATGATACGTATTGCCCACGTGGCTCTTCCCTTCCGATACTACTACAAACTCATAACCCCAGCATTTTATCGGTTGTAACTGTTCAATCTCGATACCGTCATTTGGATAAGCGCTCTTGTCGATTTGAAACCAATTATGACTCGTTGTGTATCCAGATCCAAAATTATTGGAAAATACCGCGAGTTTTTTATTACAATTGGAAGATGTGATTTTTCCACCATTTACAATGTGTAATTTCCATTCATCATTCTTGTATGGGTAGGATGTACTAGGATACTTAATCAACATCTGAAATGTCTCACCGCGATTGAGTGTTTTGGTGAATTTTCGACCCAAATCAGTATCAAAGTTCAAATCAAATTGAACCTCTGTTTGATCTTCAAAAGCAACAACAGTAAAACAATAGGGATATTTTTGATATTTACCCAAAGACGCGACATATGACTCGTGACAGGTTTTGGGGTGATATAAAACGTATTGGCTTCCACAGTTTGTTTTCTCAATGGACTGATATGAACCCGATGGACCTAACCCTGTTTGTTTTGTTTCATTTGCCCGCGATCCCCATATATTTAGTGTTGTTATTGTTAAGGGCTTGCTGGATAGTGCAAACAATGTGCGTTTAAGTACAGTATTTCTGTTACCAACTGAGATAGTGAAAAACTTTTTATACATCATCAAATCCAACGGATTATTGGCGGTTAAGCTGATGGTTGTATCGTAATCATTATAATTGGTAATCCTTACACTCTGACTACTAGTACTGTGAATTGACACGATATTTACAGCTCCTGTGATGAATAATCCACCATAAATTGGGTACGTGTATTGGGCAACGGATGCTTTAATCCCCAAGAACAAAAAGACTGTAAGGAATGCAATTTTAAATTTCATGGGAGTATGAACCTATCAACGATTACTTTGATACTGAATATCCATTTTTCGTTGCCCTCGGAAAAAGGCAAAAACAAATACACAACGAAACCGATACAAATAACACCCCTTCACCCAGATTAAAATTGATACATTTTCATCAATCCGTTTCGAAATGGAAAAATACCTTTGTAGCATCTAGAAACCGGAATACTCAAAACATCCAGGTGGCAAAACGCAGTAAAATATCGACATAAACACCTCCACCCAAGTGAAAACATTGTTATTTTTAAACTATTGGACGAATGATATTTTACTCAATCTTTTCGCATTGAGATTCACTATTCAATTGGTAAAAATCAAAACAGTAAAACTTGAACCCATTCGAATCTCCATCCTGAGTTTCCTTGGCATCTTACTGCTCGACAATTGGCTATATCACTTAACGATTCACGAATCAACTGATTTTTATTACGCCTTTACCTCCACCGTGTTTTTATCACTTAGTACGTTGAAAAACTCCTCTACACCAAAGCAATTGGCATTGATAATTTTATGTGGAACAACCCAGTTATTCATCAATTCTCCCATATTAATCCAAATGGCTTTTGTCATATCCATGATCCTTTTGCTGATCGAAATCAAAAACCACCTCCTCAAGTCCTCTCAACATCAAACCATTGCCTTTGTCCTCATTGCGATTATACTTTATATCTATTCGATCTTACAGGAATACACATTTTCTCAAGTTGGAGGCAATTGGGCAAAATCTAATTTCTTAATTTATTTCTCAATTTGTGATTATATCATATTTTCTTCAATGTTATTAATAATACATGTCAATGTCAGAAGACTATTTTTTAATTAATTTATCCGCAGTCATAGTCCCGGCGTTCATCTTGCTATTCGGTTCCGTTGTAATTAGTTATTTACTACTAAAACGATACTCCCTCGCAATAAAAAGACTGTACCAAATGAATTTCAATGGCGTGGAACTAGAGAGAAAACGAATTGCCAATGACCTACATGATCAAATCGGATTCACCCTCACACAAGTCCGGAATACTTTGAAGGAAGCTTCACGATTACAAACCGACAAAAATGCAACCGCTGAACTTCAGAGCGCACAATTCCTGATTAGTGAATTGCATTTATCGCTCCGAAGGTTGGTAGAAAATGTATATCCCAGAGAACTAATGCTAGATAATTGGAAAGACAGTTTCACCTCTCTCGCGCAAGCCATGAGCATTGGTCACTGTCACATTGAAGTGGATATAGAAGTAGAATCAGAAATCTCACAAAAACAATTGCATCAAATGTTTCGCCTGAGCCAAGAACTTTTGGCAAACATTATCAATCACAACCATTCAAAATGGATTTCCCTTCAGATTTACGAAGAACAAAACAAGATATGTTTGAATTTTTCCTATCGATATAAAAAAATCTTGCATTCCCTCAGCCAAGTCAATTACCCCAGGGGAAGAGGGTCTTTTATCATTCATGAAAGATTGAGACTTCTGAATGCACAGTTGAAGAAACATAAGAAAGACGGCTATCAATATGAGTTAATCACCTTCAATAAAAATGATGAAAATACTACTGCTGGATGATCACCCATTAATTATTGATTTTATCGCCGAGCAAATCAGAAAAATTGACAGCGATGTATTGGTAATGACTTCGATAGCCGTGGAACAAGCCCTTGATATTTTAAGTACGCACAAAATCGACCGGGTTGTATGCGACCTTCAAATCAAATCGGGAAAAAGCGTTGCTGTTCCTGAATATTGCGCAAAACACAACATCCCTTTCATGGTTTTTAGCTCCTATGTAAACAACTCGCTCATCCACACCCTTAAATCATTGAATGTCAATTGCTACGTTTCAAAAGGCACAGAAACTCAACACCTAATCACTGCATTAAAAAAACTGATCAACGCAGAGTATTTTTTATGTCCTGAAGTAGTAAAAGAACAACACATTCTAAGCGAATCCGACACCCCAAGACCCATTTTATCAAAAGCAGAAATCAAAGTATTAAACGCATACAAGGCTGGCCTAAAAACTGAAGAAGTGGCGAAACTACTGAACATCCAAACCGTCACGGTACGCAATCACAGAGCAAGGGCTCAGGAGCGAAATTTGTGTGGCTTTCAAGAATTGATCCGACGATTTAACTATTGGGATGATTCGCATTCATTTTAAACCATTGAATTAACACGAGTAAAAAAATGATGTACAACTAGTTAACCAATTGGAACTATCAAACAAATTCAATAAATTTAAATATTCGTGTTTTAACAATTCAAATCATCCATGTCCTTGTCATGAATAAAATACTGAAGATCATTTTCATATTGCTGTTAATTACAACCAACACGGTCAAACTATTTGGGGCTACTACCACCAATGTTGGGGGCTACACAACGTTTGAGGTGATTTCTGACACCAAAATCGCGTTTTATGTACACAAACAGATGCCTTCCATTAGTACGTTCAACTATGGAGATACTGGGAATTTTGAATTATTTATTATTAGTGGCAATACCAAAACACAAGTGTATCCAACTTATCAATATTATCATTATCCACAGTACAGCTGCTCAACCAACAATAACAGCAACCCCTTTCAATCATACAGCACCGGCAACAAATACAGAGAATTGGTCTACAAGTTCACGCTTGACATCAGTCAAAAACCCTTTGATAGCTTGATAAAAAAACAGCCCGTTCTCCGCATTTTCGCTCAAACCAAGGAGTTATCACCTTGGGGATCAACCTCAAATATCAATTTCAATATCATCTACAAACCCTATCATGCTTGGTCTACCGAAATCAATACAAAATCCATGACAAAAGGAGATAAAAGCATCTATTTCAACAACTTAAACCAAAGAGCATTTGTACGAAACGAAGCGAATTACAGCAACCCGGGCATAGTTTACAATCCCAATGATTCCGTTTTTACAGAATTGGTTCCTATGGAGACCGACAGATGGGGAACCAGCGTAATGTACGATTGGAACTTCTCCCACAAATATCCTTTTGCCAGTTATTGTCCAACCGGAGGCAACGCCTGTACACCCAAGCCCAACAACAAGAACAAGCCCATTGGTTTTCATTGCGATCCCATCACTGGAACCATTACATTCTTCAATTCGCCGAGGCCTATTACACCATCATCCTATTGGGAAGCAGGACCTGTAGTATTTAAATCCTCCTGGTACTCCAAAGACGCATCCGGCAATTGGCAGTTCAAAGGCAGTATAACTGTATTCTCATTCAAAATAACCTTTCCAGATTATAACTATGGCATTTGGGACATTCCCAATTTTGAAGTGCCCTCTCGGGTGGATATTTGCGAAGGGGATTCTGCCACCATCAACATCACCATGAGCGATACGGGTAATCTCGACACCATTTATGTCAAAATCGATGGTTCCCTCAATCCCAAATACTATCGCTACACCGTGGACTATTCTGTGAAATATTTGCCCAAAATCAAGCTATTCATCAAACTGCCCTTGGGCGCAGATTTTAGCACCTATCGCACACTCAATGTCAGACTTTCAAACAGTCCTTGCGATGATAACCAAGTCAGTAGCAAAGGCATTGTGGTATACAATCAAAAATCCATTTCATCCAAAATCATCACCTACCCGGGGCCCTGTAACTCTTTCAAAGCCCAAATCAAATCCAACAACAATGGCATGTTTGTTTCCAATAGTTGGTCGGTCTACAAAGACTCTTTTGGTTCAAAGCCCATCTACACTGGCAAAGGGGATGTCATCACGCTCACGGCCCTCGAAAAGGCGAAATACTACCTCGCCTGCACCGTTAGTTCACCAGCGGCCTACTGCAGTCAGAGAATCTTCCGCGATTCTGTAGACCTGATCAAACTCTGGCCTGGACTCGACTTCTCCCTCAACCACAACACCCTTTGCGTTGCAGACACAAACCAATTTTACACGCCCGTAAACCTGACGGGCTTTGCCTCGAAAACCACCCGTGAATGGCGCTTTGATACCACCAAAATCACGAAGGACACATTGCGAAAGAATTTCACATCAGCGGTAACCTTGCGATTGCGCATCATGGATACGGCGGGCTGCGATTTTAGCAAATCATTTGATTTACTGTCAGATAGCATTTACCAACTCGAATTACCGCAAGTACAGACGTTGTGTGGGGCGCAAAGCATCGAACTCTTTGCCAGCAACCCCAAAACCGGTGGGGTGTGGTCGGGCGATTGGGCGATAAACACCGCATCAACCAACACAACACTCGGGACAGCCAAGCGCATTTCGGTATTCGTAGAAGCACCCAAATCAATCATCACCGGTAAGTTCACTTCCGTAGATGGCTGCTCCGTGAAACTAACCAGGGAGATCATTGTGGATACCACCACAATCCGATTCCCCAATGTATCGGTGGTCTGCAAAGCATCAGACAGTTTTGACCTCAATAGCATCAAGGCATCGCCCAAAGGGGGTGTTTGGTGGAACGAGGAAAGCGCCGGATCAACCCTCAAATTCAAATACGCCACCGCCGATTCAATGAAAGCGAGCTATACCCAGGCAAACGCCGATTGTGTGTTTACAGACTCGTTGTGGATTTCACTTGCCGATACTGCAAAGAAGGAATTCACCTCCCCCATTGCCGTTTGTGGTGAATCCGCGACCATTGATCTCAATACAATTTTCAACCCTTCAACTTCTGCCGGCACTTGGTATAGTAAGCAATCAAATCTTTCGATTAGCAACAACCGAATTACTCCAAGAAATTTAACCGCCAACACCTACCCCGTTTACTATTTCACCAACACCAAACCTTGCGGGGCCCAAGAAACCCATTGGTTAACGGTAAACCCGAGGGTCATCAACATTTTGGCCTCTACAAACACGTCCGTTGCCCAGGCGCCTGCAACCATCAATTTCGAAGCAAAAAATAGCTTAAACCCAGGATCCACTAATTTCCGATGGTTCTTCAATGACCCCCTATCGGGCAGCAACGACAGCGCTCAGCAAGGCATTTGCAACCACACCTACAACCAAAGCGGCAACTACTATCCTTTTGTAATCGCCAAGGTGGACAATTGCTTTGACACTGGCTACTGCACACCCATTCAGATTACGCCGCTATCGAACAAAACTTTAGACCCCAGTGACATATCCATTTACCCAAACCCATGGCATCAGCAGCAAACGCTTACCGTTCAATTTAAGGATCCTCGCATCGCCGCAAGTCATCGCACATTGATTTGCTATTCCGCGATGGGACAGGTAATATTTGAAAAGCCACTGCCACACAATGGAGAATTGGTGCTCACAGAAACGCTACCGGTGGGTGTATACTTCTTGAAACCCTCTTGGAGTGAGGCATCCGTTAAGTTGGTTGTTATTCCCTAGATGATTTGATGCGAGTTCATTGGTAAGACATGAGCAAAAAAAACTTTATTTATGTCAATCAAGCTATTATGCAATTTCAACCATGAAAGAGTATTTGAGCAAAGGAAAATTATTACTGACAGCAATGCTGTATTCACAGTGGACTTGAAGAAAAAACAGACTAAATTTATTAAAAGAACAGTAACCACTAAACAATATAGTTATGAAAAATTTATTTTTAAGCGTTGCCTTATTAAGTCTAATTGGCTTCAATTCTTGTAAAGATAAAGACCAAAAAATCACCACCACACGTGAGCTTTCAGAAGAAACGATGTCTTATTTTGTTAATTACAAAATAGGGACTAAGTGGATTTATCAAGATATCACAAATACAAGTATTTATGATACAATTGAACTAATTTCTATAAATCCGAGAGATGTAAATTCAGGCAATGGCACCATGTCCAAGGGCTTTGAATTATACTACAAACCAATAAAATCTAAAGATTTTACTTTAAAAGTCTCACCTGGCGAAAATAATACAGATTATGTAAAAATAGACCCTTTGGTTGCATCTGCTGGTGCGGTTACATTTGAAAATAAAAATGGCATTTGGGACTTAGGTGTAATTTACTATGATAGTATTAATATAAAAGGCACTATGTTTAATAAAGTGATAAATAGTTCATCTCACTCGGACTTTCATGCGTTTGTTTATTATGGCATAAATCAAGGATTAATAGCATTTTCAAATATGAATGGTAGTAGAAATTTAAACACTTTCAAACTTATTAAAACCATTAAGCCATAGCTGATATTCCCAATCCCTCTATTCTGTCTATACAGTCAACATAATTATCAGATTGCCACAAATGAGTTTTGTTGATTGCAGCTCCTTTTTCCAGGATCTGTACTAGTTCGACAAATGGTGTAAGTGCCCCCTTTTTTGAACTGGGTTAGATTCGTTTTTTGATTTCATGCCCCATTCCTGGGAATTATACAATCGAAGTTAGTTGTTCATGGGTCATCTCTCTGAAAACGCTAGTTTAGAACAATGCGATTTTTTGGAAAGAGGTCAGTAGTACGTTTATTTAGTATGGCCGAAGTATCGTATTATAACGCAGTAAATTCGATGTCTCAGTGATGGTATCGCGAATAATTTTTTGTTTTTTTATCAAGCCCACCCCATCTACGTAGTATAAATAACTTGAATCGTATTGATGTCGAATTCGCATTTTTACAACATCTTTGTATTCATTTCCTTCAACATTTAGGACATCAATAACATTATTGATTTTAGCATAATCTGATTCATCTCCAATTTGCTTTCCCGAAAGGTAGCGATAGCCCGTCCACCAATCATATTCTGATATCACGCGTCCAATCAACATGTTAAGGAATTTTGTATTGGTAGGATAACTAACATAACGAATCTCATACAATTCAGTTTTAGAATTCGTCTTCGGCTTACCTCCTGGCACTGTTGGTGTAAGGATAGTCTTTCTATCAATACTTGTCACAATTGTGCTATCCAAACTGCCTGTAACAGAGTCCTTGTATACCCAATACGAACCTGTATCAAATAAAAATGGATAGAGACCTTTATCAATCCCCGATGTTGGAATAGTATCTCCTTCCGGCTCACATGAAAAAATCAAGATGGAGCATAGAATTGTAGTGAAGAAAATTCCCCGTTGAACCCCATTCAAACAACGTTTCACATGCGCATTTCGTACTTCCAACATACACAAATGTAACATTTTAACTCAAATTCAAACGACCTGGCTTTATAGTCTTCCTACCACCAACCCTAGGTGTTAGATATTAATGAGATAGAATCACACCGCCCAATTTAATTTCAAAAACAATCCACCCTAATGCTTCGAACTAGCGTGTAAATTTGTCTATTTCAAACGCGATAAAATCTTTCATGATTCTCAAAAAATCGATACCCCTATTCATTTTTCTCTTGCTCCTCTTTTATTCCAAGACAGCATCAGGAAATGTGGGTGGAGACATTACTTATGTGAATCTCGGCAGCAGCAAATACAAAATAACTTTCAAGTACTACCGACATTGCATGTCCAAATCAGCCCCGTCTACTTGGGACTTGTACTGGTTTCTCGGAAACAACGGCAGCAAATCAACCACAACCAAAACAGTTTCAATGACGCGTACCGCCATTCGCGACATCACACCCATTTGCTCAACGGCTTCCAACCCCTGTGGAACAGCCAATTCTTATCGAAGTGGCATTGGCATGGAAGAACAAACCTATGAAGCCACTGTTGACTTGGGGGCCTCTCCTTTTACCGGCATTGGCTTGGGATCAACCTACTGTGAGTTAACATTTTTTACATCTTATTATAGTCGCAGCACCACATTCACAACAGCAACCGGCTGGGCGGGAACGGCATCCTCTGGTGCAGCAGCTGATTTTTACACCTACGCCAGATTGAATGTCTGCAATGTGAACAAATCATCCAAAAAAACCAACTCCTCTCCCAACCTCACCAACACGCCGATAAATTCAGCATGCTGTAACCAAGCCTTTTATTACAACTTGGGAGCCATTGACACTTTGGACTATGATTCCTTCTCCTATTCAATGGAACAGGCGAAAATCAATCCCACTTCATCGCATAGTTATGACTCCCCTTTCACAGCTAGGTATCCCCTCACACCGTACTGTGTTCCCAGTACATCAATAAAATGTACCCCAGACCCCAAAGCCAATCCACCCAAAGGAATTTATTTCAACGAGAGTTCCGGCGACCTCATCTTTACACCCAAAAAGTGCGATGAATTCACTTTGTTTGTTATCGGCGTTACCGAATGGCGCAAAGACACTTCAAACAATTGGGTGAAAATCGGCTATACTCAGCGCGACATTGAATTCTTGATCGAAAGCAACTGTGGGTATAACAATAGCCCTCAAATCGATGGGACCACCTACTCCAAAGTTTGCGAAGGCGAAACAATTAAAATCAAAATATCGTCCGACGACGAAACGTACTTACCATTCCAAACCGTCCCCGACACTACATCGATCAAATGGAATTCCGGCATCCCCAACGCACAATTCGTCATTGCCAAAAAATCTGATTGGCCAGATAAGCGCAAAGCATACGGCGAATTCCAATGGACCCCCTCCGTGGGATCTGCCTCCGATGTCCCCTACTCATTCAATGTCACCGTCTCAGACAATCACTGCCCTCTACCGGGCATCGCCACGAAAACCTTTCTGATCAAGGTTCTGCCCCGCGCCTACAGCCAAAGAAATTACAAAAGTTTACCTTGTGGCCTACTTGCGGTATCAGCGAGTTTGGATAAAAACTTCAAAGGCACCCCCAATTTCCAATGGAAAATCACTGATATCACCGGAACAACCACCTTGTTCCAGAGCAAACGACAATTAGATACATTCAAATTTTATCGTGGAGGGAAGTTCATTGTTTGGCATACAATTAACAACGAATTCAATTGCCCTACCCTCTACAAAGACACCATTACACTCAAAAATCCGCCATCTGTGGAGATTGCCAAAACAGACACTTTTGCCTGTTACTCGGGCGATATCAAACTTTCAGCAAACATCCTGAATGCCCAAAAACCCTATCAATATTATTGGACGCGCATCAAAAAGGACACGGGATCGCTCAAACCCTGGAAATCTGAAATACATCTTTCGGGAGATACCTTTTCCCAATTGACCTTAAAAAACCTCACCACCGATTCCACCATTCGGATTAAAATCACCGATTCCATTGGATGCATATTTTTCGACACCACCACGATCACAATCAAACCGTTACCAACAGTCAACCTCGGTCCGGATCAAAGAATTTGCACGTATCAAACCGCGGAATTTGATGGCCAGCACGACGACACCGTAATGTACAATTGGAATACCGATGAAACATCCAGGGTCATTCGTCCCAATGTCGCAGGCACGTACATTTTGAAAGTCACAGAAAAGAATTGGCTGTGTTCGGCGGAAGACACAGTATTGCTTTTCGTGAACGACACGGTAAAAAGTTTTGCTGGGCGAGACACCCAAATTTGTCATCAGCAGCCCATTCAATTATCGGCCAACCACAAACCTTCCGGCCTGGTTGCTACCTACTCTTGGTTCGATCTCCAAAACAACGTCATCATTGGCAACAACCAATCTTATGATATCGTAGCAAAAAACACAAATGCACCCGGAGGCAGTATTCAGCAACATGAATACACGCTCACCACCACAGTAATACAATCAGGTCACAGCTGTTCACATATCGATAGCATTCGATTGCGCATTCGCACCCTGCCATCGGTTAGCTGGAGCCCCAATCCATTTCCGAATCGATGTTTTGCCGACGGCAATTTCAATGTAAACCCCTATTTCAATATGGGCAATGACCCCAAATCGCGATTCTGGGCAGTTGAATTCAACACAACCAATCACTACAAAACCAAAACCACCCGATCAACCAACCCAGTGCCTGGATCCGTTTACAATTACATCGATTCCATCAACCCACTGAAAAGCGTATTCACAACTACATCATTAAAAAACGAACGTTTACAAAACAACAGTCCATTTCGAGCCAAGATTTTCGCTGCATATACCGATACCAATGGTTGCGCAAACCTGGATAGTGTCATTCAGCAAATCAATGGCAACCCCATCATTCAACTGATTGATAGTGCCTTTTGTCAAAACCGAGGGGTGATTAACATGGATGAGATCACCGTTGAACCCAAATCAATGGCCAATGTCCATTTTTTCTGGTCAACGCTTCCCAACGGTTTCCCCAAAAACATCGACTCAAATCGTTTGCTACAACGATACTATAACAATAAAATCGAGCAGTGGCAGTTTGCATTTGGATCCCCCTCGGAGGATAATTACGGCGGAAACTATCACTTTGAATTGCTCGTGAGAGATTCCAGCACGCTGTGTTTCTCAAAGGATAGTGTAAAAGTGCGCATCATCGCTGAACCAAAGATTCAAATCACTGCACCGGGTGATGTCTGTGTCAATGGCGACACCATGAATTTATTTCAATGGGTTCTGGTCAATGGAATCCCAGCCACTAAAAACGACGGCTCCAAATTTGAGATCATCGAACACAACAAGATCAGAATCAACCCCGCAAACAGCACTATTCAATTAGTAAACGGACATCAGTTTTTACCCGCGTATGGCGTTGGCAACTGGCTGATTCGCTATTCCAACAATTCCACTGGATGCCTGATTGCGGACAGTTTTTACCTACGTGTGAACGACACCCCCAATGCCGTCCTATTCACAAACGACACAATTTGCGCAACAACATCGCAATTGAATTTAAACACCAAAGTCAATGGAAATGTGACTTCCCCAAAAGTTGGAAACGGGTTTTGGGCATCTAAAAATAGCCTTGTTAAAATTGTTGACAGTGCCATTTTTATTCCATTTTCCCGGGGACTCCAAAGCAATTTTGAAGGACCCTACAATTTTACCTATCACCTCATCGACAGCAATGGATGCGAAGACGTTGAGGACTATCAAGTAACGATCCGAAACCAACCCACCGTTTCAATTATCGCATCAAACCCATCCAACGCTTGTGAAAATACGCCTTTTGTGATCAATGCCATGTCAGCGTATTGCAATCAGCAAGTGGCATGGAAAACCATCAACCATGCAGATGGGAGTGTGTGCGATGGCACTTGGACGCAACAAAGCAATTCAGAAAACATCCGTTTCACGAACGGCAAAAACGACCTTCTAAAAAAACGCGCGCAGCTTTCGGTCACAACATTGCCTCTCATCGGCGATGATTGTCCTGCGGCCACTGACACCATCCTCATCAAACTCAACCCCAATCCAATCCTCTCCAACATTTCAGACCAGCGTGGCTGTGCGCCTTTTTCGGCTATCTGGACTGTGAATGAATTGAATAATTTGAGTCCAGACCAAGTAACCTATTCATGGGAGTTGGGAGCGGGGAAAATCTCAAGTCAACAAATTCCCGGCAAAATCAATTATGACATACCTGGGAAATTCAACATCCGGGTGATTGCAACCAGCGATTCTGGCAATTGCGCCGACACCAACCTTGCACAAGTCTTTGTTTATCCTAAACCGATGGCGGCATTCAGCACCAATCCAGAAAACCCTACTGTAGCGATGCCGAAGATTCAAATGATCAATCAAAGCAACATTGATACGAATACTTTTAACCACAAACTCTCCTATCGTTGGGATTTTGGCAACACCAACCAAAATTCAGACACTTCATTGCTCCGTTCGCCGTACTATCATTATGGCAAAGACACTGGAAAATTCAATATCACCCTCATTGTGACTTCTCCCTACAATTGCTCTGACACGGCAATTAAATCTATTTACATCAAACCCAGTCTACGCATTTATATACCCAACGCCTTTACGCCAAACAACACCGGGCCCAGTGTAAATAACACATTCAAACCCATCACGGGTGGTTACCTAAAAGCGCAGTTTAGCATTTATAATCGCTGGGGAGAAAAACTATTTGAAACAAACAATCTAACAACTGGTTGGGATGGCAAATCAAACGGACAAGATTGCCAAGAAGGCACTTATTTGTACGAATTGATTATTTTCTACGAAGAAACGGAGCCCCATAATTACTTTGGGACTTTCACCTTACTTCGATGAACTAATTGTTTTTGGGCTACTTTGTAATTTTCAAAACTTGGTCCATCGTTGACGCCTGGTTAAACCATCCAAAACTGAATCCTCGTTCAACGAAAAACAGCAATTCCCAACCAACCAATCGCATTTTTATTGTACACTTGTAAAACACAACATCTCAAACCAAAAAACATGAAATCAAAAACACTTTTATTGGTAACTACCTTACTTCTTTCTTTGACTGCAAAAGGACAAGATAAATCAGAAAAACTGGATTTTAGAATTGGAAGCGGAGTTTCTCTTTTGGGATCCGGCGATATGACAACATTTGTTTACGAAAATGAACTCAACTACAAATTAAACAATTACTTAACGAGTGCCGTATCGATCAACTTAGGTCGTAGCAACTATGGTGTTTATGAAAACTCTGCATTTACCCAAGGCAACTTAAATATTTTCCTTTCTCCATTTAAGAACAATAAAAAGTCCGATTTCAGGATCGGAACAGGTTTATCGTATTACTCCGTTTCAGATGCTTATGCAACTTCTAGAAGTTATGAAAACGGACAATTAGTGGCTGTGGTATATGGCATCGAAACTAGAAACAGTTACGGAATCAATGTTATCATTGAAAAATCATCAATGATCACCGACAAACTTTTTTGGGGCGCTAAGTTGTATTCTCAGCCCTATTTCAATGGAGATATAAACACCGGGCTCACATTCAAACTGGGCTATAAAATTTAATTCGCCTGCCGCGCAACCATTCTCATCAACTGCGTCATAGTAACAAATGCGTTATTTTCGTACAGTGAAGAGAAATCATTCGGGATGGATACTGGGTCTACTCATTGGCCTAATCATGGGCTTGCCTTCAAAGACCAACGCCCAGCGCTTCCAACTCGAGCATGAAGACT
>JACCDG010061582.1_pt1 | contig 16094 bp, 12 predicted proteins | sample 7442471 | NCBI WGS metagenome assembly JACCDG01 (sample SAMN15323444, study PRJNA562643) | freshwater metagenome | isolation source: river surface water | place: USA:Blue River Watershed | collected 2017-08-17 | reverse complement strand
CAGTTCTTGCAGTTGTTCCTGCAACAAAATATTTTATCAGCTCCAACTGCTGCTTAGCCCTTATTTTACAATGCTTTATATACATGCCAACATCCTAACTTAGTTAAAGTCAGGTGTCAGCCCCTAATTTATTTTGATACTTTGAATCTAAAAAATCTCTTAAAAATTTATCATCAATATCTTGAATATAAGGTTTGCTGCCTAGCGTTACAATTGGTTCATGATTCCTATTCTGACTATCTTGTGACTCACGAGATGACAAGAAGAAGTCATCAGTTGCCGTATCCATATTTTCTTTCAATAAAAGCATCGTATATATATAAACTAACTGTGTGGAGTATATTTTTTTAGATCTTTCTTGTCATCATGATATTTAAGCAACACTTAGTTTGCCATTGGCAAACTATTTTTGACTTAATGAATGGTCCAGCTCCTTTCCCTGCCCCTTATTGCTGCGCCAATTCGTTTCTTGCTCTGTAGTTGATTATAGAGACATTTATTATGCTTGTACTGTTGCATTAGCCGCACAGACGAAAAGCACGAGCTGAGTTTAGAGGCGGCAATCTCAATGATGAGTGCTAGATAGTGTGGTGAAGGGGCGATTTACCTATAGCATAATGCCGAACTTGATTCAGCATCTAACACTGCTTCAACTCTCTAGTCGCCAAATGTAGCGGGTTTTTCTATTAAGAAACTTTTTTAAACAATAAGGAAGCGTTGGTTCCACCAAAGCCGAATGAATTTGAGAGAGCGTATTTGATATCTTTTTTCTTAGCTTTCAATGGAACTAGGTCAATATCACATCCCTCTGAAGGGTTTTCTAAGTTCAAGGTCGGAGGCATAATTCCAGTGTCGACCGCTAAAACTGTGAAAATAGCTTCAACACTGCCTGCAGCCCCAAGTAGATGTCCAATAGCAGATTTTGTGGAAGACATAGAAACATTTTTACTAGCGTCACCTAAGAGTCTTTTCACGGCAGTCAACTCTATCATATCGCCAAGTGGGGTCGATGTACCATGTGCATTTATATAATCAATCTGATCTGGCGTAACTCCAGCTTTTTCTAGAGCCATCTTCATGGATCTGTATCCACCGTCACCGTCCTCAGCAGGGGCAGTTATGTGGTAGGCATCACCAGATAAACCATAACCAATTAATTCTGCATACATTTTGGCGCCACGTTTTTTGGCATGCTCATATTCTTCAAGCACGACAACTCCTGCACCCTCTCCCATCACAAAACCATCTCTATCTTTGTCCCAAGGACGAGAGGCTTTTTCTGGATTGTCATTATATGCTGTAGATAGAGCTCTACAGGCATTGAACCCAGCTATTCCCAGTCTGCAAACCGCACCTTCTGTGCCACCAGCAACCATAACATCCGCGTCACCGCAGGCGATGATTCTGGCTGCATCTCCAAGAGCATGCGCCCCTGTAGAACAAGCTGTAACAACCGAGTGATTTGGTCCCTTGAATCTATATTTAATTGAAACTTGCCCAGAAGCTAGATTTATAAGACTAGCTGGAATAAAGAATGGGCTTATTCTTCTCGGCCCTTTCTCCTTCAAAATATAGGCATTTTCTTCAATAGTAGATAATCCCCCAATTCCTGAACCAATCATAACACCAGTACGAAGCAGTTCTTCTTCATCAGTTGGAGTCCACTTCGCATCCGCCACAGCTTGATCAGCTGCAACAATTGCATAGTGTATAAACTTATCCATTTTTCTTTGGTCTTTAGATGGGATGCTTGCTTCCATATCAAATTCAGGAACCATGCCAGCGATTTTAGTAGCAAGATCTGAAGTATCGAAGACATCAGCAGGAATTTGGCGTATGCCAGACTTACTATCAATAAGGTTTTTCCATGTAGAGTCAGTAGTAGCTCCAAGCGGGGTTACAAGACCTATACCTGTTACTACTACTCTTCTCATGGATAATAATCTAAAATTTATTTATTAATGAAAAAGCTTAGGCAGCTTTTTTTGTTTGTTCTTCAATGAACTTAATAGCATCGCTAACTTTAACGATTTTTTCAGCGGCACTGTCAGGGATCTCAATGCTGAACGCTTCTTCAAATTCCATTACCATTTCAACTTGGTCTAAACTGTCTGCACCTAGATCTTCTTGGAATCTAGATTCAGGCTGAACTTTAGATGGATCAACATCTAAATGCTTAGCAACTAGTTTCACAACTCGAGTCTGAATTTCACTCATAATAACTCCATTTTGGTTTCATATATATAACCGTTAATTCTTTCAAAATTAACGATCTTGTATCATCTGTATCAAGTTCGGACATCATATTATAAAATTAGAGATTTGTCAATTTTTAATAGCTAAAAAAACCATCTTGACTGTACTAAAATCCATATTTTACGGGCGGTTAACTAATATCTCAATCAAATAAAAAATCAATAACTTGTTGTTTTAAAACAGAATTGCCGAGATTTTTCTTGGGTTTAAACTGTTTATGGTTCTCATATAGAGGTGAAGCAAGCCCTTTATCGAAAAGATGGTCTAGATACTTTCTATGCTTAGAACTAATCATATTCTCTTCATAAAATATATAAACTGGTTTGCCTGTATGCACAGCTTCTGAACACATCGAAACTGAATCCCCAGTTACAACAAGCTTTTCCGATAAATCAAGTAAGGCTAAATAAGGATTCGAACCTTTATCATTATGATAGTCATATATATAATAATTAATGTCAGGACGTGATTCTAACTGATTTTCTAAAGCCTCAATCGAATTTTTAGGGGTTCTTCTGCTTGTAGTAATTAAGAGCGTTCCACCTAATTTATCAACCATTCCTATTAACATTTTAGCCAACGTCTTAGCATTAAATTTTGTAAAGTTCGTCTTCTTAGATTTACCACCAACTAGTACCCCTATGTATGGTTCAGAATAGTTTTGAAAGTGTTCAAACCACTTTTGAGATTCTTTGGAAATCACTTCCGAATCATTATGAGTCAATGCACCGTGAATAAATACAGTTTTTTTGAGATATTTTTGTTTAGGCTTTTTGTCGTGATGAGGAAGTACAACTACATCAATATCTTTATAAGAAAATCCTGGATTCATTATTTGTACAATTTTAGCACCAGTTTTCTTTTTTAAAGCCAAAGCTACATGCGCTGTTCGACGACCAGCTGATATAATAACATCAGGCTTGCCATTCAGTTTACTCTTAGAGTCTGACGAAATTCCCATAAATCCAAATTTTAAAAAATTTGGTAGCTTTGCGAGTATGTTATACTTCAATTTCTTAACTTTATATGGCAAACCCAAAATCTCAGCTAGGGCTAAGGCTTGTTTAGAATTGCCTGCCCTATTGTCAGTTAAAACCCATACTAGTGCTTTTTTATTCGTCATCTTCTTCATTTAAATCCTTGTCTTTTTTAGATATCTCAAGCGCCATATCTTTCAGCTTCATAAAATCTATTTTCCCCGCGCCTAACAAAGGCAACTCCTTCAAAAAGTGGATAACTTTAGGACAGAATAGTTCAGTCATTCCAGATTTTTTAATGTACTTCATCAATTCTTCACGGTCAGCTTTAGGGTTAGTTGTGAACATAACTAAGGTTTCACCTTTTTTATCATGAGGTATATTTACAACCCCATGCATAAACTCTGGCCATAAAGCTTGTGCTAATTCCTCAATAGCAGAGAGAGAGATCATTTCTCCGCCAATTTTAGCAAATCTCTTGTATCTACCTAAAATCTTAACATATGAATCTTTATCTACGCTGACAATATCACCTGTATCATACCAGCCCTTTTTAACCTTGCCCTCGATTTCATATTCAGGTCTCTGTATCACACCTGGCTTATCAGCCTTCAGATAGCCCATCATTATATTTGGGCCAGCAACTATAAGCTTTCCGCCTTCTTCAATACCTGGTATTTTTTCTAAATAATATTTAAGATTCGGCATCAATCTTCCTACAGTACCTGCTTTATAATGCATAGGCGTATTTACAGAAATAATTGGTGCAGCTTCTGTCGCACCATATCCTTCGAAAATACGAATTCCAAACTTTTCCATATAAGTCTTTCTTGTTTCATCACGCAATTTTTCTGCACCAGCAAAAATATAGCGAATGCTATAGAAATCATATGGATGAGCATATTTCGCATATCCTGTTAGGAATGTATCCGTACCAAACATTATAGTACAATTTGAGCCATAGACCATCTCTGGGATAATCCTGTAATGCAATGGAGATGGATAGAAAAATGTTTTAACACCTGATAATACAGGTAGTAAAAACCCTCCAGTCAGGCCAAACGAGTGGAAAATTGGCAACGCATTAAACACTCTATCAGATGACGTAAAGTCAACCCTCGATGCAGCCTGCTTGATATTCGCTTGAATATTTGCATGACTTAAAACAACGCCCTTAGGAGTGCCTTCTGAGCCAGAAGTATATAACACCACTGCGGAATCATCAGATTTAGGAAGGATATTTTTATTACATACTTTATAAAAATATTTAGGGAACGTTGCTGCAACTAAAGCCCAGAGTTGATCTGCAATTTTAAACTTAGCCCTGACATCTTCAAGATAGATTACTTGGATTCCTGCCTCTTCAAGCGCTGCAACATAGTGATAAAAATCAGCCTTGTTAATGAATCTTCGCGAAGTATAAACAGTATTAATCGTTGATGCTTTACATGAAATAATCATGTTTTTACTGCCAGTTGAAAAATTCAGCATCGCTGGAGTTCTACCATAGGCTAAGCATGCGAAGAACATCACTGCTGAGCCTGCAGCATTAGGCAATAATATCCCTACTCTATCTCCCAACTTGGTTTTTTGCTGAATTTTAAAACCTAATAAAAAGCTTCCAGTCAGCATCTTTCGATATGTAACCTTATTACGGTCAACATCTTCAAGTATTATATGCTTTGGACCATGCTGTTCTGCTGCCTCAATTAGTGATTCAAACAGCGTGAGTTTGTTTTCACTACCTTCAAACATCATCTTAGACATGATGTCATAAAGCATGTTCCCAATAAGATGCCTACGTTCACGACCAACAATTTCTTTCGGAACATCAAAAGTTTGCGGTTCCATTATAGTAATTTTAACTTTAGGGAACAGCTTCATTCTCACTTTACCATGCAGCCTAGAAAACGGACTATATTGTGGCCCATCTATTCTTATAGGCAGCAATTTTGCGCCAGCTTTATCAGCTATCATCCCAGGCCCTTCATAGATTTTCATCAATGAGCCGGTAACTGTAATCCTACCTTCCGGAAAAATTACGACGTGCTTATCCTGCTTTAATTGCTCGATCAAAGTTTTAGTCGCCATTGGATTAGTCGGATCAATCGGAAACGCTCTTAAATATGATAAAAACGGCCTGATCCACCACGATCTAGCTATATTATAATCAATTGCAAACACTAGGTTTTTTGGTAAAAAAGCAGCAATCAGCGGTGGGTCGATAAAGGAGGCGTGGTTCGCAACAATCAATACCCTCTCACCTGCTTTATAATAATTCTCCATGCCTACCACTTCAACCCTGTGTAGCAAGCTAAATATGGTCTGCATTATGTTTTTGATTACTGTATCAGGAAGAATCCTGCAGATGTAAATTGCCGTCAAAAAGTTAGTCACTGCTAACAAAAGAATCAGGTTAGAAACTGTTAATCCTAGTTTTAGAAGTATGCTGGTTATAATACTAGCAACCACCATAAATATAGCATTATAGATGTTGTTAGCAGCTATGATACGGGAACGATGGCTTTTCTTAGCTCGCACCTGCATAAATGCATACAATGGGACGATGTAAATACCACCAAAGAACGATATAAGAAATATTTCAAAACAAATTAATATACCTTTTATACTAGACAGAAAGTAATGAATGCCCGCATCTCTAGCAACACTTTGATCAAAGTATAAGCTTGTATACCACAAAGCAAACACAGAGAATGTCATAAATAAAATAGAGATAGGCACGTATCTTGTTTCAATTCGCCCATTCAGCAAGCTGTTGCAAAACATCGATCCTACACCTGTACCAATCGAAAATATGGTCAAAAGCAAAACGTATACTGACTGATTGCCACTTAATGTGTCAGTAGCAAAACTTGGCATTTGCGAAATAAAGACTCCACCAATTAACCAAAACCAGGAGATTCCCATTATCGATAGGAATAAATCCCAATCCTCTTTAGAGTAATCAAGACAGCGTTTGGTCTCTGAAAATATATTTTTTCTAATCAAAACCTTTTCTGCAGCTATATCCGTGTCTGGTATAAATAAACTTGTCACATACCCAGCAACAACTACCATCAGGATTGCAATTGCTATAGAATGCATTGAACTTGATTGAGCCGATATTATCACGCCCCCAATCAATACCCCCATTAAAATCGCTATAAATGTACCAGCTTCGATTGCACCGTTACCTACAATCAGCTCTTCTCTTTCTAGGTGGTCAGGTAAAATACTATATTTTACCGGGCCAAAAAACGTTGTCGCAACACCAAATAAAAAAATTGAAATCATTATTATGGTGATACTTTGTGCGTAAAAACCAAAAACAGCCAATAACCCTACAAAAATTGAGGCGAATTTGATCCACCTAATCAATTGAGCTTTATTATACCTATCAGCGATTTTACCTGCGGTTGCTGATAAAAGTATAAATGGCAGCATAAAAAGCCCCATAGACAATGTCACTATGACAGCAGCGCTCTCTCTACTTATCTCAACTATCTTGAAAGTAATTAATATGGCAAATGCGGTTCTGACCAAGTTGTCACCGAAGGCTCCTAGAAATTGACACAGGAAAAGAGGTAAAAACCTTCTAGACTGCATTAATATTGATAACTCACCAGCACTCTTACTCATGTTTAAATCCCGACTTCATTTCAGATAAAACTATCACATTTAAAATCTAATTTCAGCAAGGAAATGCACAAACTTAACTATTTCAAATCCCTTAGATTAGCAATATATAGCATAACTTTTAATAGCGGAAGTACGTGTCAGAATTTTCTGGATTCGAAATCTTATGTTTAGTTTCAAAAATACAAAGTTATTATCTTTCAAATAATTAAGTAACAATAAAAATCTCCCACCTTAATATTACTGTAACATTTGTGTGTTATAATGCCTTATCAAATATATCGGTATTGCAATGATTTACGGAAATTTCACCTTTAATCGCACCATGAATTGTCACCCCTCCATATCGAGCTCATCGCAAGATTTGAGCGGCTTCACTTCCAAAGGACAAATGAAAGAACTTTTGGACTCGTTCTATAATCATGCTTCGCTTCTTTCTAAAGAAAGTAAAAGCTGCAGAATACCAACAATCTCTCACCACATTTGGTTAACAAATATTTATAAACCAAAAGAAATGAGAGATGATGATTTTAATAATTTGAACAACACAATTAATATATTAGATAGTAAAACCGAATCAAACTGGCAGCATATTTTTTGGACAAACTGCAGGTCTTGTATTCCAACAACTGTTAAAAACTTAGCAAAGCTAAATATCGAGATTAGAGAGTTAAGTGAGTACCAAGAACAATTATCATCTTACGAAGTTGTAACAAGACTATTAAACGAAGATGGCGCTTATGGTATGGCTGCAGACATTATTCGAGAAGATATTGTATTAAATTGGGGCGGATTCTATTCTGATCTTAACTATATAATTAATCGCTCGCCTGAAAATTTAATGGAGAGATATGACTTCTTTGTAGATAGCAACGTTGAAAACTATATGTTCGCGGCTTCTCCTAATCATTCTGTACTAAAGTTAGTCTTTGATACCACGATTGATAATTTATTACGAATAAGCAATATGGGGGATAAAATCTCGGGATGTAGTTTAACTACGCTTACTAATAGTGTAACTTATGGTATATTCTCTAAAGTAATAGCAAAAAACATAGCACACTCAAACTCAACATATTTGATCATTTCAGATAATGATGCTCAAGCTCCAGATAACTTTAACAATCAGAATTGCCACGAAGAAGGTGATATTACCAAAGATGGAAAACTTTTATTTAAATGTATCAGTAAAAAATTATCTCAAGAAGAAGAGTCGAATAGAATAGATGCCATCCCACGCCTTCAAAAATGCGAAGACAATGAAAACCCATTATATTCAGAGCTTGATAATCTTTACAAAGAATATCCTTGGCAATGCTTTGGACAAGCAGTTTTTGGCTCAGATGGAAAAAATGGTCTTAGTTGGGTTTCAAATGAAATAATTCATGAAAATGAGTACGAATATCACTATAAATCTGGGAAATTTATCATACAAAAATGTCTAAAAGACTCCAACTCTCAGCTCAATAGTGAAGATAGAATAGATTTAGTACAGCCCTTACCCATATGCCATCCTTCAGAATCAAATTTACACAATCATGAGTAACTAGTATGGAAAATCACAAACCCCTAGATTATTTTGAAATTGCTGAAATTGAAGGATTAAATCTTCACCAGCTTATTCTTGAGCAAAACAGATATATAAATATCAACGCTCCCGTAAGCAACACCCTTAGAGTTCCTGCGATATCTCATCACATTTGGTTTACAAAGCCCTCTGCTCCAAGTGAATTGCGCGAACAAGACTTTATAAGCTATAATAAAATACTCGCAATATTGGATGCGAATGAAACAAAGTGGCAACATTATTTATGGACTAACTGCAAAAGTTGCATACCTGAAACAGTTAAAAAACTAAATAGTATCAATGTCATTGTTAGAGAAATAAGCGAAGCAAGCGACCAGTTAGTCTCGAGTGAAATTGTGACTAATCTTATTGAGAAAAAGCAATTTGGTATTGCTGCAGATTTTTTTAGATTTGACCTACTCAAAACCTTCGGCGGATTCTATTCCGATCTTAACTACATAATGAACTATTCTCCTGATGAGCATATGAGAGCATTGGACTTTTTTGCACATACAGATCGTGGTGGAGTATTCATTGATGTATACATGATAGCCGCAAAGCCTCACCATCCAATACTAGAAGAAACAGTAGCAACAGTTTTAAGAAACTTTAATAATCCTCCAGCATACATAGTTAATGCTGGAAATTCTTCAATGCATATTCAAGAATATACTGGGATAATGACGTATTTACCTTTCAACTTTGCCTTTTTCAAACACATGAATCAGAACACAACTGACTTTATTTTTCCTTTGGAAACTCTGAATAAATATCCTATGAGTGCAAAACAATACATGAATACTTGCGAATATTTAGAGTATTTTATGGCACAAGAATGTGTAGCTGAAACTTGCAACTCAAACCAACAAGCATTAACTTTTATTGACTATTGCGTAAAAGAGATATGTATGGAAGAGATATTAGGGTTTGATAGCGCGGACGGCAACTCTTGGTTTGACAGTCAACCTTTGCATAACGATTAATTACTATATAATAGTCAATCTAATAAATCATACCACTTGAATCAAAGCGGAACTCTATTTCCTTCCATGATCCAAATTTCTCTTTATCAAGGTTTTTCAAAGGCGAAGCCGCGCGCACTGCACGAAGCGCACTATCAACAAAAGCCTGATAATAAGTTGAGGAATTGGACGCTAAACCTTTAGGCTGGGCAGAAATCACCTTCCCGTCCATATCTAGTATAATTATTACGTATACTTCCATGCCTTTTGAGTTCGCTCCGCTAAATGACGAAGTATTCCAGACTTTATTAATTTGCGATTTAATAGCATCAATCTCACTCATAGACATTGGAATATTTTCATTAAATTCTTTGTTGGTATCACCTTTTAAAGCGTCTTCTAAATCCTTAAATTCTTTATCTACTTTTTTATTGTCAGCCTTTTTTGATTCTTCTTCCAAACTTTTGAGAATGGATTTTTCAAAATCATCAGTCTTTTTTTTCTTCTTTGGCTCTTCCTTCTTCTGCTTTTCCAACTTCTTCTCTTGATTCACCTCTTGTTTTTTAGGTGTCTCTTTTTTAACAGGGATTTTCTCTGAATCATCCTCAGCTTTAGCAACTTTCTCTTTAACTTTTTCTTGAGCATCTTGCTTCACTTCTTGAGATTTCGGCGCCTTTTTAGTTTGGGTGCTAACATCATTCTTTTTATCTGTAGTTTTGACTTTAACATTGGTTAATTCTGAAATATTGATAACATCTACAACCATTGCATAGTCAGTCTGAATTTCTCTATGAAACAACGCGGGCATCTCATATATGACAAGCAAACCCAAAACAAAGTGGAAAATTATAGATAATGTTAAACCTCTTTGCATTCCTAATTCTGATCAAGACCTTCTGTAACTAGAGCAACGTTTTTGTATCCAGCAGTTTTTATAGCACCAAAAACCTCCATAACCTTGCCATAGTCGATCTTTCTATCACCCCTAACAAAAATTCTTGTTTCTTTTTTTTCTTTTAAAACCGCACCAAGTTTTACAGCTAACTCCTGTACCTTAACTTTTGATTCTTGAATATAAACATTGCCAAATTTATCAATTGATATAGCGACTGGCTCGTCCTGCCCAGAAAGTGAAGCTGCTTTCGTCTTAGGAAGATCTACTTGAACTCCAGCAACGAGCATTGGCGAGCAAACCATAAATATAATTAACAAAACCAACATCACATCTACTAGAGGCGTGACATTAATTTCGCTAGTCAATTGTCTGCGTTTTTTACTTCTTCTAATCTCTACCAATCCTAGCGCCATTTATTTAATATTATCAAGTTCACGCGAAATTATCGCACCCAATTCATTTGTAAAATCATCTAAATTATTAGAAACTCTATTCAATTCCCCTGCAAATTTATTGTAAAATATCACAGCAGGTATCGCTGCTGCCAAACCAAATGCAGTAGCAAGTAGCGCTTCGGCAATCCCAGGAGCTACTACAGCTAGTGTTGTATTTTTGGAAATAGCAATTGATTGGAAGCTAACCATAATCCCCCAAACTGTTCCAAACAAACCAATAAATGGTGCACTAGAACCCACTGTTGCTAGGAAATTTAAATTTTTCTCAAGCTTGTCTATCGATTTTGAGCTTGCAACCTGCATAGCCTGATAAATCCTTTCTTTAGTACTGGCTCTTAGATTGTGGTTTGATGACATATCTTTAATATTTCTTGTCTGCCATTCCTGCATTGCAGAAGTAAATACCACTGCCATAGGATGGTTTTCTCTTCCTTTAATTCTCTCGAATAGGTTTTCTAGTGATTGACCTGACCAAAAAGATTTTTCAAAATTATTAGTTTTGCCTCTGACTGATTTAAATACTAACCATTTATCAAATATAATTGCCCAACTCCAAATTGAGGCAAGAATTAAAAGTATCATCACTGTTTTCACCACAACATCAGCTTGCATGAACAATCCGATAAATGACATATCCATAGTGGCTGCAGATACACTACCTTCGAGCGACAGAGCATTCACTGCATCATGTGGCGCAGCTTTAATTGCTGCTGTTACAACATTGAAACTAAATAGATTTAACATTAATATCCCCAGATTTTTGGTACTGATTGCATTTTAAACATATTTTCCTGCACTTTCAAGTCCAACAATCAATGACGATGAAGTTTGGCTTTTTCTTCTGGCTCCACATGGATATTAATTTCAGAGTGCTCAAACTTTTTTGCTATAGCTTCTTCAATTCTATCACATATTTTATGCGCGTCTCCCACGGTCATTTTGCGCGGCACCACTAAATGAAAATCTATAAATAGTACCCACCCTGCTCTTCTTACCTTAAGATCATGAGACTCAATTGACCCTTTTGAGTTTTTATGAATAATTTTTTCAATTTCTTCAAGCTCATGTTTTATTGGCGCTGCATCCATTAACCCGTCCACAGATTCTTTCACTAACTTCCAACCCGACCATAATATGTTTACCGCAACACAGGCGGCCAACAATGGATCTAAAATCATCCAGTCAGTTACAACTGCCAGCAAGACTCCTAAAGCCACGCCAATAGATGAGAGGAAATCGCTATAAATATGCTCTCCATCAGCTTTGATTGCGGGAGACCTATATTTTTTACCATATCTAATTAGTATAATCGCCCAAACTCCATTTATTACTGTAGCAAAACCGTTTACTAACAATCCAAGAAATGGAATTTCAATAATTCTTGGTACAAACAAAGCATGATATGCCTCATGAAATATAATTAGTGCCGTGCCAATAATAAACAGCCCCTCCACAATAGCTGATAGATATTCAGCTTTATAATGGCCATATTGATGCCTGCTATCCGCAGGTTTTGCGCTGTAATAAACAGCTAGTATAACTGCAAGAGCAGCCACAATGTTTACGATACTTTCAAGGGCATCTGAATACAGAGCTATACTTCCTGTTAGTATGTAGGCAAAGTATTTTATTATTAATACGACAACACCTACAAAAAAGCTTCCGATGGCAAGTTTGATGGGCTTATTCATTTTTTAGCTTCCTTCTCAGCCGAATTTATAACTTCAATAATCTGGTTCACAGTCTGTTTAATCAAATCTATCGTCTGCTGTGTTTCTAGTTTTCTTACCTTGATGGTCTCCCAACTTTTAGCAATTGTATTTAATATTCTAGTATTCCTCTCCCCATCTGGCATACGCTTATAAAAATCTTTTATTAAATCATCTAGTAAATTGAACTCGCTTGTAATTAAATATGAGATGGCTAGTTTTAAAACCTTATCTGAATCTTTATCTTGAAGGAAACCCTCTCCTTCTCTAATTGAATATATTCTTGGCTCGACATAATCATTAAATTCTTTCCACTTTTTCTGTCTCCAGTAAATCATGGCTTTAATATCATCAGCATCTTGTGATAGATCACCTTTCAATAACTTTAATGCTTCATCATCCTGCCTGTTATAGTGCAGAGCTTCTGCATGTAGATATTTCCTTTCATCCACTAACTCATTTGGCAGTTCGGAATAATCGTCACCAGAATTTATTGCCATGAGTGCATTAACTGGCTCTCTATTATTTAAATAAACTCTTGCTAACTTATTAATAGCCCTTTCTTTTTTCTCTCCCTTTAATCTATTAGTTACTTGGTGCTGTAATATAGCTGCGGCTCGATCCAAAAGGTCTAGCGCTAAAAGATGATCAACAAACCGCAACACCGTTTCATCGCCAACTTCACCAATTGGTACTAAGTGTTCAAATTCATAGAATAATGATAGCGCCTTAAGATGGGTAACTTGTTCGTCTTTACCTTCTAAGAAAAACTTAACAAAGGTGTCCCCCATTTTTCTACCAAGCTTTAAAGAATCTGGTGAAAAAGGGTAAAATTTGACTATTGTATCCCAACTTCTCAAAGCATGTGTATATTCTTTCATTTCTAGATAGGCATCACCAAGATTAGTTAAAATATCTACTTCTAACTGGTCACCCCTCCAAACTACAGCAATTTTTTCCAGCTCTTCAGTGTATTCAACAAAATTCATTCTTTGAGTTAATTGCTTAAATTTTGCTTGTTCAAATCTACATTCACTTCTGTGCAACAAATCCTCATAATCAGATACGCACTTATCCCAATGAACCAATGCTTTATCTGGTGAATCCATAGCTGCATATAGTTTTGCTGCCAATGCATTAACTCTATTCATCTCGTGTCTTGGGATCTTTAGATTTAGCAAATCCTTTACTACAATTTGTGCCTCGTGAAACTGCTTATCTTCTATTTTTTCATTGGCTATAGTTATACCTACTTCCATCATAAAAGGAGTTGTATATTCAGTTAAGAAGCTACCTTCACGCTCTGAGTACATACTCATAGGGTCTATCTTATTCATGTAATCTTCTGAACCCGTTACCATAAAACTGGTAATTGATTGCCAAAACCTTACTTCTTTCCTCAATGACAGTGGAACTTCTAAAATCTGGATTGAGCGCGCAACGTTGTATGCAGTGATATACTCATAATCCATGTAATTCATGGCAGCTTCTATTAATTTAACGTTATATGAGTTACCAAACGTTGGATCTTCTCTTTTTATCAACTTGATTATACTTAAACCTTCTGTATAGAACCCATTAGCGAGGTAAAACAACGCCCAATTTGCATATATCCTAGCTTTCTGCTCCGAGCTTTTTGCCGCAATCAGCGTTTTGCGAAGCATATTAACTTTATTTAAAAACTGATCATCTACAACTTCATAGCTTTTAAGACTTAGAATACTTTGGAAATCTTCAACAAAATCGTCCATTTTGAAGCCATATTTAGCGTCTTCAAATTTAGCTTCATGCTTTTTATAAACCCGCGGGGCAATATTCAGTCCAGCAGCTCCTGATATTTGGCAAATCTTATTGTTCTTTTTAATTTTAACTATATCTGATACTGGCTTTATTACCGCACCTTGAATTGACTTTAGAATGCGAAAATCAACAAATGTGAATTTGTCATTTATTGCCACCGCGCTATCTACAACTGGGAAGGCAATCAACTCATCGCCAACATGATTATCAATGAACCTTATTGGCTCCCTAGCTTCTTCATCGAATTCAATATCTACCCTAGGGTGCGGAGCAGCTAAAGGACGTGACACAACCCTAATATCTTTTGCTTTTATAGACTTATTAGAAATCTCCAAATTCCATTCATATCCAGTCCTATACATAATGGCAGTTGGCAAAGAACCCTTATCTTCATTTAACAGCATAGAAAAAATTATGTACTTAGGATCACTATTTTCCTTTTTGAAATCACTAAACCATTTACCTTTCAAATCTGTGGTTTTAATTTTCGATCCCTTATCAAAAACCACCCATAATCTTTTATCCCTAATAAATGATGAGGCTGCTACGTCTTCAGGCCATTTGAAAGTGACAATAGTTTTTTCGGATTCTTCTATTACATTCACATCCAATATCTCAGAGTCAGAATGCTCATGTTTGGTTTTTTCTTTTGCTTCATTTTGAGCCTTATTAATCTCTTTTTCAGGCAATCTTTGCTCGTTGAGTAAAACTATATCTATACCGGTTTTATCAACTATTTTAAATTTTCTTATTTTGAACTTACCATCTGGCAATGTCAAAGTAAGTCGTGATTTTTGAATATCGACATCTGAAACATATTCTTTAAACTTAGTAATATCACTCAAATCACCAAACTTTGTATCAGCTTGAAACCTTATACTTAGAATTTTATCAGCATGATTAAAGGTAAAATTGTTTTTATCCCCAATAAACATAATTCTAAGTGAGCCCTCTCTTTTTAGAACCTCCACCTTAACTTTATCACTTTTTGCATGCGAAACACTTGGTAGAACGCCAAGACCTACCATAATCAGAAGTACAATATATTGAATAAACTTCTTGTTCACTTACATAAATTCTATTTAGGACAGATAAACGGTAGCAAACTTTTCAATAGAGATAAATACATTAATGATTTTATGCTTAAAATTTTTGTGTATTAGGTACAGCAGTATTCTCCCCTGTAATAGGGTGTATATTTCTCCCCCTGGTTAAAGCATATGGTTTAAGGCTTTCTTTGCGCTTAAAGGTCCAGTTAAAGACCGATTCACCACTTGTTTCCGAGAAAGCATATTGCTTAAGTACTTTCTTGAATTGCTCATCGCTTAAAAAATCTTTTTCTAGCTTATATGTGTATTGAACTTCAACTTCTTTCGGATCAAATTTTTTGACAACTGCCTTGCCTTTGCATGCTGTATAATACTTGCCATCTATAGCATCTCTAACCTCTTTCGGAAGAAGCGGATTCATGATGCAGTATTCCGTTGCATTCAAATACATTAGTACTTTCACTGCAGATTTCTTATTCGCCTCAAAAACGTACATATACTCTTTATGCTCACCTGGGCTATCCATTGGCTCTTTACGAGTGATGCCGAAAAAGTTTGTCTTCTTTTCAAATGGGTATACGACTTCATGGCTAATACCCCATTCTTCTTGCTTGTATATGATCTTGCCATCCATATCGGCAATGAACAATGCACCTGCTTTTGACTTTTCCCTAAAGATGAGGAATTTATTTTTTTCTACCGAGATCTCGTCTATTTGGATGCTATCAGAGTAGTTTTGCAGCTTATTATTTATAACTTTTTCATAAACATTAAAGTCAACACCGCCT
>JACCDG010414234.1_pt1 | contig 16100 bp, 14 predicted proteins | sample 7442471 | NCBI WGS metagenome assembly JACCDG01 (sample SAMN15323444, study PRJNA562643) | freshwater metagenome | isolation source: river surface water | place: USA:Blue River Watershed | collected 2017-08-17 | reverse complement strand
GTCGACTCAAGAAACTCGTCAAAAAAGAAACCTACGAGGAGCTCTTGAAGCTTGGTAAGGTCCAGGAACGCACACGCGGTCGCCGCGGTTAAGCAAAAAAGCACCACCCCTACGGGGGTGGTGCTTTTTTGACTCACAGGACTGGCCTTATAAAAGCCGTAAAAAAATGGCATACTACTCATGTCTATGTCCACCTTTGTGATTGCAAGCACGGTTAAGTCGTACCCATCGTTTCAATACGAAACGATGAAGAACGATATTCTCGGAAAGCGGTATAACCTCTCTCTCCAGTTTGTTGGGCCTACTCGAGCCGCAAAGTTAAATCAGACCTACCGCCAGAAGACATACACCCCAAACGTCCTCTCCTTCCCCCTGACCTCCGACACCGGCGAAATCTTTATCTGCCCCCAGGTAGCAGTCAAAGAAGCTGCTAAGTACGACCTCTCAAAGAGTGGCTACGTCGCTTACCTTTTTATCCATGGACTCCTCCACCTCAAGGGACTTGATCACGGCGATGAGATGGACAAACAAGAAAAGCGCTACCTCCGTAAGTACGAGATCACCTAATATATGTCTGAGCATATTATCACTGGTATCGATGTAGGCACCTTCCAGGTGAAGGTAGCGATTGTGCGTGTCCCAAAGATCAAAGGTGACCGTGGCCTTCCGCAGATTATTGGCACCGGCTTTGCTGAGAGTCGCGGACTTCGTAATGGGTACATCATCAGTGAGACCGATGTGGTCCGTAGTATCCGCAGTGCTGTCGCAGAAGCAGAGAAGGCTGCTGGGGTCGAGGTCAAGCGTGCCTACGTCTCCATTGGTTCCATAGGCCTCGATGAAGTGGTCTCAACCGGCGAAGTCATCACCTCACGGGCTGATTCAGAAATCACCAGCATCGATATCGAGAAAGCTCAGCAGGACAGTGAAGACCGTATCATCGACCACATCCCGAACCGCAAGATTATCCATGCCATTCCCTTACGCTATCGGATTGATGGTGAGCTGGTCTTGGGGAAGCCCCAGGGCATGCGCGGCACCAAGCTCGAGGTAGACACCCTGTTTATCACAACCTTCGAACAACACCTCAACGACCTTATCGGTGCCGTCGAGCGTACCGGTATCTACGTGGAGGATGTGATGGCCTCGCCACTTGCGGCCTCATTTGTCATCCTCTCAAAGGCCCAGCGTCGCGCTGGCTGTATCCTCGCCAACATCGGTGCCGAGACCGTCTCAACTGTCGTCTTTGAAGACATGACTCCCGTCTCACTTAAGGTCTTCCCGATTGGGGCGAACGATATCACGAACGACATCGCGCTCGGGCTTCGTATCCCGCTTGAGGAAGCGGAGAAGATTAAGCGTGGTGGTATGACAGCCACCACCATCCCAAAGAAAAAACTCGAAGAGATTATCAACGCTCGCCTTGGTGATATATTTGAATTGATTGGACTTCATCTCAAGAAACTTAAAAAGGATGGACTTTTACCAGCCGGCATTATTCTCACTGGCGGTGGATCAACGACAGTTGGCATCCAAGAGCTTGCCCGCAATACCCTCAATCTCCCCGCTCGTATCGCTACCCTTGAGTTCGGCAAGAACACGAAGGTTCGAGATGCTTCCTGGGCAGTCGCTTATGGTCTTTGTATGCTCGGAGCCAGTGATGGCGAAGAGACGACAGCAATTGGTGTAGTGAAGCAGACGAAACGCACTATACTAGACTGGCTTTCCCAGTTCCTCCCCTAGAGACTTCCATTTTGAACGAACTGCTGCGTTGCATTCACAAAAAAGCCCTTCCCTGGATACACTCATCCCAGTCAGGGCTTTTTTGCTTTGCGCCTTGCACTTCATTTCAAAATGAAACTCTCACTAAATGTACTTAGGAATATTATTAACGTAATGAATTTAGGCTTTTAAAATAACAGAATTCTGTGTTAGTCAAAAACACGAATGTCAAGATAGTCAATATAGTGACAGGTAGTTTTATTCCCTGTATGATGGTGACACCTAGAGGAAACGTGCGTTAGTCACAGGTCCTTCTGCGGTATCGTTTGGTTTTTTATTCGGAGGTTAGTCGCAACTTATTATGGAACAGATCAAAACAGACGTAGAATCTTTCGCTCGTATCCGCGTGATTGGTGTTGGTGGTTCTGGTAACAACGCCGTAAACTACATGGTTGGTGCCAAAGTAAAAGGGGTTGAGTTTATCGCTATCAATAGTGATGCACAGGACTTGCATCACTCACTGGCGAAGCGCAAGATTCACGTCGGGAAGAATCTCACCCGTGGTCTTGGTGCTGGTGGTAACCCAGACATGGGTCGCCGTGCCGCTGAAGAAACTCGTGAAGAAATTGCGAACGCTCTCAAGGGTTCGGACATGATCTTTGTTACGTGTGGTATGGGTGGTGGAACCGGTACTGGTGCTGCTCCAGTGGTAGCGAAGATTGCTCGCGAGAGCGGGGCGCTCACTGTTGGTGTAGTCACCAAGCCATTTCTGTTTGAGGGACAGGAACGCATGCGACTCGCTCTTCAGGGTATCGAAGAACTCAAAAAAGAAGTAGACGCACTCATCACCATTCCAAACGACCGCCTTCTCGCCATTGTCGATAAAGAGACTACTGTCCGTAGTGCCTTTGAACAATGTGACAATGTCCTTAAGCAAGCAGTTGAGGGTATCTCAGACCTCATCACGATGCCAGGTATCATCAACGTCGACTTCGCCGACATCCGGAGTGTCATGGAGAATGCTGGTTCAGCCCTCATGGGTGTGGGTGTCTCGGCTGGCGAAAAGCGTGCCGAGGAAGCCGCTCGCAGTGCGATTAACTCACCACTCCTTGAGGTCTCAATTACTGGAGCCAAAGGCGTCCTCTTTGCTATCGCTGGCGGAGACGACCTTGGTATGCTCGAAATCCAAGACGCTGCCCGTGTGATTACCGAATCAATTGATCCGCACGCCAAGGTAATCTTTGGTGCTATCAAAGATGACAAATTGAAGAAAAACGAAATTAAGGTCACGGTAATCGCTACTGGTTTTCCAGAAGAAAGTAATGGGCATCATGGCTCGCCGATTGCGCGTCGGGCACCAATGGCTGAACCAACACCAATGGTCGTTGATGCTGAAGAACCTGTAGCCGAACCAATTCGTGGACGCATCTTTAATTCACTCACTAACCCGCGCCGGCAGGAAATAGAAGAAACCCCTGCGCCAAAAGTAGACAGCATGTCTGAGTCAAAGCCTGAACTTCCACGCCGCGAACCCAAGCCAGTTGATCCAGTTGATGAGGATGACGAAGACGATTGGGGCGCCGTCCCCGCATTTCTCCGAAGATCAAAGCTTAAGTAAAGCTTTGATTTCGGTCGAAATGCTGGGGACGGCGCGGCGGACCGATGTGAGTCGCCCCTTCCTAGGGCGACGAAGCAGCGAGGCGGGTGAGAAATGGGATGGGACCCATTTCGCAAGACCTTGCCAGCTATCTTTTGAGTGATAACGAAAAAGTAGCGACAAGGTGTACTGAACCTGTAAGGTTCGCAAGTACTTAGATTTTTATGAACGTAGTGAAATAAAAAGCTTAGTAACTTGTGACCAGTTCCAGCATTTTTGCATCACAGGCGAACAAATATACTTAGTAACTTGTGACCCATACCGGCCTTCACTTAACTTCTGACCTGTTCCTGTGTTTTTACTCCCACTAAACCTGTAAGGTTCGCAAGTACTTACTAAAATTGGAGCGTAGCGAACAATTATAGTTAGTGATTCGTGACCAGTGCCGGCTTTTCTTCCAACATTTCAAAACACAAAACAAAAGCCACCCCTCGGTGGCTTTTGTTGTGCTTTATCTCCTACAACTTCTTCACAATCGTCTCCAATAACATCGTCATCTCTTCGTTTGAACGTTTATTTCCACATTCCTTGAGTGAAAGAAGTAGATACTCCTTAACGCACGCATCTAAAGCACCCTTCGCTGCCAAAAATTGCGTCACCGCATCATTACAAGACGGCTGGCAAGTCTCAAGATCGGTACGGATTTTTTGCAATTGGCCTTCAACCCGCTTCAGTCGGTTGACGATTGGTTTCATATGTGGACGAGTATACCCCCTGTGGGTATACTCGTCAACGCGACTGTGGTACACTGTTGGCCTAGTTAAATTGATTGTTTTTATATGTTCGATCTCGTTATTATCGGTGGCGGGCCAGCTGGAGTATCAGCCGGTGTCTATGCCGCTCGCAAGCGCCTCACTACCTGCTTCATCACCAAAGAGTGGGGTGGGCAAAGTATTGTCTCAACCGATATCCAAAACTGGATTGGTACCCCATCAATTAGTGGCGACAAGCTCGCAAGCGATCTGAAGGCACACCTGATGTCCTACGCCGGAGAATACGTGACCGTAAAGAACAACCTCGTTACCCTTCTCACCAAAGGTGACGGCACCCACACCGTGACCCTTGATAACGGCGAGACCGTAGAAGCAAAAGTGATTCTTATCGCTTCCGGATCAGCCCGCCGCCACCTCACTATCCCTGGAGCTGATACGTATGAACACAAAGGGCTTACCTACTGTGCCTCGTGTGACGGACCCCTCTTTGCTGGACAAGATGTAGCTGTGATTGGTGGCGGGAACGCCGGTTTTGAAACCGCTGCCCAGCTTTTGGCCTACGCCAAGAGTGTTACCCTCCTCTCACGTGGCGAATTTAAAGCTGATGCCATCACCGTCGAGAAGGTGCTTGCTCATCCGAATATGACCGCGATAGCGAACGCCGAACCTACTGCCGTGACCGGCGAACAATTCGTCTCAGGTCTCACATACAAAACCAAAGACGGCGAAGAAAAGATGCTCACAGTGGGTGGAGTATTTGTTGAGGTGGGCATGCTCCCCAACACCATGTACGCAAAAGACGCCGTGACCTTAGATGAGTTTGGACGTGTCACCATCGATCCCTGGACGCAGCGCACCAACACTCCTGGTATCTGGGCCGCTGGCGATTGTACGAACGTAAAGTACCACCAGAACAACATCGCCGCTGGTGATGCGGTACGAGCTCTCGAAGATATCTACGTGACCCTCAAAGCCCGTTAGCAGACATTTCAAAACAAAAGCGCACTCTCTCTGGGAGTGCGTTTTTGTTTTAGGTCGTATAGTTCTGGAAAGTCGCCGGTGTCACCACCCGTGGGAAGTATTCACAGTACTCCGGATTGACATCGAGCCATCGACTAAGATTAGTCCACCGCAGTCCATGAAAGCCAAATGAGTCCACGTACTGATAATACTCTGACGACCGTCCTTCAAAAGAGAACGCTTCTGCTACCGGTACAGGCGCAAAGCGCATCCCGGCCGCTTCAAGCTTTGCTTTTTCGGTATAGCACTGTGCCCAGTCTTCTGGCTCGGTGAGAGTGAAATCACGAGCGGCTGCGAGTGTAGCTGTGAGTTCAAGTAGTCGCAGGCTCCGGAGCGAAAATCCTCCGTTCCCTACCACTAGGTCACCGATTGATGAGACTGGCACCCCATGTCGCTCGACCGTCCACTGCCCAATCTCAATTGGTGCACCGATGTAGTCATATTGAAGCCACTCGTCTTGCCAAGCATCAGGATTTAGTATAAAGCCATCATGCTGAATGATAAGCACGTACGGCGTCTCGACATACTTATGGAGCTCGGTGAGACAAAATTGGGAGTACGCCTCAATCGATGTCAGTGGCGCAATTGGAATCACCCGTGGGTCACTAGACGGCATTGAGGAGAGCAGTTTCACCGCACCAAAAGATACACCGCTTTGCGAGATATCAGCAGCACGTAGGAGCGCAGGTAAGGTCAGACAGTCAGCACCAATGAGGGTCACGTCCGGTAGAGAAATCATGGAGGGAAGTATACCATCTTCAATTAACGCTTGAATAATAACATCGTCCAAAGTTCTGAACGAAAAACAAGCTAGAGTCCGAGTCATATTGAAATATGGCGAGGAGGAAGCGCAGTTTTGTAGCCAAAAGTTTGGATGATGTGTTCAATGGTTAATTGAGGAGGGTATTATTATCACGACACGCAAAATGCGCCCCAGCCGGGCGCATTTCACTTTGTACAACGTAGAGTTTGGTCGGCATGCTCCGATCCCTCTAGGGGATCATAGTATGGAGAATCACCACCATGTCGACCTGTATATATGGTCTCACACCACCACAATAGGTCAATATACAACGTCAATCGTCATACGGAGCTTATTTTGCAACATTCTGTGTATAACCCGTGGATAAGCCCGTGGGAAACTTCGGTATAACTCTGTACAAAAACCCCTGTGTAAGTGGGTGTATTACCCCAGTTTCTCCTCTTTCATAAAAAGGAGTCGTAGACCGTTGCCGACCACAAGAAGTGTCCCGCCTTCGTGTCCAATTACACCAAGCGGCAACGGGAAGGTCGTAAAGATAGTCGCTACCACCATGACCGCCATAATCCCGCAGGCAAAGTAGAGGTTCTGCCGGATAATCCGATTGGCACGTCGTGAGAGTGTGTACGTGTACACGAGCTTCCGTAGATCGCTCGAGAGGAGTGCCACATCAGCTGCCTCAAGGGCCGCGTCCGTCCCAGCCACCCCCATCGCAATCCCAACCCGCGCGGTGGCGAGCGCGGCCGCATCATTTACGCCATCACCAACAAAGGCGACGGGACCAGCCTTCGTAAGCGTCTCAATCTGCGTCACCTTGTCTTCTGGTAAGAGATTACCAAAGACATGCGCTTCCTTAAGTCCCAGCCCCTCACCGACCGCGAGCGCCACGCGCTTCGTGTCCCCTGTGAGCATTACCACCTGCTTTACACCAGCAGCGTAGAGCGACTTAATCATGCCGGCCGACTCACGTCGTACCACATCTGAGAGCGCCACCACACCAAGTATCGTCTGCTCCTGTCCCACAATCACTGGCGTCTCACCCCGGTCCTCAAGCGATTCTAGGAGTGCCTCCACTTCACTGGTTATACTCGCCTGCTCACTGGTGAGGAGCGTTCGATTACCCGCCCAATAGCGAGCGCCGCCCATCGTAGCGATCACACCCTGTCCAGGAATCGCTGCTGCATCATGTGCTTCAAGCTGGCGCACACCCCGCTCAGCGAGATACTCGGTAATACTGCGCGCCAGTGGATGGTCTGATTCCGCTTCAAGCGTCGCCACAATCGAGAAGAATTCCGTCTCTTCACCTTCGAGTACCGTCACGTGAGACACCGCCATCTTCCCTTCGGTTAGTGTCCCGGTTTTATCAAAGGCAATAGTAGACACATTACCAAAGTCCTCAAGCGCAGCGCCTCCCTTAAAGAGCACACCGTGTCGTGCGGCTGCCGCAATCGCTGAGAGGACCGCCGCCGGTACACTAATCACAATAGCGCATGGACTCGCGACTACAAGCAGTGTCGCAGCCTTATAGAGAGCTTCGGCTGTCTCCATACCAATGAGCAAAAAGATACCAAGGGCGGCAATACTGCCAAACAACACCACAAAGGTATACCGCTGCCCAAACCAGTCACTAAAACGTTCGCTGGGTGACTTCTTATCCTCTGCTTCCATGACGAGCTGGATCATGCGCGAAAGGGTCGAGCGAGCGGCAGGTGCGGTGACGAGGATGGTCAACACCGCGTTTTGATTGACCGACCCAGCAAAGACCTTGTCCCCGGGCGCCTTATCAACCGGGACCGACTCACCGGTAATTGGCGCTTGGTTCACCGCTCCGACACCTTTTTCTACCGCACCATCAATCGGAATCCGTTCACCTGGGCGAACAATCACTCGGTCGTCGATAGCGAGCAGTTCAACCGCTACCCGCGTAGTACTCTGCCCATCAGCCCCGAGACGATTTGCCTCGTCTGGGCGCATGTCCATGAGGGCTGCCACCGAACGCTTCGTGTTCCCCATCGCGTAGTGTTCAAGCGTCCCCGCAAGACTAAAGAGGAAGAGAAGTATTGCACCATCGCGCACTTCCCCCACACCAGCGGCAGCGAGTGCCGCGAGCACCATAAGCAGATCGATATTAAGATCCTTTTGCAGTAGTGACTGTATCGCTTCTTTGGCGGCAGGTAGCCCACCGGCGAGATACGCAAGCGCATAAAGTCCGTATACGACCCATAGTGATTCACCCATGAGACTCGCGACAACCGCTCCGATGAGTCCTACCGCCGTAAGTGCGGTTAGGATTATCTGTACTCGTAATTCCTTTCGCTCGGCGGCTATCTCTTCGAAGATAGTACTTTTCATTTTATCCATAGTGAGGTGATTATAACAGAATTTTCTCTAGTCTTTGCGACTCAGAAAATGCTATACTCCAAGGCGCTGAAATATACGGAAGCGTGTCTGAGTGGTTGAAGGTACCACTTTCGAAAAGTGGCGAGGGCGAAAGCTCTCCGGGAGTTCGAATCTCCCCGCTTCCGCAAAAACCGCTGGCTTTTTGAGCATTTTTTGCTATGATAACGCCACCATTTTATATGGCCCTATCGTCTAGCGGCTATGGAATGAAAAGCGGATAGCTTTTCATCCGGTCGCAAAGACATGAGCGAATCGTCGATGTTTACGAGGCGATAGGGACAGGATTCTCATTCCTGTAACCAATATTGAGAAACCATTTTTATAATGGCCCTATCGTCTAGCGGCTAGGACACAGGATTCTCATTCCTGTAACCGGGGTTCGATTCCCCGTAGGGTCACAAATAGCAACAAGTCTGTCTTCAAAGGCTTCAAAACCTTTTTTGACCTTGTATTGCAACACATCTTGAGAGACATAAAGTTCTGAAAAGATTATTCGGATGATTTTCTCTTTTTCGTGTGGTTTTGCAAAATTGTAAACAGGCACAACGTCTTTTATGAGTTCTGAAAGTTTCTCTATATCTTTCATTGTCTCTCGCATTGCTTCATCAGAAATATCCTCACTACCTTTGAGTGCTGTAAGCGATGCCTCAAGCTGTGTCTCTTCTGCAACATACCCTTCAGGTGTGTACACCCCTGACTTTAGAAGTGAGATTTTATTTGAGTGAAGATAAGCAAGGTCCTCTCGTATCTTTTTCTTCTTGCGTTCAATTTGGTCAAAACCTTTTTGACGCTTCTCTTCAAGTAATGCAATTTCAGTACTAGTTCGTGCATCCATCTCTTCAATTTCGTCTTCAGTAAAGTAGAGATTTGAAAGAAGCTTACTTACTTCTTTATCAATAAAAGCAAAGTTGAAGTTCTTGAAAATGTTCACACAACCATCTACACAGCGTGAGTTGTAGTACTGAATGCCTTTCTTCGGATATGGAGTATAGACACGCTTACAATGAGAACAGCGAATGATACCTCGAAGTGGAAGGTCAAGTTTCTCTGTGTAGTGAATACTCACTTTCTTTTTCTTTAGTACCGCCTGAACGTCATCAAATAGCTGTTGACTAACAAGAGCTACGTGACTATTACTTTCAATATATTTACCATCAGGGTCTAGCGTTTTACCTGTATAAAAGGGATTAGTTAGAATACGGCTTATAAGATTTACACTAGCGAGCTGTGATATTTTTGGTAGTTCTTCTGCTTCATCATCCTCTTCAGCCAACATCTCTTCTTTGGTTCGTCTACGTCTCATCGGGACCGTCATAAAGCCCTGCTCTTTGGCATAGCGTGCAAGGTCAGATAGGCTCCAATCGCCTGTAGCGTAATACTCATACATTTGTTTTATGACAGGTGCTCGTTCAGGGTCGAGTGGCTTATTTTCCATTTCTCCAAGGTTCAAATAGCCAATTGGTGCTCTATACGTACAGATGCCTTTCTCACGATTATTCTTGATTGTTAGAGTTACTTTTTCACTCGTAACACGGGAATGATGTTGTGAGAACATTCCATCAATATCCATATGGAGTGCTCCAGAGCTACTCTTTTCGTATTTGGCATACACGAAGCGAAAGTCTACGCCCTTACGCATCAGCTTTCGTACAAGTGTGTCATCACCTTTATTGCGACTAATGCGGTCCCAACACAGACAAATAATGCCTTTAAAATAACCCTGACTGACAAGCTGAAGCATCTTCTGAAACTTTGGTCTATCAATACGGTACTGTACCAATCCATCATCAGTGATACTGATTTCATTGTCTTCAGTAAAGCCAGAGTGCTTTTCTGACACGACGCCATCAGCACAAAAACTCTTGATTGTTATATTTGCCACCCCTAGACGTTCACGATGTGCGAAACGTGCATTTTCCGACTTCTGGTATGAAATTGAGTTCTTCTGATTATCGGCTTCATCAGTACTCTTGCGGTTATATATCAAATAGTGCTCACGGTATTTACCGCTTTTTATGTCAGCATAGACTTGAGCTTCTGTTTTTGGACTTTTCATTTTCATATACATTTGAGGTCCCGTTTTTGAACCACACCATCTACAATTTCGTATCCTTCATTATACATTCTTGTGCGGATAGATTTGATGACTGCTCCAAGTTCTTCGAGTGCATCGAGTGTCTCTTTTGAAAGCTTTGGACTACTACACAGACGTTCACATTGCCCCGCACTGTTTTCAAGCGTAGGTGCGTCAACATATGAACTATTGTGTAGTTCATTATTCATTATACCGTTTTGTTACGTCCCTCACGTCCACTTTCTGCATCCTGAAAATGCCTGTACTGGTAAAAGGCTTCACCCTGAAGTTTGGCAATTCTTTGTTGTTTCTTTGTCAGCTCGCCACCATAGGAATATCGCTTGGCTTTTTCAGATAACTTATCAATTTTGCTGTAGGTATCGAGTACTCGAAAAAGCGAGTACATTCCATCCCGTCTATTCAGCCTCTGTGACGAATACGCCAACTCGTAACAGTGACGGCATCCAAACCAATCACCACCCTTATAGAGCACACCCACACGGCGACCACAGTGTTTACCGTTCTTGAAAAGACTACATTGAAACCAATAGCGAGTACCGCCAAAATGGCATACTGTTTCTACCAAGGGGACCTTGTAATCAAAATCCTTCTTGTCACCTGTTTGGTTATCTGTTTGAACATACGAAAACTGAACATACTTTTCTTCACCCCAAATTGACACCTTCACACCAATACTTCCAGCAGACCCATTCTCACCCCAACTCACAGTAGTGCTTTTGTAGCCACCCCGTTCTTTGATGTCTCGCAAGAGCCACCAAATCTCAATCTTCTTGCAATCATCAGCTTCATTTTTACTCATAGTGTGCTGTTACCTGCCGAAATAAATAGAGATTGCTTCTGGCATTTTCCTGATAAAAAGTTACTTCTATGGCTTCAGATATAGTTCAAATAGCAATTTCTAACCTACTAACTAAAACCGAAATACCACCATCTTTTTACGAAACGAACCCATCCATTTTGTCTCCTGTCATATCGACATCGAGAGCAAGTGGCGGTGGCACATTGTCACCATTACGTACTGCTTGCATACGCTGAAGTTCGTGAATTGCCTTATACATTCGGTTCTCAAGTGCTATTTCATAACGTAGGAAAGTACTAGAAAGTCTGTCTACCATCTCGTGAGTGACTGTTGGTGTATAGCCCTCGTTTTCAACTATTGTTTCTGTGAATACAATTGGCGGTATCAGTTCATTTACTGTTACTTGTCTAGGATTGAGTACGGACTGCATATATTCGTTCTCTGCTTTTGCCCCACGAAAGAGCCTCACGTAGTAAACAGCGATACGGTCTACTAATATCTTTTCAAGCACGCCTACGGGCTGAAATTGGCTGTTTAGACGGTCAACAATGTCCCGACTAAAGGATTGTTCATATTCAGAAACAATTTCATTGAGAATACCGTGCTTAAGTGCGTTGTACTTACTCACGGCTTTTCCTTGGTCGGTTTTTACACCTCCTTTCTTTCCATTTTCACGATTAGCTTTAATTTGTTTTTGTGATGTTTTGTTCATTGTTACTTTGTTTAGCCAAATAATCATCATCGACTGATTTCCATTGGTTGTCTTTTGTGTTTTTTACTGCCTCTATAGCTCTTGCCATTAACTCCATTCGAGCCCACGAAACACTGTCGTCATCCCAGATGTAATCGCTCATTCTATTTAGTTCAATATCAGTAAGTTCTCGGTCATAGTTTGCTTCAGCAAAGCTCTGTATTTCCTCCTTGTCATAGGCCGTACTGAATATAATTTTTTCCTCCATATTTTTGTAAAATTAATTATTAAGTTAGTTTTGTTATGACTATTCCTCATAGTTCACGACGTTCACGTCAGTCACGTTCTCATCTCGAATATCTGCATCAGTAATCCCGAAACGTTCCTTCCACATATCCAGTCGCTTTCGGTTTTCTTTGAATGCCAATACAAAACCTTTCCGTGTTTTGTAGGGCTTGAGTTGGAGTTTTGTTCGCAAATACCACCCGACCTTTCGAGCCTGTAGCGTCTCATCTTCTATCGGTATTTCCTTGTTCACCTCATCAGTAATCTGCTTTACGGTGACTTGTAGAGACTTTAGTTCGTGCTCCAGTTTCAATATCGCAAACACAATATCGCTCTCCCACGACAGACCACGGTCAGCAACCAATTCACCGTTGTATTTGATGATGAACGCCTTTAGTCGCTCACGGATAACCTCATCGCTGATAATAGTAAAGAGAGGTATTACGATTTGGTTCAGTCGAGGATGAATACCCTCAATCAGGTCGGTCCGCTTGGTAAATGGTCTGAAGTAGTTTTGTAAACGCCACATCAGTAGCTTGTTTCGTAGGCTCTCGGCTTCAAAATAGAATGTCTCATCAAGGGTGCGAGGTATGTCAGTGCGAAGACTTCCAGTACCCATTTCTTCCACCAGAAAACGACTTTCAAGAGCTTTGTCGGTGAACGTCTCTCGTGTTGCTACTATCTTGGGACAAAATACGTCATATGCCTTTACCTCGAAAACACCTTTTCCTTCAGAACGAAGTACTGGTGTGCCACGCTGATACCCTGTATTGAGTATCTTCACGATTTCGGAAGTCATATCCGAATATCTGAAATCAGCTTCATCGAGCACAAGCGTGCCTTTCACTTCATTGATGATGCGAAAGATTGGGCTTGGTGTGGTCGCTCCACCTGTAAAAACAGGCTTGTAACAGAGCACACCAATTGTTTGAATAAAGCGTGATTTACCGCTTCCAAAGTCACCAATCGCACGAAGGTATGGGACCTCATTGAAGCGGTCATACATCCACGTAAACAGCACGTAGTAAGTAGCAATCTGTTCAAACACATCAGAAACATCAAGGTATTTATGGATAAACACTTGTATCTCTTCAAGTAGTTTTTCTTCACTCTCGTATGGTGATGGTAGTGATGGAAAAAGAATGACACCTTTCTCCACCAAGATGTTATGAGGTGGTAACGGTTGATATTTCTTCCCTTGATACTCGACCTCATTGAGTAGATATTTGACCTCACCCAATATCGTTCGACTACTAAAAGCGGTCGTGTTTGTATAGCGGTCGTAAACCATCTCATAAATTGCATCCTCGGTGATAAGTGCTGTTTTGTAGATTGGTTTTAGTCCCTCTTCATTTTTAATTTTCATATTCATACGGTGAGACGAACCTAATACTGTTTTGTCATCGCATATAGACGAGATTTCAGGTTTTTTCGTGCGTTGGCATACTCAAGTGGACGAACCAATACATCGTTACCCCAAAACCCATCAATGACTGCACCGATACCTTTTACTTTCTTGAATATAAATATCTTCTTACCGCTTTGTTCCGCATCTATACCTGCAAGCTCAAATCCTTTACAGAGGAGAGTTACAGAGAGGTCAAAATCATTTGTGTAGTAAAAATGGTCCCAGTCATCCAAAGGAAGAGTGGCTACCGTGTGAGCATTTTGTTTTTGCATAAGCATTCACATTTGGCTTTAGTGATATGTGTGCTTTTGCCAAAATAAAAAGCACGCAGTCAGCGTACTCTTTGCCTATTGAGTGAAATTGGAGCTATTTTGACTCAATTCCAGTCAACTTGAAGCGTAGTCGTTTTAAGTATTTTTCATCCGTAAATATCTTTTCAGAACGAAAGGCAAATACCTCATCTTTGAGACCCATTTTCTTGGTTTTTTTGTTTACTGCACGGACACAATCAAGCAAGCTTCTGCCATTCGATAATTCATCAAGGTTTAGTTGTTCGTAAATATCCAACGCTTCGTAGGCTGGTTTTGGATTACGAAATAAGACTTCAAGTACCGCTGGCATCAACTTTGAAGTCCTAACTTTCTCACTTTTGTCTTTGAATATAAGCTTCCCATAGTCTGCATCATAAGTAAGCAACAACCCCTCACCATCATCTTCGAGAACACTTTTTTGACCAATTTCTTTCGTATTTTTTACATTCTCTTTCTCCAATCTCTCCTTATTACGCAATACAATCGGGTCATTCCCTTGAGTCAGTTGAAAAGCTTTTTCAATCAATGACTTTGCTTGGTCAATTTTTCCCATCTGCTCCTGAATAAGTGCGAGGTTGTTCAAGACAGCACTATTTTCTCCATTCTTTTGGATTGAGTATTCGTAGTAATCACGAGCACGACCGACTGAACCAGCCTCTTTGAGAGCATATGCAAACTCAAATAAATATTCAGAAAGTTCATCTACGAGACCTCGTTCCTCAATCAAATCGAAAAGTTCAGCCAAGAAGTAGTACTTTTTCTCTTTCCAAAAAAAATCAATCACGTATGTGGCTTCACTCTCAATAAAACCAAGGAAACCACGCTTCCTGTTGAAGCGGTATATTTCTTCAAGGGTGTGAGCTATCTTTTGTTGGAAATCTTCTGTTGTATCACTGATTTCAACCGAAAAATTGACGCCTTCTTCTTTTGGAACTAGCTCTATTGAGCGAAGTTTATATTCATATGCCACATCGTATGAACCGAGAATATAGTACGCTTCAGACATCAAGTAATGATAGGCGGACGAACCCTCATAATCATCTTTCAGTGGCTCAAGGAGCGATAATATCGTTCCTGCATTTTGTTTATCACGAACCTTCAAATCGTACACTGATGACGCCTCATAGAAAGCAAGGACATTCTTTTCGGTCTTGGTCAAATCAAGCTTTTTGAGTACATCTACCGTAGACTTAATGACTGACTCGTAGCTGAACGCCTCAACTCGATAATTATCAAGGTATGGCTCACGGGGCTTCAGGTCACGTATATGTGACTTTGCAAGGTCATTTTTGCCCTGTTTGATGAGTGAAGTGATATAAAAAAGTGTAGCAGTTCGAGTAACTTCATTACCTTCATTATCGCTTACAATAGCTGATTTGAAGCAGTTCTCTGCATCAAGATATTTTTCTTGATAGAATGATGAAATCCCACGTATAAAATGCTCGCTGTATCTTCCACTGAAATGAACAGCATCTTTTTTCCAAATGTGCGTATCAAGTGTTTTGAAGTCGTGTAATGCACGGCAACAATCTACAAAGCCAAAATATAGTTCCCCTTGATAAGGGAAAGGACCGTCTTCAATGATTTCTTTATGTGTGACAAACAGCTGAATAAAATCATTGAATTGCTTTTTTGAGAGTAGGTCTGAAAGCATAAACTGCAGGTAATCAAACTCACCAGTATCAGCAAAAGCTTTTTTTGCTATTTCATACTTACGGATAGTATTTTCTTCGTGTCTGAACAACAACTTGTAAGATGTAGACATCAAATGCTTCTCTTGCAGAAATACTCGCCATAACTCCTCGTATGGTGGTAAATCATATTCAACCTCGTTCTTGATTGAACAATACAAAAACATTTCAAATATCCTCTTGGTTTGAAAACAATCACGGTCTCCTTTATATGTGTAGTCACGAGCCTTTATGAAAAAATCGTGACAAAACTCCTTCAAATTGCTTTTCTCAAGTTCCTTCGGTTTATCGTCAAAGGGAAACCAGTCGTATTCGACGTGAAGTAAAAGGTAGGTATAAAAAATAACTTCTTCACGAGAGTAGTCATCGTGAATGGACACGATACGAGAAAAAGACTTTTTGCCTTCATAAAATATCTCCTTCTTACCCTCATCAATTTCTCGTACTTTTACGGCAAGACTAGCGTATTTTTCAGTAAATGGTTGCTTCTTTATCGGAAAAAAGTCCTGTACTTCACTCAAAAAATCTACAGGAAACAGTATGTCACCACT
>JACCDG011851795.1_pt1 | contig 16104 bp, 11 predicted proteins | sample 7442471 | NCBI WGS metagenome assembly JACCDG01 (sample SAMN15323444, study PRJNA562643) | freshwater metagenome | isolation source: river surface water | place: USA:Blue River Watershed | collected 2017-08-17 | reverse complement strand
GGTACGTTTGCGCTGCGCAGAAATGGCAGCCGCTTGGTGTAGTTTCCTAATGGCGCACGCCAAGCGGATTTACGGTCTGGGCATCAGCGCCAACGCGATCCACGCCAGGACTCTCGCCAAACACTTGCAAGCTGCTGACCTGGAGAATGGATTCACCGCGCGAGACATTTACTTGCTCAAAGGTTGGTCCGGTTTGTCTTCGCCAAAGACGACGGAGCAAGCGTTAGACCTTCTCGAAAATTTGGGCTGGGTTGATTCTCTACAGCTTAATACCGGCGGTAGGCCAAAGACTGTTTACTGTATCAATCCGAAAATCGGGGAGGTGAAGCTGTGAAGAACTACCTGACAGCTTTTACAGTAAGCTCGGCACGCACGGAAAAATCTCTCTCTGGTGAACCTGCAAAACCTACAAAAGGTGATTTAGGCAGCAGTTCGATATTTGGGAAATTGCCGGATTGCAAACCTGCAAAACCTACAGAAGTCCCTCCCTCGGCTCCATTAGGTTTTGAAAAAACGTCAGTAGTAGAGCCTTCAAAACCTACTATAGCCGCTTCTGTAGGTTTTGAAGGTCAGGGGATAGGGCTTTTTTCAAATCTTGTGAGCCTTTTGGAAGGGGCGTCGAGCTTGTGCGTAGTGCAAGGCGCGCAACCATATCTGACCGAAGGCAACGAATTGATCATTCCGCCATTCGCGCCACAGCGATTCCGCTGGTGGCAGAACGGCCAATCCGTCTGGGTGACGCTGGCCGGACTCAACGCGCCGCTCGCGACTTGGCGGCGGCATGGTGTGAATCTTGGCGAATTCCTGCTTTCAGCAGAGCACAGCGAATGGTGCGGCGGCAGCGTCCAGGCTGGGACGGAATTCGTTTTCTGTGTGAAATGCGGCGGCTATTGTGTGAATTGAACAAAACCAGTCTGACCGGAGACGACGAAAAAAGATGTTAGCGAATCAATGGCGGTGTGTGTGGACGAAAACAAATCCGAAATTTCATTACCTAAGACATTGCCCGGCGCGGTCTGCGCGCAGATGGTGCGTTGTGGCAAGCCGACCTGTAAATGCGCGCGGGGTGAACTTCACGGGCCATACCATTACCGCTTCGTCTGGCGGAACGGGAGACAGCACAAGCTGTATGTGAGGCAGGGTGATGTAGCGCAAATCCAACAGGCTTGCGAAATGCACAGAGCCGAAGCGCGGACGCGGCGCGCTCAGCGAAAGCTTGACCGGATGAATCTACGCGCTCTGCTCGACAGTTTCGCCGACATGCGGGCGTTAATCGCGCAGATGCAAGGGGAGTAAATCAGGATGAACGCAACGAAGAAGAAGCTTCTGAAGGCGATTGACAATGTTAAAGATGGCTCGCAAGAGATGGCTGCACAATCCGAACAGTTGACACCGCAACCATCCAGTAAGCCATCGCTCCGCGACAACGTGGCTTCGCTGATAGGTGACAATCCGGTGTACGTCAATTCCATCGCGTCGGGCTTGCTTGGGCTGAATCAAGGCGCAGTTCTGCGCGAGATGATGCATGCGCGGCATCGAATGATTCAGTTCTATAAGAGCGAGCAGGGTGGCGGGCATACGTCCGAAGAAGCTGTCAAGCTGGTGGACAGGATAGACGGCGGCGAGGACCTGGAAAAGCATCTGCATCGCGTCCTGTCTGATTCAGTAGATAATCTCTGCTGGTCAGAGTTGGAACGGATTTATAACGAGCTTCCGGGCTTTGTGGGGACAGTCTGGCAATTGATTAAGGATGAAGCCCGAAAAGAATTTGAAAGCGGCCACCGGATGGCGGCAGCGCTTGAAACCACAGACTGGATGCAAACCCCGTGGAAGCGTGCTGAATTCCTGGCGATCCGCGACAGCTTCATTGCGGAGTGGCAGCCGAAAGGCGGGATTGAACTGGCGATGATTGACACGATGGCGCAAGCGCACAGCGAATACCTTTACTGGTGCGACATTACGCACCATCGCGCGACTACAGAGGGAAAGATTCTCTACTCAGCAGAAGATGAACGGCGGGCGGCAGAAGCGCGAGGCCATTGGATTCCGCCGCGCGTCGGTGAAATCGCAGCGATAGACCACGCGGCGCAAATGGCGGATCGTTACAATCGGCTTTTCCTGCGAACGCTGCGGCAATTGCGCGATCTTCGACGGTACTCGATGCCGGTGACAATCGTTAATCCGGGGCAGGTCAATATCGCTGCGGATGGCGGGCAGCAAGTTAATACGCTAACGGGTAAAGAACCCTCATGAGGCAAGCTGTAATGTCTGAGTCTCACCAAACCATTGCTCATCCCGCAAGCGTAGCCAAGCTTTTTGAATGTGATCTGGCCTGAAGAGATTTTCTTTGCGGGAACTCCATTCACGAACCATGCTGGTGGCAATTTGAGAATCAGCCTCTGCTTCGGCATAGTTCTTAGCCACCCAATGGACAGTGGCTAAAAGTTCTAAGCCGTATGGAGTTTCAAAGCCTTCGATCAAGCGGCTGACCTTTTCGAGCCGGTCTCTGACTTCTGTTTCTTCATTCAAGAAAGCTGCCGCGTTTTCTTCTGCATCAGGCAACAAGTTAATCGCAGATTTGCTGTTTCTGTCTCCATAACCGCGAATGTAATGCCCTTCCAACTTTTGCAAAACGTGGTTTAGCTTGTCCGCGTATGGGCCGAAAGTATGTTTCTCATAGTGCAGGTTCAGCGGTTCTCCGGCCTCCTGAAGGAAATAAGCTAGCTTCTGAATCTCAAGTTTGGTGAGCGGATAGCCCTGTTCCTTATACCGGGCAATCAGGCTGATCAGCAGCGCGCGCGCGCGAGTCAGTTCCTTCTTGACTGTTCCCACTGGCATCGCTTCGGACTTTGGTTGGGATTCCGGCGAATAGAGCAAGACTTCGATTTCAGGCAATTGGCTGAAAGCTGCTTCGATCAGCGGCCTGACTTCGTTCCAGTTCAATCCACCATTGCCGCAACCCAGCGGCGGAACGGCAATGGATTTGATGCCGAGCTTTTTGACTTCCTCAACCAGAGATTGCAAGCCTGATTCAATGTCTTCAATCCGCGATTTGCCTTTCCAATGCCTTTTGGTTGGAAAGTTAATGATGAAGCGCGGATTGATTAACCGTCCAGTCGGAACGGTGAACATGCGCCCAATCTGCACTTCATCTTGTCGGCAAGCTCGCTCATAAGCAGTGAAGTTGTCAGGAAATCTCTGTTTGAATTGCAGAGCAATCCCTTTACCCATAATGCCAACACAATTGACCGTGTTGACAAGGGCTTCAGCATTAGCTTCCAGCAGATTTCCTTGTTTAAGATGAGGCATGGTTTCCCGCTGAATGATGGGCTGCCGCTTAATTTGAGTGGCGAGACGCTAGCCTCTAGCAGTCGCCAAATCGCGCTCGATTTCTGGGATGAAGCCCTCGATCTGATCTTCACGAATTAGCTTTCGTACTTTGGGAGCATCAGCCAACATTTCAATGGCCTGATTGAAAGCATCAGTCAGTTGGGGGTCTTGCGGCGGGGCTACGATACCTGTCATCTGAAAATCATCATCGGCTTGACGAAGGTTGTAAAGACGTCCTGCCCATCGGTTGGCCTTTTCTATCACTCGCTCCTTGTCTTCGTAATCAAATGAGATTGGCTCCATTACTTGGCGCGTACCATTTTGCCAACCGTATTTGAATTTATAGGAATACTTGCCGCCCTTAATCTCGACATTCTCATTTAGCTTGGTGGCGATTCCGTGTCGCCGAAAACGTTCAGCCACGCCTTTCATAACGACAGCCTCATCGCGGCGTGTGCTGACTTGCTGATCTTCGTGGCGTTCGATCATCTCGGCGAATAGTTGATTCAGCCTCTGCGCCGGATCAATGGCAATGCCACCCATTGCCGCCGACCACTGGAAGCAAGCGGATTCAACCACCACAATTTGAGGCAACAGGTCGCTGATCGTTTCGATTTTTCCATTGACCTCTTGCTTGCCGGCATCACGTAGATGGTGTTTCAGTTCGCGTAGCATTTGGCGGTAGCCCACGCTGCTGAAGCCCCCGAAGAAGTTGGATAGTCTGCTGTAACGCTCGGTGAGTTTGTAGAGGAATTGTTTTTCCGCTGGAACCCACATCACCACGCCGATGTTAACGAACTCCTCAGTCGAGACGTTATGCACGTAACGGAGCAGGGAAAATTGATAGGGTTTCATTGAACGATCCTTTTCAAGTCGGTCTGTATGTCCGCAAAGCGCGTCGGTCGCGCCGATAGAAAGCGAAAGATTTTATCCAGGTCGCCTACGCGCTTTTCCCATGTAGAGGGAATCAACGCGCGCAATTGTCGCAAGTCGCCATCGCTGATAAGAGCTTGCCACATCTCGATCAAGCTTTTGAACTCACTGCCTCTGCCAGACAGAGTATTGAACGCGCAATGCGCGCGAACGTGCGATTCAGGAAACAATGGCGATGATACCAGTGTCGCCTCATCAGCCGTGTGAATGGGCAACGCATATGAGTGATCTATCAAAAGCGGCTGTTTGCCATTCCAAAGCAGATTGGGTTTCGCGCCAGTGCGATCCCCATTGAGGACTGCCGCGTCGAATGTTAGCACATCTGCCAGGAAGCCAATAAGTTCGGTTGTGATCTGAGCGGCGCTGCTTGGAGACCAAGAAAAAGCGGCTTCCTGATAACTCGATCCGAAGTTCGGGCCGATGTTGGCTTTTAGCAATTGGCGAACTTTCTCATCGGGGACAGCTTGCGGATACTGCAACAAGACGGCAGGAACCTCGACTATTGCGTAATCAGGGACGGCCAGCCCGATGGCGCGCGCCAGGATCGAGCAGATCAATTCGCAGGCGAGCGAAGTCCCTTCAAAATGGCCATCGCGCACATCCGGGCGGCGCACCTTCAGTACAACTTGATGCTCCTTGCCGGTCTCATCTGCGGCCGCCATCAGCAGCGGCCTTGTCACTCCGCCTTCCAAGCGACGACGATACTCAAAACAGGTCAGTTTCAGGGGCGGAGTGAGCATTGCAGGATGGAAGATTCCTTTCAGTTGAGTGTGGCTTCAAAGCTCGCCACGGAAGGCTTGATACAGCAGCGTTTGAAACAGATGTTCGGCTTGTCGTTCGGCTTCGCGTTGTTGCGTACGCAAAGTTTGAAGTCGTTGCGCTGTCTGAACAAAACTTTGTTGGAGTGTGAGCGGCGGAACCGGTATACGAATTGTTTGTAGAACACCTGGATTCAGAAACGAATAAGCGTTCTCATCATTTGTCATCCGCAGATTACCAACCCGATCAGGGAAGTAACTAAAAAGAGCGGTAAAATACTCTGGAAGGATTACCGAAAAATCCAAAGCCACGCGGACGAGATTAGTCCCAATTATTGAAATCTGATTTGAAGGACGTGCCACACACATACGACCTACTGTTCCTGCGCGCGAAATAAGAATATCACCGGGGTGGACAGTATAGTTCACAAGCTCGCGGTATTTAGTCTCTGTAATGTACAGAGGAAAGTCTTCAACAAATTCGTTTACACGGACATTGTTGATTCCCCAGACCGGGATGCCTTTTTCAACGTACTCATGCCGTTTGAGAGAACTACCAAAAGGGCCAGTTCTAATTCCTGCTTTCTCATCTGACAATATTTCCTCAATAACTCTGGTAGGCCAGCATTTTGGATTGGTTGCAGGATCACCGAACATCCTCACAAAGGCTGATTGCAGGTACGTATCACTCATCTGCTGCGCGTAGCGGCGCAAGCGGCGCAGGCTGTCGGCCTTTTCGAGAATCGCGGCGATGCGTTTTTGTTGAGAAAGTGGCGGCAGTGGGACTTCGAGATTACGAATTATGTCTTGACTAATATTTGGCTGTGCGCCTCCTGCGCTGCGTTCAATAAGCAGGGGCCTTTGGTGCAACAGATAGAAAAATAAATAATTCCGTTGAATACTTTCGCTTAAGTGAATCGCGCACACCGCTTGGTTGGTGGCTGCTTCTATTTCCAGAACGCCTAGTTTTCCAACGGTCGCTCCGTAAAGAGCTATCAGCAGAGTGCCAGCAGGAAAAATCTTCGCGCTGGAATTGGCTAGACCATCCTGAGTGATAGTTTCCTCTGTAACAGAAATGGAGCAGTCTTTAAGCTCGCCTGATTTAACCCAGGGAATATTGCCACCATAATAGGTGGAGATGTTACGTGAAGGCGTTCCCCCACTTGTTGTTGTTGATTCTTCTCCAAGCCTTGTCCATCGCCATCCTTGAGGCAAAGGTCTGGTTTCTATTGTCGAATTATCATCGAATAGGTTCATTCTGGTTGCACGTATCGTTTTAGCTCCTGTACTTCTCTTCGCATAATATCTTCCAGATTTATCAGTCGCTCCATTGTTACTTGCGGCTCTTCGTAGAATATTTCATCTCGCTCAACCTGCCTGTAGCGGCTTGCTGACAAATCATACTTGTTTACTTTTATCTGATCTTTCATTACCCAGAACTGGCGGCTGAGCTGATTGATCTCTCGTTGCAATGGCTCGATGCGTTCCTTCAATTGCGCCAAACCTTGCTGATCAGCTTCCAATGCCTTGCGCGTTTGTTCATCATCGTCAGGCGCAATCGCGCTTTCAAAGGTCAGGCGGTTGATTTCTTTTTCCATTTGCAGTCGCTCGGCTTTGAGCGGCGCAATCTGCGCTTTCAATTCCGCCAATCGCTGAGTGCGTTTCTGTGTGAAGGCGAAATCATTGCGATGCCGCCAGCATTCCAGAATGTCCGGGATGTCATTGTCGGCAACGCGCTGGCGTTTGTCGTCCAGCGAAAAGCCGTCGTGTTCCATATCGTAAAACCAAATGCGGTCAGTTGTGCCGCCGCGCGTGAAGATCAGCACAGCGGTGGAAACGCCCGCGTAGGGTTTGAAGACTCCGCCCGGCATCGAAACAACGGCATCCAGCCGGTTTTCTTCGATCAGCTTTTTGCGTGTTTCGATGTGCGCTCGGCTTGAACCAAACAACACGCCATCGGGCACAATCGCGGCGCAGCGTCCGCCCATTTCCAGCAACCGCAGGAACAGGTGAATGAACAGCAGTTCGGTCTTTTTGCAGCCGCTGGGGAGCGTCGGGTTTACGTCGGATGAATCAATCGCGCCTTTGAATGGCGGATTAGCCAGCACAACTTCATAACGCTTTTCTTCGTTGAAGCTGCGCGCTAGCGTGTCGGCATAATGGAAGTTCGGTTGCCGGATGCCGTGCAGCATCAGGTTCATTGACCCGATGCGCAGCATAGTCATGCCGGAATCGTTGTCGAAGCCGGTCAATGCGCTGGTCTGCAAAAACTCGCGCTGTTCATCGGTCAATAGGTCGCCCGCAAGATGATGCGGCATTCCTTCTTCGTCATATTCCAAAATATCGGGGTTGGTGTTCGATTCAAGGATGTACTGGAAGGCGTTGACCAGAAAGCCGCAGGTTCCCGCAGCCGGATCACAGATTCGCTCATTGGGTTTTGGCGCAAGCATCTGCACCATCATTCGGATGATGTGGCGCGGCGTGCGGAACTGGCCGTTGCGCCCAGCGGTGTTGAGCTTGGCCAGCAAGTATTCGTACAAGTCGCCTTGAACGTCCTGATTTTGTTGCGAAATCTGCATCTGATCTATCAGCTTGCAGGCTTCGATCAACAGGCTGGGTTTATTGATCTTGAACTCAGCGTTCTGCATCTGAAGCTCGAAAGAGCTTCCTTGTCCGCCTATTTCCTTGATTGACGGAAAGACTTTTTCCTTGACGTGTTTCAATGCCGCTGCGGCATCCAGGTTTGCCCAATATGACCAACGCAGTTCAGGATCAGTGAAAAGCGGCGTGTATTCCTGCTTGCGCCTGCGCGCCGCTTGTTCGCGAGCATTTTCGGCTTCGTCCAACCGCTTCATAAACAGCAAGTAAGAAAGCTGTTCAATTGCGTCAAGTGGATTCGTCAATCCGCCAGTCCAAAGCTTGTCCCACAGTTGTTCTACTTTCGAGCGTAATGCGGAATCTGTCAGCACGTGGTTTTATTCTTTCTGTTTGATTGGTTAAGCCGCAAGCTGGTCGGCCAGTTCAAGCAATTCGGTAATGTCTTGCTGTGTGAAGAGCCTATCTACCGCATTTTGACCAAAGGCCGTCAATGGCTCTTCATAAAGATCGGCAAGCTGCAAACGCTGCTTTTGCAAGAAGACGTTTTGCACTACGCGCAGGAATCGAATCTGGTCGGCGTTGTACCTATGCCGGGCAATGTGTTGCTCAAAATTGCGCCTGACAACGGTTTCATAATCTGGCAGCGCGTCCAGTTCCAGCAAATAGCGTAAAAAGCCCAACAGACTGCCCACCTTCAGGCCATACGCTTTGCGGATATTGTCCGTTGAAAGTTCTATTTCTCCGCTGCCAAGCTCCTGCCGCAACGTGCGCTCAAGTTCGACAAGCTGCGAATCTGTGACCGGTTGCCCTTGTCGAATGATCTGCATCGTCGGATGCGTTTCGACCAGTTCCAATATCCGGCGCTCGACCCGCTCGCGGTATTCCTTGACGTATACCTTCTCGTTGCCTTGCTGAATGATGATGAAGCCCCTGGTTTCGATGAAGTCCGGCAGATCAAGCAACAATGGCGTGTTCGATTCTTCGCGCCGGTATTTCATCTGGGGCGCAAGTGTTTTGATGACGTTGCTCAGTTCTGACGGGCTGGCATTGTTCAACCGCGAAGACAGGCAAAGCTCCATCGGCTCCTTGCAAGTTTCCTTTTCGTAAACGAACTGCGGCAATCGTTTTACGTCCTCAACAATTGATTCCAGCGTTTCTGGCTTTACCGCGTTCGTCAGCATCTGATACTTCAACCGCTCGATCTTGCTGGTGAATGTTTCGGCGGCAACGTCTACTTCCGGGACGTGCCGCATCAGCGGGCCAACATTAAGCCGCAGGAACTCAAGATTCTTTGGCGTTAGGAAACGCCAAAACGTATCAAGCCAAGCTTCTTCGATTTGCGGCCAGACTCGTTTCACTGCAAACGAATCAATCGGGATGCGTTCGATCTGCGCCCGCAGATCGGCAATCACCTGTTTGCAATCGTCTTCATCTTGCTTGCCCAGATACTGGCGCAGGATGTTCAGCCGTGTGTTAAAGATCGTCACCAGAACCGGCACGGATTGTGAGACGGTTTGATCCGACTGCCTATCGAAATCGTTTTCCCAGAAATCAATGATCCTAAATTCCGTCTTTCGGCCTTTGGTTTCCTTTTCGGGAATGGGAAGGCGGTCTTTGTACTTGCAGGCTTCATCATTGCGTGTGCCTCGCCCGATCATCTGCCAAAGTTTGATCTGCGATTGCACTGGCTTCATAAAGACAAGATTCGTAATTTCCGGCACGTTGATGCCGGTGTCCAACATATCAACCGAAATGGCAATGCGCGGCAGACTGTTCTTCTTGAATTTTGAGATCAGCCCATCGCCATAGCTGCCATCTCGAACGCGCTCGGTATCGTGTGTGATGACCCGCACCAATTCACCTTTGTATTGCGGATACATCTCTTCAAAGACGCCAGCCAGCCTGAGTGCGTGGGCCTGTGTCATCGCAAAGATGATAGTTTTGCCGGGAAGCTGGCCTGACTCATCTTTGTAGCAGACTTCCATAATCTCTTCCCACTGTTTGCGCAGCGTGTCCCTATTGCTTACAGTCTTTTCCAGTTGCGTTCCTGTGTAATCAATGTCGTCAGGGTCAAGCCCCTGTTCGGTAAGTGTGTTTCGCGCTTCTTCGGTTAGATCAACGCCGCGAATGCCTGTTCGCTGAAAACCGGTTCGGGCTTTGTAGAGGCTGAAATTCACCAGCATCTTTTCGCTAACCGCTTCATCAAAATCATAAAGAGACGTGGGCTTGCCGTCATTGCAATCGAAAACGCGGAATGTGTCTCGATCAACGAAACGGGCTGGCGTTGCTGTCAATCCAATCATCCGCGCGTCGAAGTAGTTCATCACCTCGCCAAGCCGGTTAAAGATTGAACGGTGCGCTTCATCGAAAATTATCAGGTCGAAAAATGACGGTGTGAATTGCTGATAACAACGCCCCATCGTGTGGAGCGTAGCGACAAAAAGCCTTTTTGTCCTGTCAATGTTGTAAGTATAAATTCGATCACGTGGCTCGGTGGGCAAATGCTCTTTGAAGCCTTCAGTCAGAGCTTGATCAACCAATGCGTCACGATCAGCCAGGAACAGCACACGGCGCGCTTGATTGGCTCGGATGAATAGATCAATCAGCCCCATCGTTGTGCGCGTCTTGCCGGTTCCGGTTGCCATTACCAGCAACGCGCGCCGTCGCTTTTCCTCTTCAAAGGTTTCGGCAACGCGGCGAATTGCTTCTTGTTGATACGGCCTGCCCGCAATTTCAATGTTAAGCGGAACGGCATTGAGCGGCATTCTGTTCTGTCGCAACCAAAGCAGGTTTTCGAGGTCTTCTGGTGAGAAGAAGCCGGAAACAAGTCTGTAGGTCTCAGACTCAATATCCCAAAAAAAGATGTCGCTGCCATTGGTCAGGAATGCGAACGGGCGAAAGTTTTGGCGCTTTTCAATTTCCGTTACGTAATGGCGCACTTGCTCTAAGCCAACCCGAGGGTCACGGCTGGTTCGCTTGGCTTCGACAACGGCGATTACGTCATTATTTGGCCGAAAGAGACAGTAATCTGTGACCCCATTCCACGGCTCTTTATCGTAGCCGTCAACAGGTATCTCAACGTCAACTTGCGACTTGTCCTTGAGATTCCAACCTGCTTTCGTTAATGCAGGATCAATCAGCTCTTTCCGTGTCTTTGCTTCGTTCCGCACTTTGGTGACTCCCCTGAGAAGTTAGGCCGAATTGTAGGGGCATTATCAAGAAGAATGCTGAATGTGGAAGTAACAGTGGAAGTAAACTGAAAAAGCCGCAATCGCGGCTTTCGTAAGTTGTTGAAATGATTGGCTCCTCAGGTAGGACTCGAACCTACAACCCTTCGGTTAACAGCCGATTCTGATAGTGTTTTAGAACGTTTCGCATTGTCGCGGTCTGTTCACAATCGGCAATAAAATCAATGCTCCTGGCGTTTTTTGTGTTTTTTACTGTTTCAGAATTTTGCACGGTGGTACACTTAGCTGTGGAAGTGGATGTGGAAGTAAATCAGCAAGGAGATTGATATGCCGGGCAAAAGAGAAAAGCACTACCGCGTGATTGATGGTCAGTTGTATGCACGTTTTGTCTATACAGATGGCGAAGGGAAGCGACGCGAACGGCACGTAAAGGCTGAAAGCAAAACTCACGCTCGTGAACTTCACGACAAAATGAAGCGCGAATTTGAGGATCACGGCCAACAAACGATTGATGCCACGCGAATGACTTTTCGCCAACTCGCAGAAATTTACGAAAAAGCCCGCCTACAGCCTGCCGAATACAAAGGCGACCGTAAAATCGCGGGGCGTCGTTCTTACAAAGCGCCGCTCGGTTATCTTCGTACCCTCAACGCCTACTTTGGCTCAAAGCGTCTCAAGAGCATTACTCACGCCGATATTGAAAAATTCAAGCTCGAACGATTAAGAACACAGACAGCAAGCGGAAAAGAGCGGACGATAGCCAGCGTCAACCGGGAACTAGAAGTAATGCGCTCGATGATGCGCTTTTCGGTTCGGTCGGGCTGGATCATCAAAAGCCCATTTGAGACAGGTGATACTCTCATCAGTAAAGCTGATGAAGTTCAACGCGAACGTGTCCTTACACGTCAAGAAGAAGCAAGGCTGCTGGCTGCCTGTGTTGGCCGCCGGGCGCATCTACAGCCCTTACTAATTGCCGCACTTGATACAGCAATGAGGCGTGGTGAAATGATCCAACTCGAATGGTCAGATGTGGATTTTAGTAATCGGACAATTTTGGTGCGTGCCATGACCACCAAAACGGCAAGAAGCCGCACCGTCCCCATATCGAGCCGCTTGCTTGAAGCCTTGAAGAAACTCTATGAAGAGACAGGAAACGATAGAGATTCGGTTTTTGGAATAAGCGACAATGTAAAAAACGCTTTCGCCTCTGCTTGCCGCGAAGCCGGTATTGATAATTTTCGCCTGCACGATTGCAGGCATAGTGCGATTACAAGAATGATTCAAGCAGGAATGACGCCGATGCAGGTGATGAAGATAAGTGGGCATACGCAGATGTCCACTTTTGCGCGCTATGTCAATGCAGATGATGATGCTGTGAAACGAGCCGCTGCTGCTATTGATGCTTTCCATTCTTCAGCCGTGCAAGAAAAGAGCCTCTACATCAACTAAGCCGGTTTAACATCTGAGAGGTTCGCATGGGGAAAGAACCGGATAGAGTTAAAAAAGCACGCCAGGATCAACTAATCAACGAACTAATTTATGAAATCATCGCACCTGACAGCTTTATTCGAGACTTGCCGCCGGAAAAAATTATTGACGCTCTACGCCGATTAAAGTTGGAGGGGTTGCAGGATTATCAGGAAAGCCTAGAGAGACAAAACATACCACCTGAAAGCCATCCTGATCCTGCTGATATTTGGAAGCTTGCAAACATTCTTGGCCAATGCGCTTGGGAACACTTCAGAAAGAACGCTGCCGAAAAATTTCGTCTGGCGCTTGTTGAATTGTTCAGCGAATCTCTTGGATACGCTGAATCTATTTCCATTCAATATGGTGGCGGTAGCCAAAAAGAGATTGAAGCCGCACTCCCCACATCTGATGAAGTTCAATATAACGTGCTGCGCCACTCGGTCGTCAGGATGAATCAACTCCCATTGAAAAGAGAGGAAAACGATTGGCATTTAGCAGAGATGGGGGAAAACATGCCAATGCAACTACAGGCAGCAAGGCTTATTTTCCTTGGCTTGCCGCTGTGGACCTACGACCACGCGGGTTTATGTCTACAGATGCAGGAGTCAATCCGGCCTTTCTTGGCAAAACACGAAGACCCTGATGCAGAAGCAGCATTTTTGGCTGATGGGGCAGCGGAAGTTGTTTGGGCGCATATTGACGGGGCCATACAAACGATGTTGCTTATCTTGACCAATTATGCCTTTCTTTTATGCAAGCAGAGTGCTGCCGATAAAAATGAAATTGAAATGGTGCCCGAGGAAGCAAAACAAATTCTGGCATCTAAGGAAATGTTTAAGGAAATCGCCGATAATCTGATCAGCCGATGGATTGATAGCTTACCTTTTGATTGGCGCGGCCCTGGACGGCCCGCAAAAACATCTGTGCAGATCAGTGCTGATGCAGCCCGTCTGATAGACGAATTGCGCGAAATCGCTCAAAAGATCATCAGCAGCAAAGACGGCCAAGTGACTTGGGAAAAGCTTGCATCTGAACGTAAGCGACCTATGAGCAAGCTTCAGAGCGGCGAATCTTTACGAAAAGAAGCCGCAGCGCTCGGCATTCATTTACGTGACATTAAGCCGGAAGAAAATTGATTCGGATTTTTACTCCGTATTTTCCGGCAGCGTTTTCAGTAGCCTCTAACCGTCCCGCGTTGTTGCAGGACGGTTCAATTTTTTTCGGAGGTCTGTAAATGGAAACGCAAATGCTTTTTACCGATGATGAGTTTGGGCAGCTTACCAAAACTTCCCGAACATTACGCTGGCGCTGGCGGCGCGCTGGCAAGCTCGGCTATTGCCTGATCGGTGGCCGCATCCGCTATACCCCTAAACATCTTGAGGATTTCATTACTCGCACTGAGCGCAAGCCAACCAACCCACAGGAAGGCTTGAGATGAAACAAGACCAGCTTGGCGCGAGTGAAGTACATCAGCACTTCACAAGTATCAGCGATTCTGAAGAAAGCTCAGACCCTACTGTTCGCCCAATAAAACGCTGGCTTGAAATACTCAGACACCTTGAGTCCGGCGGCGTGATTGAAGTCTGTTCTATGAGTGGTGGCACAGTTCGCCGTGTTGGTTATTTCGACAATTACGAAAGAGCTGCCACGGTGATCGCCGAAATTGATGGGCGATACCAAGAAAATATCTTCGTTACGCTCAACCCGGCCAAGCGTGAATTGCTTGCGCGTGCGTCTAATCGTCTCCGCGAAAACTCTTTCAAGGACAAGATCGAGCGCACAAAAGACATCGAAATACATCTTGACGGTTGGTTTTTGATAGACGTTGATCCGCGCAGAGCAAGCGGCATTTCGAGCACAGACGAAGAGAAAAACAAAAGCGTTGAAGTGGCGCAAGATATAGTGGATTGGTTAGTTGAGATTGGGCTTGCAGTAGAATCGGCCCTCACAGCGGTTTCAGGCAATGGAACCTATCTGCTGTTTAGGACTCGTTGGTACGAGCCAACTCAAGCTCACATCGAGCGCAAGAAAGCTGTGCTCAATTTCATCGCCGATCAATTTGATACTGAAGAGGTTGCCATTGACCGAACGGTTTACAATCCGGCGCGCCTGATTTGTGCGTTGGGCACAGTGAAAAGAAAGGGTGATAACACGTCGGATAGACCGCATAGGCGCTCATTCATTGGTAATGTTGCGCGCGAGGCCTTTGACGCAACGAAGGCGCAGACAGTCGAGCCGTTCGACATTTACGCGCTCATTGAACCTTTGATGCCGAAGCCGGAAGCAACAACAGCTACAAAGTCGAAAAACAATCAATCTGGGAATGGGTACACTGGCGGCGGTTTCGATATTCGCGAGCACGCTCACCTGTTCAACGACAAGAAAGAGACGACGCGCGGTTTTACTTATTACACCTGCCCGAACTGCGAAGGCTTTCAGAAACTTCATGTAAATGAGCATACTGGAGCGTATAGCTGCTGGCATGTCAAAGCCGGAACCTGCAACTTTAAGGACTTGCGTGCAGCCGTGCGGCGTATCGCTGGAATTGAACCAAACCCTGCCAGCAATGGAACAAACAAGCAGCTAGTAAAAAGGGAAATGAGCCAAGCTGCGCTCGATGAACTGCGTGCGAAAGATGCTGATTTCTGGTCACAGCCGAAGCCGATCCCGGATGGCTTGTTGCCCGTTCCCAAATTGCCGGAAAACCTTATCCCTGTCTCATTCTCTGGCTGGATTCTCGACAATCGCGAGCGATTACAGGTTCCAATTGAATTTCTTGCCACACCTGCAATTGTTGCCGCAGCTTCAGTCATTGGTAATCGGTTAAGAATCAGGCCGAAACGCTTTGATGACTGGACGGTGACACCGAATCTATGGGGCGGAATTGTGGGGCGTCCAGGCGTTATGAAATCACCTGCCATTGAAGCAAGCCTTGCCCCACTTCGCAGGTTGATAAAAGACGCTGAGGCAGAACACGCCGAAGCGAAAAAGGAATGGCAATTTGAAAAAGAAGCTGCCGACATCCGCAAATCAGCAACTCGCGAAAAAATGAAAAAGGCGGCAAGGGCCGATAATGATCTTGAGATATTTCGCGCTCAACTAAATGAAGGTGAACCGGAAGAGCCACACGAACGCCGCTATATGGTGAATGATTCGACAGTTGAGAAATACGGCGAATTGCTCAATCGTAATCCGAATGGCCTGCTGATCTACAGGGATGAATTAACCGGTTGGCTACGCTCCCTTGATGAAGAGCAGCGCGCTAGGGACCGCGCATTTTACCTTGAAGCTTGGAACGGCGACGGGAGTTTTGTTTATGACCGTATCGGTCGAGGGACGCTCAAAATAGATTGCGTTACGACATCCATTTTCGGCGGTATACAGCCTTCAAAGCTCGAAACGTATTTACGGGGCGCTTTGGAATATGGGGACGATGACGACGGTTTGATGCAGCGCCTACAGATGTTGGTCTACCCGGATAATCTAAAAGAATGGGAAAACGTTGACCGTTGGCCAAACACTGAAATGAAAAATCAAGCCTTCGAGATATTCAAAGCGTTGCGTGATCTGGCCCCCGAACAAATTGGAGCAGAAAAGGACGACGAAGGACGCTGGTTTTTGAGGTTCACAGATGAGGCTCAGAAGTTTTTCGATGAGTGGTTCGGTGAATTGAATCTCGCTTTGCGGAACGGTGAATTTGAGCATCCAGCGCTTGAATCCCACTTCTCAAAATATAAAAGCCTGATGCCAACGCTGGCTTTGGTTTTTCACCTGATCGAAGTTGCGGCAGAAACTTCTGAAGGTTTTGACGGTTCAGCGCAGGTACG
>JACCDG010112561.1_pt1 | contig 16106 bp, 15 predicted proteins | sample 7442471 | NCBI WGS metagenome assembly JACCDG01 (sample SAMN15323444, study PRJNA562643) | freshwater metagenome | isolation source: river surface water | place: USA:Blue River Watershed | collected 2017-08-17 | reverse complement strand
TTGGAGTTCAAGGTTCTGTTCCTCTGCTTGGTTTTGCTGCGGGCTTTGATTATGATCATATTACTGATGCCGAGGAACAAATTGGGAAAAAGTTGCATATGGGAGCTGAAGTCTCTATCGCAATGTTTGACCTGCGTGCTGGTTTTTATCAGGGGTATACAACTTATGGTCTTGGAGTGGACCTTTGGTTATTAAAGTTTGATATCGCATCTTATTCGGAAGAATTAGGAGTTTATCCTGGACAAACTCCGGATGCTCGCATTCGCGCTGCAATCACTTTGCAAATTAACTTCGATCCAAGTTTTAATTTTTCAGGATTCACAAATCGAGGATCCGGAAGACACTTGAAACAGCGTCGTTAATATTTTTTTCGTACTCCAAAAAGGATCGTTCCCAAGCGAACCAAGGTTGCTCCTTCTTCAATGGCCACAATGTAATCATGACTTGTTCCCATGGATAGGTGGGGCCATCCTGTTTGGTCTAAAAGTTTTTTTGCTTGTTGAAAGTAAATGCGATTGTCCTCAGGGTTTTCAGCAAGAGGCGGCATTGTCATAAGACCAAGAACTTGAACGTTTGGGTACTGGTTCAGCTTTGAAACAAGAGGTAAAAGCTGAGAAGCTTCAAAGCCTTCTTTGGTGGATTCTTGAGAAAAATTCACTTGAAGGAGAATCTTTTGAACAATATTTTTTTTCTCAGCCGTTTTTTGAATCGCTTCCAAGAGCTTGATGGAATCAACCGAATGAATGAGATGAAAATATCCAATCACATTTTTTACTTTGTTCGTCTGTAAGTGTCCAATGAAGTGCCATTCAATATCTAAGTCTTTCAATTGTTCTATTTTTTGACGAGCCTCTTGAACATAATTCTCAGCGAACAGACGTTGTCCGTCCTCATACAATGATTTTATCTGATCAAGACTTTGATTTTTTGAAACAGCAATCAGTTGGACTTTTTGACCTGAAGATATTTCCGCTATTTTTTTTTGAATTTCTTTCAGAGGGATTACTTCCATTCACCAAGCTCCTTCAGCATTTCCATCACGGATTGTGTAGAAAGTCCCATGACATTTTCAAAATCACCTTCATACTTTTGAACAAAAGTACCTCCAGCACCTTGAATGCCATAGGCTCCAGCTTTGTCCATGGGTTCTCCACTGGCAACATAGTCCAAAATTTCATCTTGAGACAAGTGGCGAAAATGAACGGATGTGGTATCAAGTCGCTGAAGAATTTTTTTGTCGCTGTATCGAAATAAGACAATAGCTGTTTTTACCAAATGAGTTTGACCTGATAAAGCCTGTAAAAACTGGATGGCTTGTTCTGGGGATTCAGGCTTGCCAAGGACCTGATCTTGAAAAACAACCATTGTATCGGCAGTGAGGGCCAAAAAATCGGAGGCTAGATTTTCTTTGGGGCTATTTTCTAATATTCGCTGAGCCTCCAAGACCTTTTGATAGGCTATGTCACAAATTTGATCGTTAACATTTAGGTTTTTATCAGGAATTTCCGATACTTTAAGTGGAAGTAATGTGAAGGGAATTCCTGCTTTGGTGAGTAGGTCTCTTCGGCGTGGCGATGTTGATGCTAAAAACAATGTCTTCATGTTTGCATTTTCAACACAAAGGACGACAAATGGGAAGCGCAGAGTTTTATCTTGTTGCAGCAGTTCTGTTGACAGCCTTTTCTGTCTACAAATTTGTTTCCGTGATGATGGCAAATAATGTCAATAAAGATGTTCTTGCGTGGGCCAGTGGAAAAGAACCCAAAAAATCAAAAAGTGGTTTGATCAATTCCTCGCGTCCTTTGGTGCATCAATTAACATTGCAACATGCTGTTCGAATTAAAAGCCCAGCCTATAGATCCAATATTCGTCGTTTGCTAGAAACGGCGGGAATGAGTGCTCAGTTGAACGTTGATGAATTTATAGGCTTACAAATTCTATGGGGTATTGCATTTCCCCTTCTGATAGGACTCCTAAACTTTGCTTTGGATTTTGGAATTCCAAATATGGGTGTTTTGATGTTGATCCCATTAGGAGCTTACTTACCTGTGATTCAAGCAAAGCAGGAACGATCGCGTCGTGAGTTGTCGGTGCGTCGAGATTTACCATTTTTTGCATATCTATTAGCTTTATCAACAAAAGCAGGTTTGGATTTTATATCTGCGATTCAAAGAATTGTGGATAAGGCCGAAGGCAGTGTTTTAGGTGAAGAGCTTGGAAATGTTTTGAAAGATATTCGTTTAGGTGCTTCTCGTGCCGATGCATTGAAATCTATGATGGGGCGTTTGGATTTGCCAGAAATTACAAGTTTTATTGCAGTCTTGGTGGATGCGGATCGCAATGGTGCCAGCTTATCTCAAGTCCTTAAGGATCAATCCAATCAAATTCGATTGGAAAGATTAGTAAGAGCTGAAAAAGCAGGAGCCAGAGCTTCTCAAGCAATACTGTTGCCCATCCTGATTTTTATATTGCCGGCAGTTTTTATTGTCGTATTTGGTCCTGTGATTATTCAATTTTCATCGGGGAAGATCTAATGACAGAACTTCAAAAACTTCCATCAACTCAATTGCTTCGAAGTGAATCAGAACAGATTCTTGTTCCTCAGTTGTTTGTAGCAAAAAAATTTTTTGAACGAGCAAAGGGACTTTTAGGGCAAAGTTCATTGGAAGAGAACAAAGGACTTTGGATACATCACTGTTCAAGTATTCACACTTTTTTTATGAAAATGCCGATTGATGCCGTCTTTGTTGATCGGCAACTTAAAGTTGTAAGGATTTATGAAAACTTAAAACCATTTCGAATGACAAGGTGGGTTTGGAAGTCAGATTCCGTGATCGAGTTACCAATAGGCAGTGTGCAGCGTTTGAAAATACATCGTGGGGAGGTTTTTCGTGTGGTGTCTACGGTTTCTTAATGGACCACAAGCTGGAAAAGTTTTTTCCCTGAAGCCGGGTCGCAATACGATCGGCCGCGCTTCCCATTGTGATATTCAGATATCTCTTCAAGGTATTTCTAAAGAGCATTGTCAAATCATTGTGACAGACCATCATGTCGAATTAGTCGACTTGGGATCTTCCAATGGTACGTTTGTGAACGGTGTTCGTATCCAGAAAATAATACTTCAAGTAACAGATAAAGTTGGTGTTCATCAGTTGTTATTTCAAGTTTTGCCTCAAAAAAGAGAAACTAAAATCATCCACACAAAAAGAAATGAAAATTCTGTCCCCGGGAGCCTGCCTCCATCGACACAATGGTCAGCGACAAGTGTTGAATCCGCGGCTGGTTCTTTAGAAAATCAAGAATCTGTCGCTGTTGCTCGTGCCTTAGGATCAAACTCTTCTGGTAATTTGCAAGAGCGTATTCAGAGGTTTATTGATGAAGTGGCATTGCCTGGCGTTTATCAATTAAGTCACGTGACGGATGTCAAATATGTTTTTGCAGGCATGATAGGTATTTTTATTTTGGTGGTGACTTTGCTGACAACAATTCCCATGCAGACATTAAGTACAAATAGTGCTTTTGCGGAAAGCCAAAGGAGAGCCTTAACGATCGCACGAGTGCTTGCAAAGGCCAGTATTGTGACTGGTAATTCAGCGTCCTTGATGAGTTCCTCAAGTGCTCAAATTGCGATGGATGAAGATGGTGTGAAAGAAGCTCTGATTGTTTCAAAAGACAATGGATCTGTGTTGTTTCCTGCTGATCGGCAAGGGACGACTCCAAATTATTCCTTCGTTCACGTTGCTCGCAAACAAAATAAAGAGTTTGTTGATAAAATTTCATCGACATTGATTGGCGCCAGCGTTCCCATCGCCACCTTCAATGCAAGCATTGGAGCTCCTGAAGTCAAATCTTATGCAATGGTCATCTATGATACAGAGTCTCTGAACTTTGACGATGGTCGAGTGCTTGGATTATTTATCCAGTCTTTATTTATTAGTAGTTTGTCGGGTCTGATTTTACTTTTCTTTATTTATAAGCTGGCAGAATATCCAATCAAAATACTGAATACAGAAATGGATAAATCTCTGAAAGATCAGCAGCATCATTTTGAGGTTCCAATTAAGATGGATGCGATTCATTCTTTCATTACAAATATCAATGCATTTGTGGCAAGAACTCAAAATCAGGATCAGGCGGCCGGAGTTTCTGGTTATGTCAAGGAAGCAGAAATTCATAACTTGGTTCAGTTGATAGGATATTCATCGTTGGCAGTGAATCAATCCATGGAGATCATTGCCATGAATCATGCTTTTGAGCAACTTTTTGGAGTTCATTTTGCAGACAAAAAAAATCAACCCCTTATAAATTTAGGTGATCAAGCCTTTTTAAAAAATGTTCAATCTTTATGTGATCAGAGTCAGCATCAAACGACACAATCATTTTCAGATAATATTGAAATCGGGGGGCTTCCACATGTCATTCACTGCCAAGGAATGACAGGAACTGGTCATCAGGCTGAATATTATATTCTGACATTGTATGCAAATACGCATGGTGGAGGGCACGGATGAGTGCAGTTCCTGCCATCGGAAATGCCGACCTTAAAATCAAAGTCTATGTAGGAGGTAAGCCATTTGATAAAGTACTTATCACTCAGGATCGTTTTACATTTGGTCGTGACCCTTCCAATGATTTAGTGATTGAGGCAGATCCGCAAGTCAGTCGTTTTCATACAGTTTTTTATCGTACGCAAGGCGTATGGTGTGTTAAACATGTAAGTGACAAGAATGCTCCAACAATCAATGAAATGCCGATCACGGATGTGCAATTGCCAGCAAAAGGGGTTTTTGCTGTTGGATTGGTTCGAATAGAATTTGAAGTGATTGGACAGATGCCAAATGTATCTTCAGCACTCAATCAAGAAGTGAAACAACCTGCACGCAACATAAGATCGGATAAACCTGCTTTTGCCCCTTTGAAGCCGCGTAAAAACAACCCGTTGATACTCTGGACGGTTATCGCTATTCTGATTCTGGCTGTCGTTTACTTTTGGACAGAAAAAGATGCTCAAAAGAAAAAAAGACTTGGGCTTCGTAGCGAGATTGAAGTTGCACAAGATTTGGAAAAATCAGAGAAAGCTGTTAGTGAGTGGAATGCTGAAATTGAAAAAAAGGGTCTTAATACACCTCAGTATAAAAAGGCGCAAGAGCACTATATGAAGGGATTCCGAGATTTTCGACAAGGGCAATTTGCTCGTGCTATACAATCATTTCAGGCAGCGCTTGCCTTTTATCCTGATCATTTGGGTGCTCGAAGATATTTAAATTTAGCACAGGTGCGGTTGGATGAATTAACACAATTTCATATGAACTTAGGTCGACAATATCGTGAGAAGGGTAACTATACCTATTGTGCTTATCATTTTAAAAATGTTATGCGCCTCCTTCAAACAGAAAATGAAGCTTTGTACAATGAAGCCAATACATATATGAAAGAGTGTAATGTTAAGAGTGGGAGGTTAGATGAGCCATCTGATACTCCGTAAAAATGGTAAAGATATTCTTCAAGTTTCTTTGACGGAAGGAAACGAATATATAGGTGGTCGTGAAGAAACTTGTCAGATTTATTTAAATGCAGCTCAGGTCCCAGGTATTTCTCGTCGTCATTTTCGAGTTTTTTTTGAAAATGATCAGTGGCGTATCGAAACTCTTTCACGTCATGGGAATGTGTATTATCGAGGTCAAACAATACAGTTATTGGTTTTAAGTCATGAGGATGTAATTTCGATCGGTCCCTTTGAGCTTCATTTTGTCGAAGAGAAAAATCATTCCATCAAGGCAAAGTCATCGGCAATAGATAGAGAAGATCCGTTTGCGAATAAAGTTGATGATTTCGAAGACAAGACAAATGTCATGCCAATGAGAACTCTTGGTAGTTTAAAGGCAAATTTGGCTGACGGCACTGATCTTGGAACATTCATTTTAGAAGGTAACTCATGGATATGTGGTCGGGAAACTTCTTGTCAAATTTTTATTGATCACTCAAAAATGAGTCGAAGGCATTTTGAAATTCGAAGTGCTGGTTCGGATTTTGTCATTCGAGACTTGGGAAGTGTCAATGGGACAATGCTGAACCATCAACTCATTTCTTCTGAATCTTGGCATCCTCTGCGAAGTGGTGATGTGATTCAAGTTGCAGATGTAACAATTGTATTTGAAGTTCGTGATGCTCTTTTTGATCAAAAAAATCAAAATATTTTAGAGGTGCAGAATGAAATCAAAGAAATCATAGAGGTCGAAGAAGTAGAAAACCCAATGATGAATTTACCGCCAACATTGGGTCAAGCTTCATATGCTGGGAATAAGAGGTCAGCAGAACGTGGCGTTCGTCAGTGGTGGTCCGATCGAGATGAGAAACAGAAGAAGTTCTATACTGTCATTGCAATTGTTCTGGTTGTGTTGACTTTATTAATGCTACCAGATGATCGACAAAAAAAATCAAACAACCAAGCCGAATCTTCTTCGGGAAGTAATACTTCAGCTGCTTCTTCATGGACAACTGAACAGAAAAAAGAGTTTGATAGTATTTTGGATCGTGCGAAAAGTGAAATTGCCACAAATAAATTTGATGTGGCATTGCAATCATTGCATTCCTTACATGAGAAAACAAAACAGGTATCTTATGAGGGTTCTAAAGAATTGGAACTCATTACGATTGAGAAAAGGAAATCCTATCTAGTTCAGCAAGATTTAGAGCAAAAAGAAAAAGAAAAAAGTGAAAATCAAAATAAGATAGAAGCCCAAGTGAATCTTTGCCGAACAAAAGTCCACAGTAAAACTGAAATGAAAGATGTTGAAGAATGCTTAATGCCTGTGATTACTCTAGATCCATCGAATGCAGATATCGAAAATTTAAAAAAAGAAGTTGAACAAAAAATTACCGATCGGCAATTGAAAGAGGTTCAAAGAAAAGATCATCAGCAAAAAATTCAGCATTTGAGATCAATGTATCAAAATGCGTTGAATTTACTTGCTCAAAGTAAACCAAAGATGGCTCTAGAAGCATTTCAAGCAGTTGCAAAATCTACTTTGCCTGACCCTGATGACTTGAAAGGAAAGTCCAGCGGACAAATTCAGCAAATCCGCAATCAACAGTCCTCACAAATGGCTTCATGGCTGAAAGAAATCGATAAGGCCAAGTCCAGCGGAGACATGAAGGGAGCTTATTCTCTTCTGATGAGGGCCATTCAGCAGGAACCAGAAAATGATGAATTACGAGTGAAGCAGCAGCAAATATTGAATGAACTGAAAAGAAAAATGCAATCCGTTTTTCAAGAAGCTATTTTGGAAGAAAATATTGGCGAAGTTGATTCAGCTAGAGCAAAATGGAAGAAAATTTTGGAAAGCAGTGTTCCCGATGAAGACTATTATAAAAAAGCGAAACAAAAGTTGAAAAAGTATGAACCTGTCTACTAAGTCGCTTCATTGGCAGAATTGGCTTTTTCGTGGGAGTTTTTACTTACCCACCCCTGTGGTGAATTTTCATGAATCTGAGCAGTTGATTTCTATTTTGATACCCTGGACGGGGCAAGAACATCTGCAATCTGTTCAGAGTGTTTTGACTGATGAAATTCAAAGAACCAATTTGGTTCAAGATGAGCAAACCACACTTCATGCAGCTATAACTTTTGGCACCCCCATCGAATCAAAATTATTTCAAATCGTCCAGAATGTGAGTGAATTAGTTTATAAAAACTGGAACAAAGAAAAGCTACAGTGTTGTGTTGAATTACTGTTGTTCCATTGGCACCCACAGCAATTAGCTTGGGTCAATGCTTCTGGAATTCAAATTTATGGGTGTAGCAAAGGTACTTCTGAAGTGATTTCTAGTTCAAGTCATTTTGTATCGTCAAAATTTAAAAAAGATCTTCCTTATGTTTTTCTGGGTGAAGGTAGTTTTCAAAACTACCAAGCTGGGTGTACTCAGTTTTTTGATTGGAAATCCCTGTATTTCCTTCAAGGCTCTTCTTTGCCCCTGGTCTTGCAAAGGCCCATTCAAATCCAAGGCTCACAGGAATATCAAAAGATCATTGAAGTGAGTTCTCTTCTGCCTTTTTGGTTAGGCTCTTTAAGTCAAGATACTTCCATTGAGGGTGATGTCGTAGGTAATATTCAAAAATAGCTAGATTTTGTAATTCCCCTTCATATTTTGCGTTGTACAAGCCACTTTTTAGATTCAATCGAGCCATTCTTTCTTTAGCCAATTGGACACTCCAAAGATGGAGAAAATGTTCTTTCATATCTTCGTCTGCAGCATTTTTTTCCATGTGCTGAAGAGCATTGACAAGGTCGCTCTGACAAAAGGAACGTAGATGCGGAGGAGGATTTTTTGAAAGATCGGCACAAATATTTTTTTGATCAAAGCGCTTCGATTTTACCTGTTCGACAAAAATTTTTGCAATCGGTTTTAAGTCAGTTAGGGAACTCATCCAGTGGATGAGTTCTTCGTGCTTATCTTTACGAATTTTCATTAAGAAAAGGATATCTCGAACTAATGGATGGCAGCGCTGATTTGTACAAGATTTTTGAAGAAGTGGGGTTTCTAGTTGTGAAGAAAATTCGGCCATGATGTTGGTAAGATCCTGGGTGATTTTTTCATCACTATAGTGTGAAAAACGATTGGGATGAAAATCTTTGAACACTTCAGAATCTTTCGATGAGAGTTCATCCTCCCAATCGAAATTGTAAGCAGTGGATGTGTTCTCAAATTGATCTGTCAGGGTATTATATTTTTTAGGTGGTTGATCCATGATCACAAGATTTGGACTTTGAAACGTGGATTGTCGAATAGAATTTGAAAGCTGCCAGAATGACCAAGCAGATTCTGACAGCGTTCGCCGGTTTTCTTTCCATGGAGACTTGGAAGATTTCAAGGTCGATGCAAGTGAGTATCCGACATTTGTGTTGGGGATTTGGAGAATGTCCAAAATAGTGGGAAATATATCAACCAAGGAGACTGTTTCATCAATATTCCAATGAATACCAGCATCACGAGGTTTTTGTGGCGGTTTGATGATAAATGCAACTTGAGTCCGTTCACGATGGAGATTGAGATGGATGAATTCGTCTGTATGTTTTTGTTCGAAAGATCCTTGGAGCCCAACTAAGATGATTGTGGAATTGTGAAAGGCTTTTCTGTTTTTTAGTTGTTGGAAGAGTTTAAAAAGGTTTTCATCAATTTCTTCATTTTGGCTTGTGAAGCGGAAGGGACGAACCTCATTCAATTCATTGCGAGTTTCAAGGAAGGGATAGCTCTTATCCGAAAGATACAGCACTGAAAAAAAACGACCATTTTGATCTTTTTGCCAATCTAAAAACTCCGTGACAATCAGACTTGCTGGTTTAAATACTTTTCCTCTTGGGATTGAGTCATTAAAAAATTCGAATCCCTGATGAAGACCTGACTTTCTCATGATTGGAGATCCTGAAGAGAAAAAGGATGTGCGGAATTTATTTTGATATAATATTTCAGGAAGTGTCACAGCAAGTGGGGTCAAAATATCTTGATTATGATGAACTTGAGTTTGAAAAGGGTACTGGCCCGTCAAAATGGAGGACATGGATGCGCGTGACAGTAAAGATGGCGTCATGGCATGGGAGTATCGAACTCCTTCTTGACATAAAATTTGGAAACCAGACCTAGGGGTCGTCGTCGGTTCGCCAGCACAAGGAAGGTCTGTTGCGCCTAGCCCTTCCACAGCAATGATAAGAACAGACTGTGGTTGATTCAGATTTTGACACCCGACCAGCAGTAAAACAAGAAAGCTTGGAAAGAAGTTATGAAACATTGTTTTCATCAGAGTTAATTTCAGGATTCAAGGCTTCCGTCATTTCGTCAAGGGGATTGAGAATTGTTTGACCGCATGTTCTTCATTTGTTGATAATGGATGTACCCTAGGTGGGTATTCCGTGAAAAGGTGGGTTTATGTTGAATGAGAAAATTTTTGCAGTTGCACATTATGCTGATCAAGCAGTTCTTTGGTTGTTGCTCTTTATCAGCGTTTTAAGTGTAGGAATGATTTTGGAAAGATTCTTTACTCTTCGACGTCTTTCATATGAGAGTGGAAAAGTACGCTCTCGCCTGCGTTTGATTATTTCCAGTCAAAGCTGGCAAGATGTGGAAGATATTTCTCGAGATATCGAAACCCTCGAGGGACGTTTTGCCAGTTACGCCATGAAACATTTAAAAGAAAATGGATCAAAGGGCTTAGAGGAGCTTTATCACAGCTTCGTATTAAGTGAAAAACCAGATCTTGAAAAGTTTTTAGGATTTTTAGCAACAGTGGGTTCCAATGCTCCATATATAGGATTGTTTGGAACTGTTTTGGGGATTATGAAGGCTTTTCATGATTTATCTCAGGCAACTGATGCTGGTCAACAGACGGTGATGGCGGGTATCTCAATGGCTCTGGTAGCAACAGCGACAGGTCTTCTTGTGGCGATTCCGGCTGTGGGTTTTTACAATTACTATCAACGTTTAGTGAAGGGTATCTTGCAGAATTTAGAAAGTCTCAAAGAAGTATGCATGGCTTACGCTAAGAAAAAAGGAATTTAGTATGGCCTCAAAGTCATCTTTCGATCAAGATGAAGTGATCAGTGAAATCAACGTTGTTCCTTTGGTGGATATCATTCTTGTTGTTTTGATCATATTTATGGTCACAGCACCGATGATCATGAAGCCTTCGATTCAAGTCAATTTACCCAAAGCCTCCAGCGGGGAAAAATCTATCCCGACACAGTTGAATATTACTTTGACTGTGGATGGTAAAATTATTCTGAATGGCCAGATTGCCACGGAAGATAATGTGAAAGAAAAATCAATACAAGAGCTTGCCAAAGATGCTGAAGTCCAAGCTGTTATTTCAGCTGACAAAGATGTGCCTCACGGAAAAGTTGTCAGTATCATTGATGTTGTCAAAACGGCAGGTGTTAAAAAGTTTGCGATCACGATCGAGCAAGCTAAGTAATATTGCTGAAGGTCTATTATGGATTTTTTTCTGAAACTTGATCCAGGATAGGGTTCACATAGATATGAACTGTTCTTAAAATCGATTTTCGATCTTTCAGTACAATTTTATTTTCACCTGGATTGAGGTGAATGAGATCTGTTGTGAATGCATTTTTATCTTTAGCAAAAACAGAAGCCGTAAAGCCATTGCTCTCGTTGATAATTTTAAGTCCATCCGGTTTTCCCAAGAGCTTGCAAGGGTTGCTTTGAATTTTTAATCTTAAGCTGTGAATAGTTTTTTGATACTCAGTGCTTTGGCAGTCCAGGTCCAAGTTTTCAACTTGAAGACGGTAGACTTGTGCTTCTTTTTCTGTCGCATCGCTTGTTGTGGACGCAGATTCATCAATTTGATTCGCTGGCTTTCGAGAATCTTTGGATAACTCTAAAGTATGAGTTTCTGCAGACATATCCATTCTTTCAACAGTATTGTCATCCTGGGATAGAGAACGAAGTGTAGGAATGCCTAGCATGAACACCAGAAGCAGTGTTAAGAGGATGAAATGATTTTCTTGTTTCACGTTGTGAGGCATGAAAACTGTTCGGCAAATATTTGACAGGACTTGATAGATTTTCGCCTTCGGAAAGTTCTGATTTTGTCAGGATTTGGTTTTATTTCTCTTGCTGTCCATAATTGAGACACTTTTTTGACGCTTTTCAGATTGTGAAACAGGCCGTTACGAAATGCAGGACCTCATTGCTCTTGCTTCAGAGATTCGTTACAGTACCGACCTATGGACGGTGTGCTAAAGATGATTGAATTAAAAAAAAGGTCCGATATCCACTGGGCAAGAAAAATTTGGCACATGGCAGGAGTCAGTTTTATCGCTGTTCTCTATGCTTTGATACCTGAACGAATAAGCCTTATCTTGCTCCTCACATCCTTTCTTATTTTTGTGCCCATGGATATTTTTCGTCAACGTTACGAATGGTTCAACCAGTTTATGGTATCGTTTTTTCGTCCCATACTTCGACAGAGTGAAGTTCATCGCCTTGCGGGGACAAGCTATTTATTGACGGGAGTTTTGATTGTTGCCTTTCTTTTTCCGCGTCCTATTGTGCAAATGACTTTGTTGTTTTTGGCCTTTGCAGATCCTCTGGCAAGTTATGTTGGGATTCGCTACGGGAAAGATAAAATTTTCCGTCATAAGAGTTTGCAAGGCACACTGGCGGCAATGTTTGTTTGTGCGGTGATTTGTTTTGTTTATTTGTACACGCATAATATTTTAGTGGATCATATTTTTGGAGTCAGTTTGGCCGCTGGAATTATAGGAGCTCTTTCGGAGCTTATTCCTGTCGGTAAATTGGATGATAATCTCACGTTGCCAGTCCTGAGTGCATCGGCCTTGTGGTTGATGTTTTATTTATTAGGTGCCTTGTAAATTATTTTCACACGGGGGAGATTGTGGATATGTCACGAGATATTGGAGAAGATGTCGGGAATCCAGAAAAGAAAAGTCAACAGGTGCATTTTCGAATGCATCCAGGCAGTGATTCTCAAGAGTCTTTGCATGATCATCCTGAAAATATTGAAGGCCGCATTGTCACCTCGGCGGGAGTACGAAAAAAGCTGTCCATGCATATTTATATTCTTCCTAATCTTGTCACGACGGGAAATATTTTTTGCGGATTTTATTCCATTGTTCATGCGATCAAAGGTGAATTTCTGGTCGCAGCCTATGCAATTGTTGTCGCAGCAATTTTTGATTTGATGGATGGTCGATTGGCTCGTTTAACTCGATCGACTAGTAAGTTTGGGGCAGAGTATGACTCTCTTTGTGATTTGACCAGTTTTGGTGTGGCACCTGCAATTTTGCTTTTCCAATGGGCCTTGAATCCTTTCGGTCGTATTGGTTGGCTGGCCAGTTTTTTATTTGTTACCTGTGGAGCTCTTCGTTTGGCTCGATTCAATGTGCAGGCGGGGGTCGTAGAGAAAAACTATTTCCAAGGATTACCCATTCCAATGGCCGCAGGGATTGTGGCTTCATCCGTCTTAGCTTTTCAAGATTTGGAATTAGAGGCCATGGGAAATATTGGCTTGCTGTTGATGACTTTTTTATTAGCCTTGGTCATGGTCAGCACGTTTCGTTATCGCAGCTTTAAGGACTTAGATTTAAAAGAAAGAATGCCATTCCGTTATCTGGTTTTAGGAGTTGGAGTCATTGCTGTGGTGGCATTGCGTCCCGAGGTCATGTTGTTTGTTCTCTTTTTGACTTACGCAAGTTTAGGGGCGGTTTTCGGTTTTTTGAAATTAGGAAAAAACGTGCGTAAACTTCGTCCCAGCGTTTATATGCCCGCCAACGTTCAGGGGGAGCATGATTTAATTTTAGAAGATGATGATGAAATCATTCCCGAGGGAAATAAAAAATAATGAATTCGAACTCAACAAAATTGTATTCTGTTGCAGTGATAGGAGCCACAGGTGCAGTTGGAAAAATGTTTCTTCAGAAGCTAGAAGAAGAAAATTTTCCAGTTGGAAGTCTGCACTTGTTTGCCAGTGATCAATCGGCAGGTAAGCAGATTCAATTTTTGAATCAGGAATACAAAGTTCAAAGTCTTTCAAAAGAAAAAATTCCAAGGGTTGATTTTGCTTTCTTTAGTTCCGGTGATGAAATTAGTCAGACTTGGGCTCAAAGCTTCGTGGATCATGGGGCCTGGGTGATTGATAATTCTGCGGCTTTTCGCATGCAACCAGATATTGATTTGGTTGTTCCAGAAGTGAATGGAGATTTATTATCTCAGAAAAAGGCGCGCATCATTGCCAACCCGAATTGCAGTACGATCCAATTGGTTCTTCCTTTGTCTGCTCTTCAGAAAAAATTTGGAATACAACAAGTGATTGTTTCTTCCTATCAAGCCGTCAGTGGAGCTGGGCAACCTGGTCTGGATGAGCTTCAACAGCAGAGACGCGGGCAGAAGTCTTCTGTCGCTGAAGTTTTTGCTCGCCCCATTGATCAGAATTGCATTCCTCAGATTGGAAGTTTGGATGAGATGGGTTTGTCTTCAGAAGAGCGAAAAGTTCAAAGTGAAACCAAGAAAATACTTCGTGATTCAAGTTTGCATGTCAGTGCGATGACGGTGCGAATCCCTATTCAGAATGTGCACAGTGAATGTGTATGGGTCCGACTAAAGTCGAGAGCCACAAAACAGGATGTCATCCATGCTCTTCAGCAGCAACAAGGTTTAGTTGTTGCAGTAAAGGATGGGGACTATCCAACTGCCTTGGATGTTGATGGTAAAGATCCTGTTTTTGTGGGACGTATTCATCAGGATTCTGAGGATCCTTACTTATGGAAGATGTGGGTGGTTGCTGATAATTTGCGGAAGGGTGCTGCGACAAATGGTCTTCAGATTGCGCAAAGAATTTTACGTGACCAATCTATTCAGCAGGGCTAGGTCCGGAAGCTTTTTTTGACAACTTGAGTCTGTGCATGTTCTCCTGAAGTCTCAGCAGGAGGCTTTTTTATGTCGGGTCCTATCTCTGGAAGAACCATTCTTAAGAAATCAGTGATCCCATTTTTTCTTTTATGGAGTTTTTCTGCTGAAGCAAAAATAAAATTGCTTTCGGTAACAGGAGCTTCCAATTTTATTTGGAATACCACCATTGATGGGGGCACCATTTATGGAGGTGTCGCTGGAACATGCACTTCGACCGACCAAGATGGAAGTAGCACTTGCGATAGCTGCAAGAATGCGCGCACACCTGCGACGGCTTATACAAGTACAATACTGTCTTGCAATTCAAAAAGTATTTATAGCAGTTTGGCATTGCATATTGAATTCAGTACAGACAATAAAGATCTGTTCACATCAACTTCTGCTATTGAAGCCCGTCAGGGAACAAGCAATATCACATTGAAGTCTTCAAGCATTGTGACAACGGTGAAAACGAATACAAGTTTATATGCAGATATTTTGTGGAGTGATATTTGCCCCGACGTCTTTGACTCAACGAAAGGGTATTGTTCAACAACCAGTTTAGTTGTGGGTATCAATACCCGTGGTGATGGCGCCACAGCGATGACAGAACAGATGACATTTACGCTTGCGGCAAGGGGTATTTACTCCAGCGACAAAGATTATCATACCAGCGCAACGGCAACGACGGATTGCTCTTTATCCAACGAGGGTTTTTGTTATTTCGAAGTGGCTCCCGGGGATGAAAAAGTTTACTTAAAAAACTTCAGTTACAACAGCACGACTTATCCTCAAACAGGTGTGACCAGCGTACCCTATTCTGGGGTTCGGATTTATTATCAAAAGGGAACTGATTTAACTTCTTTGAATTTGTCGACAGCCTCTTATAAAGACTTAAATGTGGATACAACTGCGGATCCTGTGACGGTGAATCCTGTGACTATCAAAGATTTGACCAATAAGACGACCTATTCTTTTATGATGGCAAATTTGGATGCGGCCGGGAATGTGTCTTTTTTTTCCAATCCCAATACTTTTTTTAATGCCACATTTCACAGCGCAACTCCCGACGAAGTGGTAGGAGCCTTAGACGGTCAGAAGTGTTTTATCGCCACAGCGGCATTTGGTTCCGCATGGGCCCCACCTGTACGAGTTCTGCGCAACTTCCGAGATAGTTTTCTTCTGAGCCATAGTTGGGGTCGAGATTTTGTCAGGTGGTATTATCAAAATAGTCCCGAGTGGGCGGATAAAATCAAACAAGATGAGCACCTTAGGACGGCTGTTCGATTGGCATTGTGGCCTGTGGTTTTTGTGGCGGATTTGTTTTTGCATCCTTGGATGTGGGGGGTGTTGTTGGGATTAGCGATTTTATTTTGGAAAATGAGAAAGTCTCAATCTAAGAATATTCTAGGATTCTTTTTTCTTATTTTACTTTTCGCAACGTCATCGTCACTTGTTCATGCGGAAGAATTATTAAAACCTGGGGCAGTTCAGGAGGATGAAGTTATTCCTCTTAAAGAAGAAGGATCCGTCGAGTTAGAGAAACCTCCTCAGGAGCCGCCCTTTGTGAAGGAAGAAGAGTTTCCAGTTGCCAAGGATGAGGTCAGTGTCGAAAAAAAGGAAGAAAAATCAAAGGAAAGTCTTTCAGAATCACATCCGATGATTCGTCCAGGAATACAAAAAAT
>JACCDG010496987.1_pt1 | contig 16108 bp, 15 predicted proteins | sample 7442471 | NCBI WGS metagenome assembly JACCDG01 (sample SAMN15323444, study PRJNA562643) | freshwater metagenome | isolation source: river surface water | place: USA:Blue River Watershed | collected 2017-08-17 | reverse complement strand
AGGCAGCGTGGGGTGCTCGGGCGGCAGGCCCAGCACGGTGCTGCCTTTGCTCTTACTGCTGATCGGCTCGTCGGCACCGCCGCGAAGGCGGTACTGGTAGCGGGCTGTCATCAGCGCAAAGCGGGTGGGGGAGCACACGGGCGAGTTGGCATAACCCTGTGTGAACTTCAGACCACCTGCAGCCAACTGGTCTAGCACGGGCGATACCTTGCCGAACTTCGCGTCGCGGCCGCCATAGCAGCCGAGATCCGCAAAGCCTAGGTCATCGGCCACGATGAAGATGATGTTGGGCCGTTTTTTGCTGACGTGTGTCATGTTTTGATGGTTTGGATCTGTACTGGTTCAGATTTCTAAATGAAGAGAAATTTCTCTTCATTTAGGGTCAGCTTTCACGCAACGTAATGTGTGAATTTGGTGTCAAGGAAGGCCTCCATTCCCTCAATGCCAGATTCACTGCCGTAGCCGCTGTCTTTGACTCCACCAAAAGGCGCTTCTGGTACAGAAACGCCCATGCCGTTGATGGCCAGGCTGCCCACTTCAAGACGCTCTGAGACCGACAAGATGGTTTTCGCCGAATCAGTGAACAAATAGCCAGCCAACCCATAGGGATTGTTGTTGGCCATTCCAAGGGCTTGTTCCAATGTTTCGTAGGGCATGGCGCTCGCTACAGGCCCAAAGGGCTCTTCTGTCAACACAGGTGCATTCAGCGGCACATCAGCCAGCAAGGTTGGAGCTACAAAGCTGCCTTGCTCTGGCGCCAAGCCCGTCACAGAGCGAGCCCCCATAGCGACAGAACGTTCGATTAGGTCGCGTACCGCCGATTGCCGCCGTGTACTCGCCACAGGGCCCATTTGAGTGCTGCTTTCAATACCCGAACCCACTCGCAAAGCCTGCATGGCTGCGCCAAAGGCATCCAAAAAATCGCCGTAGATTCGCTTTTCCACATAGAAGCGCGTCGGAGCCAAACAGGCCTGGCCTGCGTTGCGAAACTTGTGTTGGACCATCAAATTGACTGCACGCTGCAGGTCAGTGTCGCCACAAATGATCACTGGGGCGTGCCCACCCAACTCCAATGTGATGCGCTTGAGGTGCTGCGCTGCCATGCCCGCCAAATGACGCCCCACGGGGACTGAGCCGGTGAATGTAACTTTCCGGATGATGGGAGACCGAATAAGGATCTCTGACACTTCACTGGGAACGCCGTAGATCAATTGCAAAACACCAGCCGGCAATTCTTGATTAAGGCACTCGACCATGGCTGCTACGCTAGCTGGCGTTTCTTCGGCCCCTTTGACGATGATGGAGCAGCCAGCTGCCAAGGCTCCGCCAATTTTGCGTGCTGACAAAACCAAGGGGAAATTCCATGGCGAAAAAGCAGCTACCGGACCGACTGGAAATTTGAGCACGTCCATTCGGCTGTTGGGTAAACGTGCTGGGACCACTCGCCCATAGACACGTCGCGCTTCTTCGGCATACCACTTGATCAGGTCGGCAGCCATGGCACATTCAGCCCGCGCTTCAGCCAAAGGCTTACCTTGCTCCAAAGTCAACAAGGTGGCAATGCGTTCTGTGTTTTCACGCAAACGAGCAACCCCACGCTCGAGCCTTGCACACCGATCATGGGCGGGCACTTGGCGCCAATGCTCAAAAGCCTTTTGCGTTGTTTGCAAGGCCAATTGCAGGTCATCCGTGCTGGCAAGCCCCAATTCTCCCAGTAACTCACCGTTGGCAGGATTTCGAACTGGCGAGCGTTGGGCATGGCGACCCGATCGCCACTCGCCACCCAACAACATGGGTGGGCATTCGTAAGTCAAAGTGGTGGTGCTCATATGTTGCGTCCCCCATCTACATCCAAACAAACGCCGGTAAGGAAACTCGCATCATCTGATGCAAGGAAAGCTACAGCTGAAGCCACATCATTGGGCTGGGTAAAACGTCCGAGAGGGATACGCGCAAGAAATTTTTCTCTGTTAGCGGGGGTGTCCTCCATGCCCATGAAGTCGGCCATCATTGGGGTTTCACCGATCATGGGATTGACCGCATTGATGCGAATACCCCCTCGAGCAAATTCCAGAGCCAACCCCTTGGTAATGTTGATCATGGCCGCTTTGCTTCCGCTGTACCAAGTTAACCCAGGCCCTGGCCGTACACCAGTGGTGGACGCAACGTTGACCATCACGCCATGACCTTGTGCCGTGAAGTGTGGCAAAGCGAACTGCGCTGACCAATAGAGACTTTTCAGATTTACTCTATAAACTCGGTCAAACTCTTCTTCGGTCACTTGTAAAGCGGGCTTATTGCGGTGGGTAGTGCCAGCGTTATTGACAACAATATGCAGCCCACCTAGTTGCTCGATGGTGCTAGCCACCATGCTTTGGTAATCCGCCTGTTGTGCCACATCGCACGGCATGGCCGCTGCACGGCCGCCTGCTGCGGTCAATTCAGCGGCCATTCGATTTGCCCCTTCAGCATTCAGGTCGGCAACCATCACAGCCGCACCACACTGGCTTAACCGCCGCGCAATAGCCGCGCCAAACCCCGATGCGCCACCTGTCACGATGGCTACTTTGTTTTTCAATTGCATGGTCATCTCTTTCAAATATCTAAAACCAATGAACCGCCACCGCATCGCGAGACACAGACCATAATGCGACGCTGTTCTGCACGCTCCTCTGGGGTGAGCACAAAATCAAGGTGTTGCACCTCACCAGAAAGCACTGAGGCTTCGCAGGTGCCACAAATGCCTTCTCGGCATGACCATGGGTAATCCACTCCCAGTCGCTCCATGGCATCAAGCACGCTCTCGTTTTCGTTGACAGTGGTACTCAGCCCGGATTTTTGGAGCTTCAGCTCAAATGGTTTGCGCCCACTGGTGCTGACATCTGCGCCTTTAAAGCGCTCCATGCGTACCGACCCAGATGTCCAGTGGGCCGTAGCAGCAGTGAGTGCATCCAGCATGGGGGCTGGGCCGCAGGCATAGACCGCACCCCACTGCTGTTGTTGCAAGCGGGAGGAGAGATCCATTGGGCCGCCTTGCTCATCGTCAAAATGCAGATGCAAACGTCCTTTGGCCAGGTTCTTGATCTCTTCTAGATAAGCTAGACGTGGTGCAGAGCGAGCGCTGGCCCACAACTCAAAGTCCAGCCCTTGATGATCACAGGCCTGGGCCATGGCATAGATGGGAGTGATGCCGATGCCCCCAGCCAATAACAAAACTCGGCGGTGCTCGGGTGCCATCTCAAACAGATTTCGCGGTGCACTGACCCGCATGGCCTGCCCCGCCTTGAGCCTGTCATGGATCCAGACCGAGCCCCCACGACTGTTAGCGTCTAAGCCAACCGCAACCACATAGGAGTCCGCACTCTTTTGCCCTGTGGCATTGACCAATGAATACTGGCGCACGAGGCCGTTGGGCAAGGCAAGGTCGATGTGTGCTCCGGCTTGTGCAGCGGGCAAGCTCTGCCCTGATTTGTGGCGAAGTTCTATCGCCAGCACATCACGCGCCACTGCGCGCACACTGCTGACGATGACATCAATATCGACACTCATGTCGGGTTTCCAGAAGGGTTTTGTGCTTCAGCCTTAGCCAAGCGATCGAGTAACCAGCGCGCTTGGTTGAGACCGGCATCGGCTGCGATTGGAACCATCGGCCGATTGGGCACAAGACTGAGGATCTTTTGTTGCCCTTCGATGACCGTGCGATCCTCTTCAAAAGCCACCACGACGTTTTGGAAAATCTTTTCGGTCATGGCCTCATCGTCGAGGTCAAAATTTCGCGCTTGGCAAAACCAATAATGGCTGGTGGTTTCGGTCTCAGGTGTCTGAATCGAGGTGTGACGGAACTGCACCGCCTCTGGGACGCGATGACCATCCGCAGCACCGGTTCCTGCTGGGGCAGACCCAGCGTCCATTCGCAACAAAGCAGGTGGTGACCATTGGTAAATTTGCCAGCGGTCGACCTTGCCCTCGAACTTGGCCACGCTCTTGTGCAGATTGGGCATCTCATCATTGAGGTACCAGCGGCTTATGGATAAGGTGCCGTTACCGGTGGTATTGCGCTCAATTTTTGGTTTCAGATCAGCAGCACTGTCAGTGCCGAGTGTGGTGGGGTGAACCCAAGCCAAGTGCGTGAAGTCCAACAAGTTGTCAATGATCAACTTGTAATTGGCTTGGTAATGGATATAGCCGGGCTTCATGCGCCAATCAGCTGAGTCATGCCAAAAATAATCGACGATGTCATCAGGATTGGCATTTGCTGGATCACCCATCCAGATCCAGACCAGTCGATTACGTTCTACAACTGGGTATCGCTTGACGCAGGTTTTGGGAGGGATTTGGGCTTGCCCCGGGATTTCCACGCAGGCCCCAGAGGGGTCGAATTTCAAGCCGTGGTACATGCACCTCACACAGTCGCCTTCCTTACGGCCCATGTGGAGAGGGGCCGAGCGGTGGCAGCATCGGTTTTCTAGCGCCACCACTTGGCCGCGTGTGTCGCGGTACAACAACACTGGCTCATTGAGCAAAGTTCTTTGAAACAGACCATCTTGGGGAACTTCGATATCCCAAGCGGCTACATACCAGCAATTTCGAATGAACATGACTGAGTCTCCTATCGCGTTTGACACGATCCTAGTGGGCCTCAGTGCATTAAACAAATCGATTTATTGCAGATATGATCTGTTTTTTGAATCACTCAAAGGTCTTGAAGTGAAACTGCAAACGCTGCAAGCGCTGATTTACATTGAAGAAGTGGGCAGCGTGCGCGCTGCAGCACAATTGCTGCATATTTCTCAGCCAGCCTTGTCAGCCGCCATCCAGCAACTGGAGGAAGAGTTAAAAGCGCCTTTGCTGACTCGCACGAAGCGAGGTGTAACGCTGACCTCGTTTGGGCATGCCTTCATGAAACATGCGCGGCTGATTGTTTCGGAGAGTCGACGAGCTCATGAAGAAATTGATCAATTGCGCGGGCGCTGGGAAGGGAACATCACTTTTGCCACTTCCCCTGCCATTGCGCTAGGTGCATTACCTCAGGCCTTGGCCAGCTTTGCTAAAGAATTTCCATCTGTGACTGTCAACGTACGCGATGGTTTATACCCATCTGTATCCCCACAGCTTCGTGATGGTAGTTTGGACTTTGCACTTACGGCCGCTCACAAACACGATCTGGATGCCGACTTGGAAGCACAAGCTCTGCATGTGAGTGATGTTGTGATCGTTTGCCAGAAAGGCCACCCCAAAGCCCTCGCCACTCAGCTGTCCGAACTCAAAGATTGTTTATGGGCTTTTTCAAGTGCACCGAGGGGGCCTGGTGCCATCATCCGTGATGCATTCGCACGTAAAGGCTTGCCTGAGCCTCGGATGGGCATCGTGTGCGAATCCTTCTTGGCCCTGCCTGGTGTCATTGCACATTCGGAAATGCTCACCACCATGCCGCGGGCTCTCTATGAACACAATGCATTCAAACATCTCTTGTGCAGTGTTCCCCTTGATGAACCTGTACCCAGTCCGACCATCTACGTTCTGAGGCGACACGATCTACCCCTCACGCCCGCCGCTTCTGGACTGATTCGCTGGATTCAGCACCACGCCCTTCAACTGGGGCGTTAAATCATGGAGTGGACCGATTGGCTGTATCCAGCCATTGTTTTAGGTTTGGGTTACCTTGTTTTGGGAATCACTGGGTTTGGTTCAGCGTTGGTCACGGTACCTTTGTTGGCTTGGATATGGCCATTGCCAGAAGTAGTAGTGCTGGCCATTTTGTTGGATATTCCCGCTTCCATATTGCATGGCGGTCTGAATTTTCGCCAAGTCAGATGGAATGCTCTGAATGCCATGCTGCCTGGCATGGCGGTGGGCTCTGTTGTGGGTTTATGGCTTCTGGGTCAACTCGACAAACGCTGGCCGCTGTTCGTACTCGGGATCTACATCGCTATCGTTGGACTTCGAGCACTAAGGGTGGCGGCTACACCCACAACTACGACCGCCTCCCGTTGGGGCTATCACGCAGGCAGCACGGTATTGGGCGTTGTTGAAGTGATGTTTGCAACGGCAGGCCCAGTTGTCTTGGCGCTGTTACAACGGCGCTTGCCGAATGTTGCCGAAATTCGAGCCACAGTTCCCGTGGTGATGGTTGTGGCTGGCTCGGTGGCCATCGCCGTACTGGCTATTTCAGATCAGGTTAACAGTGCTCAAACCTTTGAACGTTGGATCATTGGCCTTCCAATAGCCGCTCTTGGGGTACTGATTGGCAACCGACTGGCAAAGCAAATTCCGGCGGTCATCATGAAAAGAACCATTGCGTTGCTGCTGATTGCCAGTGGCTTGTCCTTGACCCGTCATATCTGGCTTTAAAAACGATCGTTTGCAACTTTGAAGGCTCCTAGTAGCTTTCACAGAGATGTCACGCCTGTGATTTGTTTTTCTGATCAATGGCTCAAAAAATCGATTTGCATCTTGCACAAGCCGTTCCCTATCATTCAATCCGTTCATCACATAACAGGAGACAACCGTGAACCTTCGTCGCTCCCTTCTCGCCTGCGCGCTAGCGCTGACCCTGCCCCTGAGCGGTATCGCGCAAAGCAACACACTGCTGCTCAACAGTTTTCTTGCACCTCAACATCCGGTGACCAGCATGGTCATCAAGCCTTGGGCTGAAAGAATTGGCCAGGTGACCGAAGGTCGTGTGAAGGTTGATGTAGCGCCATCAAGTCTGGCGGCACCCCACCAGCAAATAGCGAGCGTGAACAAAGGAGTCTTTGATGTTGCCTATCAGTTCCATGGGCTCATGGCTGAGCAGGTCAAACTCAACCAAATTGCTCATCTTCCTTTTGTCAACACCACTTCGCGCGGAAGTTCAGTCGCTTTGTGGCGCACTTACCAAAAACATTTCGCCAAGGTCAAGGAAATCGAAGATGTTCATGTGCTCGGCATGTTCGTCTTGCCCCCAGGTGTTTTCTACGGCATGAAGGGCCCTATTGATGGCATGGACAAGCTCAAGGGACGTAAGGTTTACGCCTTGCCCGGTGTGCCTGCAACACTTCTTCAGGCAGCAGGTGCTGGCGTGGTGGCAGCACCTGCTGCCCGCAGTCATGAAATCGTATCGGGAAAGACCGTAGATGCTTTTGCTGGCTACTCGGTGTCGGATGCCAACGGTCTGAAGACCTTATCCTACGCTACAGACGTCACAGACATTACGGGTAATCTGACAGCCCCATCATTTGTCTTGTTCATCAACAAAAAGCGCTGGACTGGATTGTCTGAAAAAGATCGTAAAGCCATTGAATCTATCAGCGGTGAAGCGCTTGCTCAGAGCATGAAGATGTATGACGATCTGGAAATCAAAGCGCGCGCAGATGCTGCAGCCAGTGGCATCAAGTTTCATAGGGCCAGTGACAGTTTCAACAAAGACCTACAGGCCTTGGGTGCTCCGCTCACCCAGTCATGGCTAACCGATGCTCAAAAGTTGGGGGTGAACGGTCGTGAGGCTCTTGACTTTTATCGCACTGAGGCCATTGCCAACCGCTGAACAGCGACGCTAGGGCTCTTGGCTTAGCCAAGAAGCCCTTCAATTTGGTTGGAGTTCAACATGTTTGTAAAAAATGCTTGGTATGTAGCAGGGATGTCTGTGGAGTGCACAGACAAACCACTAGCCCGTACATTCCTGAATGAAAAGGTGGTTTTGTTCCGTACGGCGGTTGGCACAGCAGTAGCCTTGGAAGATCGTTGCTGCCACCGCTTTGCCCCACTATCCCTAGGCGATGTGGAAAGTCATGGCATCCGTTGCCGCTACCACGGCATGGTTTTTGACGATAACGGGCAATGCGTGGAAATTCCTGGGCAAGCCCAAATTCCCCCCGGTATGTGCGTCCGCAGCTTTCCCCTTGTTGAGCGACACAACTTGCTTTGGATATGGATGGGTGATCCAGTCAACGCCAACCCTGACGAGATTGTTGATGTCCACTGGAACGGAGCTCCAGGGTGGCCTACTGCCACCGGGTATATCCACTACCAAGCAAACTACCAACTGATAGCAGACAACCTGCTGGACTTCACCCACCTGACGTTTGTACACCGGACGACCCTGGCGAACAATGCTTTCCCCAATGCGCGTCCAGAAATCACGCCGTTTGAACGGGGCATCCGTTTAAACCGAGTGATTCACAATTGTGATCCCTCGCCTTTGCATGGCATGGCGGGGAAGTTTGAGGGCAAAGTGGATTTTTGGAATCGCCAGGTTTGGTGGCTTCCTTCGATCTTTGAAAACTGGGCCGGGTCTGTGCCACTGGGTGAGGGCGAGCCACATGAACGAGAGGGTGCATTACACCTGCGCCACTTTTCGTTGCTCACCCCAGAAACTGACCAAACAACACATTATTTCTGGTTGCAGCCCTGCCAGTTTCCCCATGACGACGCCAGCATGATTGATCGCGTAGGCCAAGGCATTGCCACCGCATTTGCAGAAGATCGCTGGGTCATCGAGGCGCAGCAAACTGTGATCAACAGCCAGCCAGATGCAAAGATGAAATCTGTGCGCAACGATGCAGCACTGGGACGTGTGCGGTATATGACTGAACGTTTGCTAGAGCAGGAAGCGGCAGTATCGGCTCAAACCATTTCCATTGCCAAGGCGGATTGATATGCAAATTCAAGCCGCTGTACTGAATACACCTCAAGGTCAACTGGAGATTGAAACACTGGAGCTAGAAGCGCCACGTGAGCTTGAAATTCGGGTGCGTTTGGTAGCAACAGGTGTCTGCCATACCGACATTTCCGTGATGGGTCGACCGTTCCCAGTGTCACAACCTATTGTGCTGGGCCATGAGGGTACGGGGATAGTGGAATCCATTGGCAGTGCGGTTACCAAAGTGAAAGTTGGCGATCGTGTGGTCCTGAGCTACAACTTTTGCGGCGAATGCCCAAGTTGTCAACGACATGCACCCAGTTACTGCCACTACTTTTTTGGGCATAACTTTCTGGGTCAGCGTCGTGATGGCAGCACCGCTTTATCCCGTCAAGGACAACCCGTTCGGCATAACTTTTTCGGACAGTCATCATTTGCCACCCATTGCCTGTGCAGCGAGAACAACGCAGTGAAAGTGCCGGACTCTGTACCAAATGAGGTTTTCGAACTGTTGGGGCCACTGGGTTGCGGCATTCAGACCGGTGCAGGTGCTGTCATCAATGTGCTCAAACCACAAATGGGAGAATCTTTCGTTGTCTTTGGAGCGGGTGCTGTTGGTCTGGCGGGTTTGATGGCGGCTAAAGCTATTGGTGCCGCTGTTCTAATTGCTGTCGACAAGGTGCCTGAGCGATTGACCCTTGCCACTGATTTGGGTGCAACGCATACTGTCTTGGCCGATGGTCAGACCGACGTGGTGGCCCGCATTCGAGAGATCACAGGCGGCGGCGCTCAATGCAGCTTGGACACCACAGCTGTCAGTGTTGTACTTCGACAAGCCTTGGATTGTCTCGGATCATTGGGACGCTGCGGCTTTGTTGGCGGCGCTCCTTTGGGTACCACTTTGGAAGTGGATGTGCGAGACATGATGCTCAACGGTAAGACGTTGCGCGGTATTGTTGAGGGCGACGCCAATGCAGACGCGTTTATTCCCGATCTGATCCGGATGCAAGCACAGGGCAGTTTCCCTTTTGAAAAATTAATGAAAATCTACCCTTTTGATGCCATCGACCAGGCGATAAAAGATGCCAAATCTGGTGTCACTGTTAAACCTGTTTTGAGAATGCCTGCTTGACTGACCCCGACTCAGCCAAACCAGCACCTATGAGACCAAAAACATGAACAACAACAGCTCTGCTTTACAAGCAAACCGTTCGGATCTGCTATTTCGCGTATTGGGGTGGCTGAGCGCACTTCCAGTGGCATTGATCGTGGTTTTGACATTTGCAGATGTATTTGCCCGCTACGTTTTTTCCTCACCTGTCCGTGGAAGCATGGAGATTATTGAATTTGCTATGGCTTTAGTCATTTTTACGGCACTGCCATTAGTGACTCGTCAACGAGAGCATGTCACTGTCAGTCTGATAGACGGTATGGTCAAAAGTTTGCGCAGTAAAAAAATAAAAATTATTTTGTGCGATGCCGTCAGCGCCTTGGCGCTGGGTCTTCTGACATGGCGTTTGTACTTACAAGGATTGGATGATCTGCAATCGGGCTCCGCCACGATCGTACTTAACTTACCTCACGCCCCACTGAGCTTTGCATTGACATTTTTCGCTGGTCTAACGACCTGCTTGGTATTGGCACTAATCTGGCAAACATTGACCAGCCATGAGGGGGTAGTATGACCGCAGCACTGATTGGCTTTGCCGCTGTTTTTTTGCTGGCATTTGCAGGCGTTCCACTGGCTTTTGCCATGCTGCTTGCCGGTGTAGGCGGTTACGCGGCCCTGCGCGGAATCGATCCATCGCTCCACATGTTGGGTCAAGTTGTCGTGGATGCATCCACGAACTACGGCATGTCTGTATTGCCCATGTTTATTTTGATGGGCTTGTTTGTCCACAAAGCCGATATCAGTGGTGAGCTTTACGACGCAGCCAATGCATGGCTTGGCCATCTTAAAGGTGGGTTGGCACACGCTACGCTCGCTGCATGCGGTTTGTTTGCGGCCATCTCGGGCAGCTCGATCGCTACAGCGGCCACCATGACCAAGGTGGCAATGCCTCCTATGCGCCGCTTGGGTTATCACGACAGCCTGTCTACCGGCACAGTTGCTTCTGGTGGTGTATTGGGTGTACTTATTCCCCCTTCGGTGCCGCTTGTTATCTTTGGTTTGCTCACCGAGACCGATATCCGACAACTATTCATTGCAACCGTTATTCCGGGTATTTTGTTGCTCATTCTTTTTCTGGGCGCGGTTTGGGTCACCTTGATGCTGAATCCTGCGCTAGGTCCGCGGGGCACGCGCTTGCCAATCAAAGCGCGCTTTTTAGCTTTGAAAGGTGTCTGGTCAACGATCGTGTTGTTTGCCTTTGTGATGGGCGGCCTTTACGGAGGCGTTTTCACAGCCACTGAATGCGCTGGTATGGGTGCCTCTGGGGCATTACTGATTGCAGTTGCTCGTCGAAAGATGAATTTTCAGGCAGCGCTTGAATGTCTGAAGGAGACAGCCTCAACAACTGCCATGATCTTTGCGATCGTCTTCGGTGCGCTTGTTTTCGCAAATTTCATCACACTTTCTGGACTCACTTTTCAGTTGGTTGAGTGGATCAAAAACAGCGGCTTCTCGCTGTTGGGCGTTCTTTTGGTGATGGTGCTGATTTACCTGGTCTTAGGCGCCCTAATGGAAGCAATGGGATTGCTGCTGCTAACCGCGCCTATCTTTACAGTTATTGCAGTTGAATTGGGTGCGTCGCCAATTTGGTTTGGTATTTTTGTGGTCATGATGATCGAAATCGGAATGCTGACACCACCCGTCGGCATGAACGTGTTCACGGTCAAATCTCTCTTGCCTGATGTGAAATTGTCAACCATCTTCAAGGGTGTGATGCCGTTTGTAATTGCAAACTTGATCGCTGTCGGGATCTTGATTGCTTGGCCACAATTGGCACTTGTATCGCTTAGTTGGTTTTAGAAATTTTTTCTTGTGCTGAATTACTCATGAAAATCTATGACCACTGCTGAACTTAGGTGGCGGATAATTTTTCATTAGTGGTACTAAAAAAAGCTCGTCTATTTGCCAATCGGTGATTAATTTCAATATAGCGGACCGTCATCACCTTAAAGCGATCCAGAGCTTTGCAAATGTCAGTTGGTCACCTGAAAGCGGTCAGCGGAGGAAACAGTGACGACTGAGTTTGAGTGACTGCTTTTGGCAGAAAGCCCCGAAATGACTGTAGGACACGACCGGCGGCAATCGCTGCATTGCAGTTATAAAAAATAACCTGGTGAGTCATCGACGCAGGTGAAATTTATGAGCTCCCTGCCGCTAATCGTCAGCAAAGCGAAGGGGGTAGGTCGAAGTACAAATCACAAACTTCATGCACATCGGGCACTTCAAACAAAAAATTTATATACATTGATCGACGGCTCTACGTGTGACTCGCTTGAAAGTTGTGGCTCGAAAATTTCTCAGCGTAAAAAAATGACACTTGATCACAGCTATGGAATTGTTCCGACGATTTAACTGACATCAAATTCTGTACATTGACGTTGGATCGAGCGCGCACAAATCAATCCCCATCCTGCGGCGCCCAACTCATAGGAAGAGGGTGCTCAATCGTCGCCATCAAAACTTTATATACATTGGCCAGTGCCAACCAAAACTCCATATACATTGAGTGTGTTTGAGCGAAAACTTTATATACATTAGCCAGTGCGAACTAAAACTTCATACACTTTGGCCATTCGGAACGAAAACTCTATATACATTGACCCGTTCTTGGGCCACAATGAACATGTGATGGGTGCTTAAAAAAGCAGCACCGTAAAAAGAAATGACACTGGTTTACAGCTGGTGTCACAGAGGTGAAATTTAAATATCACTTTGTAATTACATGAGTATACTACAAGTATACTACTTTGACCCTGTTGAAAACAGCTAAGTTGTTGTTTTTAAACGGGAAAAAGGTGAAATGTTGGCGTTTTCACACTGCAGGGGTCGCAAGTTCGAAACTTGCATCGCCCACCAAAAAATTCCCAATGAAATCAAGCACTTAGAGGAAACTCTAGGTGCTTTTTCTTTAGTTCAAAGTAGTATGGTCCGGGTTTACTACTTCTCATAGATTTTTCTGAGTCTTTTCATAGATTTCGGAACAGTCAAACAAGCCCAATTCAATGAGTCGGCAGTGACGCCAGCAATGGAGTCAGTGCAGCATTGCTTTTTGCCTCTGCACCAATATTGCAAGCGCTGTGCTCATCTTCAAAAAAACGCTACGTTTGTTTTGAAGGGTGTCCTGCTACTTAGCCAGCGAACCCAGGTGAAAACGCGCTGTAGGGCTTTTTTGATGCCCGCGCGGGTGCCTTATGCAAAAGAGCACTGCCTTACGCAGATTTTGCGCGCCAACATTCGCTAAAGGCTGGGAGCGGTCGTTCGTGTTGGGCGTTACTTTCGGCAGCTATTCACTAATAGCAGTCATCTCTAATTTGCGGATGCTCTCAATAAGTCCGGCCGCGTCAACTGGAAGTCCGATACGATGACTGGCTTCTAGTCGGTTTAGCGGGAGAGGTTATGGCAGCTGATTGGTTCGATTATCAGGAAGAAACTGCAGCCTTCTTCAGAGGCTTGGGCATGGACGCGCAAACCAACGTAACTGTGCAGGGTGTTAGAACACATCATGACATTGATGTATTGGTGAAGATGCATCATGTTGGCTTTGAAGTTACGTGGGCAATCGAATGTAAGCATTGGAAGACTAAGGTGTCTAAGCTGCATGTTTTAGGTCTGAGGAGTATTGTTCAGGAGATCGGAGTAGATCGGGGAATTTTGCTCTGCGAAACTGGCTTTCAAAGCGGCGCAATTGAAGCCGCCCAGCTCACAAACGTTGTAGTGACCTCTCTGGCCAATGTGATGCTGTCGGCTCAAAAAGATGTTTACAGCCTACGAATTCGAGAGCTGTTGGTCCGTATTGAGGCTTCAAGAGAGCGGTACTGGGAAATCCCCAAGAGTAAAAGGATCGAGCACGGCCTACGTCAAGAACTAGGTGAAGGAGGCTATTCAGCATTCCATGTGCTCCACTCCGCAGATGAAATTATGGGGAAGGCTATCAGAGGCGTTTACCCAATCAAGGACCTTACCCCGACTCAAGATCTTAAGACTCCGACGATACTTTCCTGCCCCAAGGATGTATTTGAATATCTGGAGCCAATCATCGCCGACTTAGAGGTCAGGCTTGCAACCTGTGAGGCAGACTCCATACAAGATATGGCCCATACGAATGATGCCAATGGTGGCTAGATCCCGATGTGGGTTCTTTGAGCTTTGGAGTGCAAAAAAATCAGAAGGTCAAGCAATTTGATTTTGATAAACACGGTGATCCAACACTAAGAGTTGGAATCCAAAAATACGTATGGCCCACCTTGAAAACATCTCTGCCCCCTGAGCTTGAAATAGTCCGCGATAGAGCGCTTCGAGCAATCCAGCCTCTCAAGCCACTAGATTCCTCCACGCAGCACGACCCAAAGGCCATGTTCCATGCTAGTCGTACTGCTGCAGGTCGAAAGCTGCCTCCGTACTACCTCGTGTACTTCCTATTAGTGGACTTGCTCGGTTTCAAGAATGATGGTCAGTTCGATAAGACGGCTTGGTCAATCCCGGTCGATTGGAATGGTCGTGGTTTCTTGATTGAGCACCGTAAGATGGGTGTTGGTGTGTTTGCTCAAGACTTAGTACGTGATGAGCCCGTGGCCCGTCAAATTGTTATCCGGATTCAGAAGGCCGTCAGAGCTGCGGCACCGTTCTTTGAATGGCTTGCAAGCGATGCTGTATCTCGTTCCGCGGTCAACCTTCACAACAATGCTTCTACTCTCTTCGGCCGCTACGTATTTCTCCTCGACTTGTACCAAAAAAAACTAGTCGAATATGAGGAGCGCAAAGATGAGTGCGTCGTAGTCGCGAGTACATGTCCGAGCAACGGTAGTTGGAATAAAAGTTCTTTGACCGCATTCAATCTGATTGCCGAAGGCGAATGGCTTGCCCTTTCTGCGGTCGAGGCCTTCTTTGCGTGGACTGAGCATGTACTAATCCATGTGGCGGTCCTTTTAGGAAAGAAGACTACAGCCGACGAAATAGCTGAAATGGCAGGAGCCGAGTGGTCCGACAAGTTCCAGGCCGCGCTTGACTTGCGCGACCAAGCGACTAAGACCCACTATGACAATCTTGCAGCACTCAAAAAGGAGTTGAGGAACTACGTGGCCCACGGAGCCTTTGGCAAGCAAGGTGAGGCCTTCTCCTTCCATTCTGATGCCGGTGCCGTGCCAGTCCTACTACCTCACAGGGCGGGAATCAGAAAGTTCAAGTTTGGGCACGGTCTTGCTTTCGATGCCCAAGGAGCAGTCAGTGCAATGACCGCCTTTGTGGAATTTTTGTGGTCTGGAGCCCGAGCCCCGGCAAAGATCTATATTCAAGACACAGACCTTTCGGTGATTCTCACCTATGTACAAAATGGCACGTACTCGCGCGCGATGTGCTCTGAAGAAGAGATGACCGAGTTAATTAACCATCTGTACGATGTAGCGGATCGCTCGGCAAACATGGACTGGTGATCAGCAATCCCTTACCAATCCCATGCTTCGCCTGAAGGCGCTCGCAATGACTGTCATCGTTCGCCTTGCTCAAGCTACCCTTGCTGTCGTCTCTCCAAAAGCGACTCAGCCTAAAAGGTTAGGGTAGGCAGTTTCTGATGCTGAGTGACCGTAATGGGACCGCAATCAGACGTATCTTCAATCAAAGTTAATTGTTGCAACCGCTGCTCAGCTACCCTTTAACTTGTTGGCCTCAAACCATTAATGAAGTCGCCGAGTGAAGGTGTGGGTCATATCAAAAGCGCGTATGCAGCGGATTTTAGGGGCAGCCATTTCAATGGCCGCGTGCACGGGCTATCAGCTCAGCCAGCTCGGGACGCACAGGCAACGGCACGAAGGCGCTCACCGTAGACCGCCCCGGGTTGCCTAACGGCAGACGCCCGCTCAGGTGGCCCAGCGGCACCAACGCCAAGCGAAACAACTGCCCCACTGCCTCGGACCAGTCGCGGGTGCGTACGGACAAGTTAAACATCTGTGCATGGGTCTTCAGGTGTGGCCTGATGTGCAACTGTCCCACGACATGGGCCGCCTCCAGGTAAAGCCAGGCTTGATCTACGGAGTCTGCATTTTTTGCGCTCTGTATCAGTTGGGCGTGGGCAGTGCCGTCAAATCGGCGATTGCCCGATGGCTCAGTGGACGTGGCCATGGTGGTCTTTCTTGGCAATGTCTTCGCCTAGTTCACCGCGCGCCTGCTGCAGCACGGTCCAGCCACCGTGCAAGGCGAGTACCGCCATCAGGCTGGCCACCGCAAGATCGGGCCAGGCCGAGCCGGTGCCGAACACGCCCAAGGCGGCAATGAACACGGCAAGGTTGCCGATGGCGTCGTTGCGAGAGCATAGCCACACGCTT